>Ga0209611_10000074_pt1 | contig 104134 bp, 81 predicted proteins | sample S1TSphgellanicum_3_FD_187693 | JGI IMG/M metagenome (GOLD analysis project Ga0209611, IMG submission 187693) | Host-associated microbial communities from peat moss isolated from Minnesota, USA - S1T2_Fc - Sphagnum magellanicum MG (SPAdes) (version 2) | ecosystem: Host-associated > Plants >... | reverse complement strand
TTATTATTTTTTTTTTTCCTATTAGGTTGCGAGAATTGTTATTAATTAGGGTTTAGGTTTCTGAATGGTTTCCTTGTTTGGAGGAGACGGCATTTTTTTGTGCACACGTTTCCGACCTCCCCTGTGGGAAAGCAGAGGGAAAGATTCAGAAACGGGCCGGCTATTTTGCTGACGTGTCTGCTTAGATTGGCTCCGCCGTCCGGGCATTTGTGAGCCTTTTTCATTGGGCCGTATTCGTCAGGTAGTTTTCGTTTTGGTTTGTCTGGCGGCACTTGAGTCATCACCCTTGACCCTGCACACCCACGAGGGACTAACTTTAACCACGGTGTGACCGTTAGTTTATCTGCGGTGACTGTTCGTTACTTGTAGGGGGCCGTGGTCCCGGACAAGGGAGAGAGTGTATGTGTCTGAAAAAGGAGGTAATTATCTGGCCGGAAAATCCAGGCTTGGGTCGGTGTATAAATATGGTTATCAACTAATCAAAAAAAAAATCCAAAATTATCAATTCTTTATATCAATAATTTGAGGAATTTTCCTCCCAACACAAAAAAAAGAAAATCATTCGAATTTACACTAGAAACAACAAGAATTGGAATTGGTTTAGTTGCAAAAATTTTGAATTTTTTGGGTCACAAATTAAGTGATTTTGGGGGAAAAAAATTATGAATTACAACACCTTTCATATTTTTTTAATAGCCTAATTTGGCTCATGGATGATCATCACCTTAGGTACATCACCAAATTGAAAAAAAAAAAGAAAAAACATTGGGACATTTTCATAAGTATGATAGGCTTTACATTTTTTTTAAAAGCTGACCATACTAACAGGATGCTTGTCAAATGATTTTTATATAGCAGAAGCCTTGATTGATACCACGGGCATTACACCTGCATTACTTTGGGCTTCACCCTTGAGTGGAGGTGTAATGCTTATTGCCAGGGCTTCCCCCTATACTTTTTTTTTTAGGGGCAGGTGGGGGTGTGGGGGAGGACACAACTGCAGACCCAACTGACAAGCTATCGGCATTACCGCCAACTCAAGCCCAGTGGCAAAGAAAACATGAAAGCGTTCACCTACTTACTCATCAACAAATTTGAACCCAAGACCTTTGTGATACCAAGGTTTGACAGTCTAAGTGCCCCTCTACCACTGGGTATAGGGTTTAAGGTTTAGGGCATTCATGCTACTCCATTGGGCATTATGCACTATGTTTTCCGTGATGCCGGCCATTCTAGCAGGAATGCCCACAGCGTATTCCCCATGCCTAATTGCATGCTGGCCAGGTTTTTGGGGCCCTTGAATTTGCAGTCTTCGTGGCCGGTTCATCTCCCATTGGCCCTGGCCTCAGAAGGAGGAACTGGAGCTTCCTGTTTGCTTGTTTGGCACGATTTCTTGGTCTGCTCTCAAGACCTAGGGTCACTGTTTGGTCAGCTCCCAACCTACGGTCGTACCTTAGGTGAAACTTCCATCTAGGACTTTGCTAAAGACTGATGTATCTTCTCAGCTTTTATAGAGTGGCTTACGCTTTGTGAACATCATTCCTTTTTCAAAATTATTTATGAAGGTTAAGGGACCCAAGTGAAGGGCCCCACAGGTCCTTGCTCGTGTTCATGGGTTAAACTTTGAGCCCCTCAAGTAGAACATAAAAAAACCTGTCACTGTTTGGCCTTTTATTATTTAGTGCAATTTTGGGGTAGAATTCTCCCTTCTTGATCACTGCCAAAAAGGGGTATTATGCTCATGACAACCCACTGACAGCCAGATTTTACGATTCCAAACAGGTTTTGAGTATAGGAGAAGGGCCTGAGTATAGGCCCTTTTGTGATTTGAGATCTGTGTCCAAGGCCATTCGTGCTACCGAATGTAAAGAGGAAATGAACATTGTGCCCAGTCCAATTGAATCGAATTCAATTCAGGTTGCAGTAGGCCAAGGGAACACATCAAAAATCACAGAAGGGCCTAAACTCGGTCCTTTTCCTAAGTAAAGCAGAGCTGGGATTTTTTCACTTTTTAGAAATAGTGACAAGCTGGCTGGTACCTTCTGGTGGTCAAAAGATCCCAGTACATCCTGGCTGGTTCCTTCCACTGCAGAAGATCCCACTTGCTGAAAAACAGGTTTCTTCAGGCAGGTAAGGGAGCTGAAAATACAAAGGAAAAATCCAGGTGGTGCTTTACGGAAGGGTAAGGGACTCCATTAAGGGCATTATGGTTGTAACCTCCCTACACCTTGGATGTGTGGGGCCAAGGTATCAAGAACTTACAACTGGTGTTGGCCGGTTCTTGACATTTATGAAGAACCTTTGATTCCATTTGCGCCCCAGTTCTTGGAAAAAAATGCAGGTAAAATTCAGGTTTTGGTTTCGATTCCAGTTATGATTCCCAGTAATGGTCAGTTAACCCTCACTTCTAGACTTTTTTTCTCAAAAATATTTTATTTTTAAAAATTCTGATTTCAGATCGAGTTCCGGTACCAGTTCCAAAGCCAGATTCTGGTTTTAGACCCATTCCAGTTCTGGTTCCAGATATCAGACTTGATTCCAGTTCAATATTTAGTGATCGGAACCAGAAATGGTGGTTTTAACTGGCCAAACCAAACCGGGTAACTGGGTAACTGCCAAACAGTGCTTACAACCATGAATCCCCACCAGCACACCATCGATTGGCAGCCCATTTTGACTTAGTTGTGGATGAACCTCAACTGACTTGATGTCAGGTTTCAAATGGTAACCTATCTTGTAAAGGACAGGTGCTATTGGAAGGTTGGTAAGTAGGAGAACAGGTGGTTACTAGGTAAGTATTTGGATCCATCCTTCATGGTGCGCTGGTGGGTACTGGTTCACTATGGCCCTTAGATGCTACGTAGTAAAAAACTGAAACTAAGCTAACCACAGTAATAGTCATGGAACTGGAACCCAATGCGAAAATGCTTCCTGTTCACCCACCGTCCATCTCCGATGATGAGCTGCCAAGTCTCAGTCTGTTGGACGAAAAAGTTACATGGCCAACTTCAAAACTTTTGATATGGCTGCAATGTCCCTCTTCCACCACACCAAAATAATTGTAGGTCTGGCTGGTTTGGGTAGTGGTTTTTTTTTTTAATTCTATTTTGCGATGTAACGAAAGTTGCAATTGTCCAGAAGAAAGTTTAGTCAAATTTGGCTACAAACCAGATATGAAAGTAAGACATTGAAGAATCCTTTTGTATATGCATTGGCTACACAACTTCTCATAGGAGTATGGCAATTTGGAATTTCATTTCCTTGAGTTCTGATGAATTTGTGCCATTTCTTACATGAAAAACCCTTTTTTGTAAGTCAAAACCATATTTTTCATTTTGGCAATTTGGCAATTTTTTGCCAAAAAGAAAATTAACTATTGCATCTTTTAACCTGGGCATTAGTCCTGCAAACGCTTGTCTAGCTCAAGGATTCCATGTGCCAACGACATTTCCTCAGTCCCCCTTCTTTGAGCCCTCATTCCTATGTGTTTCGTGAGTGCTATCAAACTGGGAGATGGTAATTTCAAGCGATAAGGCCTCAACCATTTGGGAAGTTTGTAGTGGGTTCTGTCCCACCTGTCTAGAGGTCAAAGTTAGCCTTAAGTACAAGACAAGTCTGAGTGCCGAATTTCACCAATGCGTGATTTGCCATGTGCATATAGTTTAGATGTTTAGTGAAATGTGTGAATGAAAGCAAGAGCATGAGGAACATCAAGATGAATCCAAGTACGACAGAGCAAACTATATTCCATCATCTCACTGACAACATGCAACCACACCACAATCAAAAACAGGAGTTGACCACCCCCACAAGCTTCTTTCAGAAAGGAGTTCATATTCTTATGGTGATGTGATATCGTTTAACTTGAAAATAGGAGAACTTGAAAACAATTGTCAAGCAAGTGGGAAAGTTCCCCAAAGTTTAAAATTGCCCTTGAAGTACACACAACACCTGCAAATGGAGGGAAAGGAACAAGCAACACCCAAACATAGAATGATTTTGAACAAACCTCCTGAAACCATGGAGTAGAAGTATGACCAACCATTATGGAGAATTGATCCCAACCTCCAGCAATCATTTTGCATAATTCAGGGCAAATAAATTGAGGCCAAGAACATTGGACCCCATTATTGCACATTTGAAAATACAATTGAAAATATTCCCCTTGAATACAAAAAAAAAACTTTCTTGCTAAAATTTGGTTCACCTCTCCTATGTTGCTCACAAAACTCAAATTTCGAAATGTGCAAATGTTATATAATGTGTAAATGTTATATATATATATATATATATATATATATATAAATGTGAATATCTATGGCCTACAACCATATCATATAATTTGGGTTCACCATTTTTCATTTACCCTATCATCAAGCATCTCATTGCACAGAAGAACCCTATTATCATTACCATCATGCCCACCTGGACCCTACCATGGCACACTCATACCTAAGATAAAAGTTAATCATATGTGGTTGGCAACCCAACAACACAAGAACCACATGATCAATTTTTGTGAATAAAACACAATTGGTTGCCTTTTTTTTCCCTTGTTAAGTAGGAAGGAGGCAGCACAACTTACAAGCTTATAACAAGGTTTAATTGTTGGGCCATGAATTGCACTCAGTCATCTTTACAAGCTTTGCCTTGCACTTGCCTTGTTAGTCCATGATACACACCAATGGATTCATAATGTTTAGAACTAATCCGGACAAAAAATCTAATAAAACTGATGGCCAAAACCATCACACAGAAGACAAAAATGAAGGCCAGAACAAGGCCAATAGCCACACAACTCGCAAGAATGAAAGAAGGGAGAAAGTTAGTCGTTTTCATAGTTAGAAGCTATTTCACCCATAGCTCTTCTAATGTGACCTGGATGCAAATCATGAGATCTAAAAATAATAGAAGGTCTAGAACAAACATCTCTTATCAAAACAAATTTTTTTTTATGACAAAGGTTAAATCACATAGAAAAACGACATTAACACACTGCTTGAAAAATTGAATGCAAAGGACAAAAATAAATGACCTCTTGATCATCTATCGTGAAATAAATGAGCACATTCTTTGTTGAAACGATCCATATCACATTTGAATGAGTTGTGTGAATAATGTTCAGTGAAAAGTCAAAAAAATTAAAGTTGGATATGTTTTGACCAAGGTTGCCCATTTCTTAAGTTTTTTTAAAGAATCATTAATTTTTATTCCTCAAATTTTCATTAAAAAAATTTTTAATTTTTTTTAATTTTTTAAAATAAATCAAAACCCATTGATTCCAAGTCCAAGTGTGTCATTTTACCACCAGTTCCCAGTTCTAACAATTCTTATTTTTTAATAAGATTCATCAATTTTGGTTTTGATCCAATTTTGGGTTTTAGGGTGTAAGGATGGTTTGGTCAATGAAATTAATGGATTTGCCATTATAACATGTAATGTTCAAAGGTTGTCAAAATGCATAAAGATTTGTTGAAGGTACAAATTGTGCTAAACTTAGAACATTTGCCCTCAAATTTTGGTTTTCAAGCAAAAATCCTTGAAGACCCAACCAAGAAGATGATCTACCCAAAATAAGAGTGTGCATGCTCATTTTCGACAACAACCCATTACCCAACATGTTCTTCCAGAGGGAATACAATGTAAAAAAACTATTATTGAGCACCTTGGGTGCTAGAAAACCACACAGAAACATGCTCTTGCTACTCCTACTATTGCTCCTCTTCTTAGTGCCATCCTTTTGCTTAGTTTTGCAATCCCATGGACACTATAAAAAAAGATGACAGTCAAAAATGGAAGAAAAATCATATATATATATATATATATAACATGGGTAGGTATTCCAAACATCCAAACAAAAAACATATGGCATTGTGAAAGCTATTACACCTAATGCCACAAAAACTCATTGTAAGCTTACCACCCTTGTTTTATCGCCTACCAACTTTGGAGTTTTCATGACTTTTGACCTTAGTCTTGCATCACACCTTTGCAAATTGCAGATCTATGCCTCTCAACTCTTAAGTTTTCCAAATTTGATTAACAGCAAGCTTTTGCATCAAGAAAAAGATGATCAAATAACAACAACACAAAATGTCTCTAAAAAATGAAAGAGATGAAGATTGTAAAATGAAGAGAAAAAGATCAAATAGCAAATAAAGAAGAGGATGGACCTAAATCCTAACCCCTACAACTTAGGGTATAAACCTTATTAACTTAAATCTTTAATATCCTACATATTAACTACACCTAAAAACTAGAATCAACCAAGTGGGCAATAAGAACTATCGAATCAGTTCTTGTGATAGTTCTTTCTTCCCCCAAAAACCATTGGACCTATTCTTGAACTCCCAAAAACTATTAGTTCAAGTTTTAAAAATCAAAACCAACCATGGAACTACAATAGAACAAAACTAATGCTGACATACCTTTTGACATTATGATTACAAAATCAGGAACTATTAAGTATATTTCTTGATAATTAGTGGATCCAATTGACCAAAAACTAGAGATTAAGGACAGAATAAGGATACAGGATGGAGGACGTTAAATCAACAATGGGTCCTTATAATAAACATATATATATATTGATAGCCTAATTGCCCAATTAAGATGTGTCTGGTGATGACTAAACACATCTTAGTGTTGCTCAAACACAAATTTTGTCTCTTATTATACATGTTTTGGGCATCTAATGGACATTAATGCCTTTTAATGTTTATTACAAACTCAAAGTGTGCATAATACGACCCAAATTTTGTGTATGGGCATCATCCATCTTTTTCTCAAAAGGATGGATTGGGCCAAGGGCAAACAAGAAGAAAAAGAAGCATATAATACTTTTGTATTCTTTGCAATAAAGATTTGTTGTTGATTGAACATCCTTTGATTAAGGATCAGGCTAAAAGTTATTTGACTATCACAAGATGAAAAATGTCAACCTCACTTTGTATGGGATAATCCATTTGCATCAACTTACCCCATTTTCAGATATATTCGACATGGGATATAATTTTAAGTTATTAAAGTCATCACTAAATTAAGCCTCACTTTGGGCCTCATTGTACCCACTCATCTTCCTTTTTGAGCTATTCATAAAGTCAATCAAAGTGAAATCATTTACCTTTGAGCTATTCATAAACTTAATCATCAAAGTGACATCACTCTTCAAAATGAAAGATGAACACCTCTAAGTGGTTACCATAATTTTCATTAAAACCACATTATAGTGTACTTAGGTTACCACCACATAAATTAGGCATTATTTAATGTAAGGGGCTAACTAGATTAGAACCTACCAAAAGGCTACCTATCATTTACCTATGAAACTATTAAGGGAACTACCTATGTTAGGGGCTATTTAGGGCCTACCTATAAGGTTACTTAGGGCACACTTAAAAATTACCTAGGCCTACCTAAGGCCTACTTAAGAGGTACCTGAAATAAAGGTTATCAAAAGGTTACATAAAGGCTTACAAAGGGACTACTTAGGATGTTACATACCTAGGGACCTATTTAATTTTTTTAATTCCTAAGGGCTACTTTAAAAGTTACATAAGGTCTACTTTAAAGGCTATTAATCAGCCCTAAATAACCATAGGTAGCTTTCTAAATAACATTGAAATATACCCTAACCTAAGAAATCCCTAGCTATCCCCACAGATAGACTCTAAGTCACATAACCCTAGGCAGGTCCCTAGGTAGTGCCTAGGTAGGCCCTATGTAACCTTTTAAGTAGCCCTTAGGTATCAAATAACCTCAATAGGCCCCCAGGTGGCTTCCCAAGGTAGTCCTTAAGTAACCTTCTTGATAGGAATTATGTAACCTTTTATAGCCCCTAGGAGCCCCTTAGGTAGGTTTTACATAGCCTCCTAGACAACCTTTAAGTATCCCATAGCTTAGGTAAACCTCTAGGCGTTGTTGCCATAGATAGTCCTTAACTAACCCTATAGGTGGGCTCTATGTAAGCTCCTTAAGTAACCATGTTAGGTATCCCATAACCTAGGTAGGCCCCTAAATATGACCTTAAATAGTCCCTAGGTAGATTTTATGGAGCCTCCTAAGTAGTTCTTAAATATTTCATAACTTAGGTAGACCCCTAGGTCTTTCCTAACTCAGTGCCTAGGCAGGCTTTGTGCAATTCCTTAAGTCCTCCTTGGGCATCCCAAAACTTAGCTAGGCTCATAAGTAAACATAGGCAAAACATAGGAAACATGACAAAACTCAAATCATCCTAAGTTGAGGAAGAAATTTGAGTTTCCCTGGGCAGAGTGGGGTCCATATGCTAAGCTTGTATGCCTGTAGAGAGGGCAGAATGTTTTGTATTGCCCTCCATAGGGGGTAATGTGAATTATTTGTGCTTAGCATTTTTTATTTTCTTTGTTTTTGGTTGGAGCACAAGGGCACACCCAACCAACAAGCCATTTGCACCCCCAAGTCAAGCTCAGTGGCAAAGGACTGGCAGGGCTTTCACTTGCACACTAGTGGGTTTGAACCCCGAACCTCTTTTGAGGTCCAGGGTCTGAGATATGGGTTATACCAATAAGTCATGACCCCCCTGGGGTTGTGCTTAACATCTTTGATGGTTTAGCCCAAGCAGCAACTTTGCTTTCACAAAATTTTGTCACGTAGTTCATGACTTAGTACAAAGAATTTTTGTCAAAAAAATTTGCCAAAGTTGCATGGGAAAAAAAAGTCTGAAATTCTCATATTTTACACAACTGAAATTCCAGAAGCAGGATTCTCAAAATTTTCTACTTTCCTCTTTTACCTGTGGCCAAATTTGGTTAATTCCTCTTGTGGATGATTGCCAATGTGGCTACATCCCATAATTATATTTATTAAATAATATTAAAATTTTAAAAACCTAATTCCAATGCACCTTATATGTGGATCTGGGTTGACACTTGATACCTTTTGTGTATGTTGAGCAAGGTTAAACGGATTATGGGACCCTCAATCATTCCAGGGAGAAATAATTTTGTAGTTTGTTTGGAACATGGATTGAGAAAATCTAACTTTATTAAAAAGATAACTGCTTGGTATCAATTTAGCGGTCCTTCTATATTGGGAAAAAGAATGTAGGAGTTTGACATACATTGCTATCCCATAGCATAGAAAGATTGGGTGGTTATTTTGTTGGGCGTATCACAATTTTATGGTACATGTCAAATTTGGGTTTCACAAAATAATTTATTAGGGGTTCAGGTTTCACTTTTTTTTTTTTCAATTATATGTCAGGCAAGGGTATCAATATTATATTTTTTAAATTTTAACTTGTGTCTCACAATGTTGGTTCTTGAAATTTTGAAAGCAATTGGGTATCCCTTGGTGGTTTTCACAAATCGAGCATTACTTTTGTTTTTTTTTCCAAAAAATTAAAATTTTATTGATTTTATTCCTTTTTTTAATAATGAAAAAATACAAGCAATGTTAAAAAAAAGTTCTTAAAACTAACCAAATAATTATTTATTGAACTTTTACTCTTCAACAACTTCTTCCTTTTCAAATTCACCTTCAAACTCTTCTAACTCATTTTCTAAATCTATATCCTTTCAAAGAATTCTATTAAGATAGATGGAGATTTACATCTTATTCTAAGATCATTAAGCCAATTCTTATTAACAAATATCAACTTTTCTAAATTTTCAATTTGCAAATGACATTTTCTAAAGGTAGTAAATATTCTAACCAAAAAAAAATCCTTTCTATATCAATTTGAGATCCAATAATGCGTAAAATTTGTTGGGTTAAAAATCCAATAGTAGGAAACATTGTTTCATGTTTTTGCCACCATTGAAGAGGACATTTGATCTCCTTGACAAGGTGTCAATTTACTTGAGTGTCTCAAAACTATTGTCCTTCATAGTTTTCTTAGTAATTTTGGTACAAAATACCACCTAAAGCAATGTTAAATGTGTGATAATAAAAATGTAAAATTACAATCTTGTAATATTGAATAAACACATCACAAAAATGTGAAAATATTCCCATGGATATGAATATAAATAGTATTTTGGTTGTATTATATAAACACCAAAATACTTGTCCTATAGAACAAATACCTCTTACACATGTAAAATTATTATAGTATAACCATTTGTATTTAAAAAACCATAGTAAATTGATATGTATATATAATATGCATATTTTGAATACCTTATTGGCCAAATTACACATATTGATGAACCCCTATAATATTAAGAGTGTGTTAAAAATCAACAATTTGTTGTCCACCTAACAAAATACTTTGATTTTTGTGTGAATGGACAAAAATCACCTCTTAGTGTATTTAACATGATATATTTTAATGCCCTATCTATTTTTATATTTAAAAATTAGTCCTCTTAAAGTTGTAGTCATATGGTTTACAAGTGGGTCCCAAACTTTCAAAATACCCATAAAATATGACTGTTTTTCACCAAATACCAAAAATATATATAAATTTGATCGCAAAGTGGGTATAAAATTGTTACAAGTCATGTGGTTGGAATGTTTTAAGAGCTTGGCACATAGAAATTACGCAATTTGTAAGTATAGGTGGGAAGGTTGGTGGAAATGTCTTAAAATGTTGTGGTATTTTAAAATACTAGAAGACTACAATATCTTTATCATTTTTGAAACACTCGAACAAACTGTGACCCAACATCCAATTGATATCTCTTAAAAATTAACAATTCTTTTTTGACAAACTATTCTATCGATTCACGCATGCTTGTAATTTGTTCAAAAATATCCAAATTGCAATCTTGATAAAAAAATATCTTGGTTAGCAAAAAAATTATTTGACCTTACCAAAGGATGCAAATGTTCATAACATTTTATCAACATAGGATATAAGGATTTTCTATCATATTCTTCAACAAGAACAACACCTTATTCCATTTTAACAAATGAAGATATTATATAAAGGCTTTTAAATCAAGGGTCTAACATTAAAAAAACCATATTATGGGCATTCCTATTGTCATATTTTCTTAAGAATGAAAGGAAAGAATCCAACACATTATTACCTCCCTTCTAATGTTACATGCCAACAAATCATCATCCATTAAGTTTTCAAATGAAAGAATGACTTTATTTTTTCCTTCAATTTCAAATTTCTGGAAATGGCAAGGTGTAACACGTCACTAAAAAGCTAGTGTCCACGAGATTGGTTAAGAACACAAGCAGAAATAATTGGAAAAAGACAATGCACAATAATATGATAAATTTTCCAAGTCAAAGGTGGAGGCATTCAACCAGTGATTTCCACAACATTCTATTTGTTGTAATAAAACACAATGGTGGAATGAAATTATAAAACTTTTTGAAACATAATGATCTTACTAGCAAACCTACAAAACAACCAACAATAAAATGTTTAGTTATCTTATCCAATTCAAAAGTTCAAAAATTGTAAACACTTAAAACAATACTACAAATTAGAAAGTTACTTGGGTTTTCATTAAAATGTTCAAATTTCTAGGTTAAATTCCAATTTCAACACATGCTTTATTCCATTTTTGTCTGCCCTTTTCAAACTTTTTAGGCCAAGATATGCACTTTTACAAATCTGCTTGAGCAATTTTAATGGAAATATACTTCAAATTATTGTAATTTTTTTCCTCTCCAATGCCATATTAACATGCCTTTGAAAAAGCATGTCCAAAGCAAGTGCCCTAAAAGCTTTCTTCTAAACCAAGATATTCATAACTTACAACCGATTTCAATATAATAAACATTGCATTGATATTGGAACCTTCATATTTGACATAAACAATTATCTTTTTCCTTAAACCATTCTTCTCCAACAACTTTGTCAAACTTTTGGCTAAGGGTTACCTTGTAGTTTTTATCGCCTCAAATATGCCAATTGTCACACACTTTAGATGCCAATCATTGTCTAAAAAATTAATAATTAATGGGAACACATCATAAACTTTTGGACATGCACAAGTCAAATCTAGTTGTTGTAGAATGACATTCTACCAATGTAGGAAGAACATACATTTGACTTATCTTCTCCACTAACCTTGGCAATATCTCTTGTGAAAACTACCTTCTAGAAGGAAAATGTAATTTTGGACATAAATGTTGAACCAATCGCCTCAACTAGATATGTTTTACAAATTGAATTAGTAAATTTTTCTTAATAATCAAAAGACCAAGGTCTTCTAGGAACTTTTTCTATGACACATCCTTCTTTCTGAAAGAATCTTTCATTGAAAAAAATTTAAAAGATCCTTCTAGACATATTTGTTCTTTTCTTTGATGGTTATTTTTCTTCAATTACTTTCAACATATTGTTCATTTTTTCTTCAAACCTCTTTGTAATAAAAGCATGTTTTGCATTCACATGTTTTCTAAAAATTATTCCATTTGTCTTGTAATAAGAAATTAACCCTTTCTTCACTTGAGTTCTTAAATTTATTCCAATTACATGATTCTGATAATAAAATATAGAACACATTATTTGAGTGTTTTCAAGATCAACTTTTGCATTTTCATTAAATAATCTATGTAAAATAAATAAATAAATAATAATCTTAAAAATAATATTTTTTAAATACCAAATCTACCATAATCTATGTACAATAAGGAAAATAAATTATATTCACAAACAAAAGAAAAGAAAGAAATCATAAATTAAAAAAACATTTATAAACAATGGGTTTAAAGGTTTAGAATTTCAAAAAATGTTTACAAATATTGGGGTTTAAGGTGTAAAAAAATCAAAAAAATATTCATTTTTCTTTCTCATCATGATAAAAAAAAGGTGATTACTTATCAAAAATTATTTATATTTTACTCCTGCACATAAACAAACAAAAGGAAAATTGGATTTTTAAACAAAACCATTTAAAAAATCAAACCCAATCAAATAAAACAAACATGGTATTTTTTAAAAACATTAATCTACTTATAGGGGGGAAAAAAAGGTAACAAAAAAAAGGAAAAACAATGAAATTATTAAGAAAATCCTCAAATTGTTTTTTTAAAAACCTTACCTTTCTTTGGTTTAAGCTTGTTACTCCAAGCTCCAATTTTTTCCACCTACAAAATAAATAGGGGAGGGGGGACACTATTACAAAGCATGGGATTTCCACTAATTTATTTGACATATTATAGTCAGTTTTTTGGTCAATATATACAATGGACAAAAATGTCTCAATAAAAACATACTAGTTGTTTAGGCCAAAAACTTGACTAAATCTATTATGATCGAATGCCTAGTAATGTATGTTTTGATTGACATGCTTAATGATGTGTACATGTCCATTCTGACAAGGATGACTAATTTGTTAACTGAAATGATTACCAACATGTATACTATCACAAAATTGACTAACATGTTGCCCTATAATAAGGTGCCACGTGGCATGTCTTATGTGGCTAACTTGATTTACAAATTGTTCCAATAAATGGTTGCCACATGGCAATCCTTTTTTACCAACTTGACTAACAAGTGGTCCAATAGTTCATTACCATGTGGATGTTTGTTTTGATTGTTTTGATTAACAAGTGGTCCAACAATTTGTTGCCACGTGGATGTTAGTTTTAATTGACTTGACTAATAGTTGGTCCAACAATTTGTTGCCATGTGGATGTTTGTTCTAATTAACTTGACTAATAGTTGGTCCAATAATTGAGTGCCATGTGGATGTTTGTTTTGACTAATAGTCGATCTAGTAATTGGTTGCCACATGGTAATTTCTTTTAACAAATGATTAACATGTTAAATATTTGATGAACTTGATTTGCTTAATTCATTTCTTAATAGAGGAATTTAAACTAATTTTCAACCTAAAACATGAATAGGTTTACCATATAAATGTTTACATGTTAAACAACAATATATAATAATACATGGGTAGTAAAACAACATCCTCAAACATGACATGATTCATTGAAAGCACAAATGATGTACTAAAAAAGAATGCATACATTACTCACACATAATTTTACAACTTAAAAGCCAAAATTTTCATACATGCTTCAAATTGAAGTTTGTACATAGTAAAGATCAATAATTATTACAAAATCAATTGAAATGTCATTAGCTAACAACCAATTAATCATATGCAATGGTTTCTTTCCAAGGCCATTGCACAATATAACCAATTGCATCATCTACCTTATAGAATGGAAGGTCATTATCTAACTCAAGAACTTGCAAATGAACACCTTTTAATGTCACTTATGTAATGCTAGTTCATATAGATATTAATTTATCATGGAATTACCATGATGTTTAACCGTACCATCACCAAATCTGACAAAGGATTTAAAAGCAATTTGGATGCCACCAATAAGATTCGTGAAGATGAGTTTTTGGTTTTTTCAATACTACAAAACAAATGAAAATCAAGTTCATACTTCCTAGTTGCTCAGCCTCTATAATTGGGGGAATCAAAGTTGGTTTAACATTTGGACAACATTTTCAAATGAACATTCAATTCAAAAATTCTAAACAAAAAGTTGTGACCCTCTTACACTTGGGAGGGTTTTTTTAGCTTGTTTAGTAGCAGCTACCTCAAATGACATTGTCCTATTATCAACAAAACATTTTGAACTTGCATGACTAGGAGTTCATTTCTGCCTTTGGTTTTGCTCAAAATTGAGGTGTCCACAACCTTGGAACTACCTTGGAATATAGCCCTATTCATCTACAAATACCCAAATAATGGCATAAACATACTATTTAAAAATTACTCACACCCACAGAACATCATTGACACATTCAAGAAAATTTTTAAACTTTAAACACACTACATGGAAGTATGGGTTTTAAGTAAGGGTTTAGAATCAACCTAAACAACCAATAAACCAAGCAAAATCTCTTATCAAATGCTAGTGGGGATTTTGACTTGTGAGTTTATGTTGCCCATATGGATTCATTCCAACATATTGTAAGGTACTTGAACACTTGGACAACCCAACCAAGTAAGGCCACAAACTCTCCAATGAGTGGTTGTCTTCTACTTAACTATCAAATGGGTGGGGTAAAATGTATGAAAAGGGAACATTCCCAATGCATTTGTATGGGCAATCATCTACCAATAGAGTGTTAAATTGATCTAGTTGCCTAAATGTTGGATTGATTTTTTCCCACACCATTGACATGTTTTTCAATACCAACTTTCTATGCAAATTTTTAGGATGTGGACTGTTTGTTTCCAAGCATTTCTCCGCACCCGGCATAAAAACAAGGTGGACACCACTCTTTTCCCCTAATAGAAATTGTACCATGGGGTGCAAAATTTTCTAAATGGTTGTGGACCAAATGGCAACATATATCAAACCTTGAGCTACGTAACTCTAGGAACTTACAACAATTGGGTTGAAAATTCACAAATTTGTTTCCACGTCTCATTGCAAGAACCATCACTTTCCATTTGTTTTGATGTGATTACAAATGTGATGTTTCACATAGTAAGCCATTCACATTTAAAACTAACAAATGGTGGATTTTGTTATTAAGCCACCTGCTTGGAAAGAAAACAAAGCAAGCACCCACAAGTGAATTAGGGTTCATTTCTTTTGGGGGCACATGAATATTCTCATATGTACTACGAATCACAACTTTCTTCTTGCGGAGACTTGAACATGTTTGCTTATATAAATCACCACATTAAGGTCAATTTCTTTAAACCTATGTTCCACCATGGGTAAGCTCACCACACTTTTCTCTTTGTTGCAAGGCTTAACATATGTTATAATATTTGCAATTACAACAATTTGTGGCATGCCATGTTCTTCTTATTCCTTCAACCTCTACAACAATTGCAACAATTCAAATGTGCAACAAGTTTAGGTGACTAAATTATGTAATCATAGACCCCAAGAAGTTCAATTACCAATTCCCTACGTCAGTTAATGAACTCCATACCTGAATAATTTCAAAATGCAAAACATTTTTGTTTTGTGAATTGTAAGTTAGTCCTCTCTTACCATTTTAGTGTCACCATTGGTGGATCTAGCAACATCTGTTCCTTTGGGGCATTCCAATCTAGATTTATTGCCGTGACCACCTTAATTTGTTTTCATCATGAGATACATCTCCTACATCATAGATGTCATCTCCTTTTGATTTTTCGTTAGCTTTTCAGTGGCCTTAACTATGTCTTCATGGTTGCTTTTCATAGCCTCTAGGCGAACTGCTAATTCTAATGTCAAATCTTCCTATAAAGTTCAAATCATGTTTGTGATGGAAATATGGATGCTTCAAACTATTATGCATGGTTGCTCAACATATTTCAAGTGTGAATAGCTATATACATCTATAATGCTATGATTTCAAGGAAACTAAGAAATGCTACATGAGTGAAAAAATGAATGTAAATTATTAAATTAAAAACTCAACAATAACTTGCAACATATTAGTAAAGGTATTATGGTACATGCTAACTTCAACCTCTTCCTCCTCCTACTCTTCAACCTCTTCTTCTACCTTGTTTTGTTTACAAATTTTCGGCCTTTCACATTTTGTTTGGATCTCTTCCAATGTAGGCAATCTTCCAAGATATGTTGCCTAATACACACATATTCATGCACATTCAAAATTTCAGTAGCAAAAAAAAAAGAAAAAAAATTATTAGAGGGAAATGTACCATATACTCTTCCACACTAGCCACACCTATTTGTCCAACCTGACTACCATTCTTTTGAGTTGCTCAAATTCCTTTCATTCAAACTACTTTTTCTTTATTTTCATCTTTCATCAAGACTTCTTTCAGTTGGTTCCAATGGTCTTTTGGGCAATTTCATGGATGTAGTTCCCCCTTCAAAATCATCCTTTTTAATGACCCTCGTCTAATTTTCAAAATAATTGATAATTAAACTTTCACGTGCTTGTAGGCTAAAGGATGGTCTAAATATTCAAAGCCCATCTCGAGGGCTCTTTGATTACTTCCAGCTCCTTAATTGGTTACGTGCAAATGTCATTGATTATTGGATTGAACTTTAAGGTGTAGCCTTGAAGTGCATTCATCCAACTATTCCTTCCACCACCATAAGGATTTCTATCTATAGTGCAATGCACCACAAGTATGGCATTTTTCCCATTATAGTTAGCAACCTCAATCCCAATCGTTGCATAACCTTATCCATTGTTCAACGACAAGCCTTCTGTTCAGCTTGCTTGGAATGCCTCCTTGAGGACTTTTCAAGCACTTGGCTATTTGGTTGGCCAAAAATAATATTTGTTGTTGAACAACACAAGTAGGAGATTGACCTCTGCTAGGTATATTTGATGTGGTTGGAAAAAAATTCAAGGTTGCAAAGTTATTTGTTGCAATCCCATTTATTGATCATGCCATAGGTGACGACATAGTTGTAGTCCATGGTAAGTGTGGGTATCCAGGCAACCTAAAAGGAAATTATTGCATTATAATAAGAGCTATTATCATTTGTTGAAATGGATCACTTGTTGCCACAACTGCTAGGTATGGATTGGGTGGTACCACCAAATTTTGCTGGTCAAGATTAGGTGTTGTTGTTGTTTATTGGATGGTATCACATGTTGAATTAGTGGCAATAGGATTAAATTGACCAGGCACAAGCCAACCAAGATGTATTACCCAACTTAGAGGTATTGGCCAACCAACTAAAGGCATGACCATTCCTTGAGGCCAAGTTGTAATAGGTTGTGGGGTTTGTGATACAACATGTGAAGCATTGGTTGAACCCTTATACTTGGAGTTCCTTAACTTCTCTCTGCAAAAAATCATCACAAAATTAATAGTCCCTCTTGATACCACTAATACATGATGCCAAAATCCAAAATGATGGTACGGTAGTTCAAAAATATAAACAAACTTGTAGTAACTATAGTTTCAGGAACAAATTTGGTGGCATTTGATTTAGCCATGTTGGGTTTATCTAGTTGTGAGGGGGTGGGATTTTCCACTATAAGTTAATTCAACCCATTAACCAAGGATTTTGCAGGTCGTTTTCATATACTCCATCACTTTGGCTGTTGTTTGCCATAATGTCATTTATATGTGAGAATAACATGCAACAAGGGATGCATGCTAACATTAGATCTATAAATAATAAAACATTCTTTCATTGGTCCACTACATTCACAACTAATTAATAGTCTAACACCATGAACTTTAAAAAACATTTACAACTTATGGTAGTAGTTCAATGAAGGTTATTTAAACTACTTTTATAATGCATAGAATAAAACCAACTAAAGTTTTCACTATTTTTGCATTTTTATACAAATTTTAAAAACACAAAAATGAACAATTTTCTTCAAGATCATTTCCCCATTGATCCATTTTTGTTGGATAGTAACTCAAGTTCCTAGGAGAAATGGAAATTCAATTTTCCAAACCATCAAAACACAAAAAGAAACAAAATATTTTAGAAGGTTCAAATAGCACCTACTTATTGATTTTTTCTTTCACAACTTGAAGGTCTTGTTTTATGCCTTCATCCGACTCTACTTCATTTGCCACATCTTCTTCACCAAAGTCCTTGTCCACCTTCAACTTTTTATTGAATTCTGCAAGTTCATTCCTATATTTGGTTGATTTGTAAACCTGGACTACTAGATTCAATGACAACCTTTGTGTTATTTGTTAATCGAATAAAGCACCAAAGTTGGGAAGTTTAGAGCCTTGGGAACCCGACATTTTTGCAACTGACCAATTGCTTGGATAATGGTGCTTGTAATGTTTTTGTCCGTACAACAACATTACCAACATAATGACTCTAATAAGATGACAACTTTAACAAGTTTTATGAAAGCATAACAAAAGACAAACATAAACCAAGTTGAGAATACACAATTGAAATAATAAAACAAGGAGATTAAGAGAGTTCACAAGCTTTCAAGAAGAATGTAAAGAAAGTAGAGAGCACACAATTGAAATTTTTTTTAAAAAAATGGTTAATCTACAAATGTTGGATGGTATGGATGTAATTTGATCCATTGTTCAATGACTAAACACAAGAAAGACCCGAAAAAAATAAAAAAATAAATTGGCTTGTGCATTAAGTTGAGCAACAACAATTCATCATTGCAATTCAACGTAGGGTTCTAGATTTCAAAAACTATTGAAATTGGCAACAAACCTTTTTTTGCACTACAACAAACAAACCCTATACCTGAAAAACTACAATGCACACAAAAAAATTGAGCGATGGTAAATGACAACAACATTTACTTCCATTCTAGATCAAAAATTATTGCTAGTTTTATGTCGTTGTTTGCCATTCTATGTCTCCGCACCTCCTCATCATCTTTTGCATGTGTCTACACAAATTTTGGTGCCCTCCATCATACTATCAACAATGGAATTATGCATGCTTGCCATTGTGATCTTGTTTGAAAGGATTGTGAATTTGAACACTCAAAGTATGCAACAACCGTTATCCCAAGTGACAATATTTTCCCACTCTAACTTTTTAATCTAAATGATGACTTTGCTTTGCCACCTTATACCAACTTTACAACCTCTACAATTATCACATCCACAAATGTAAGCCCCCAATTTTTCTTTTTGTAAATGCACCTTCAAATTATGTTGTTGTAATAAGCATAAGAGGTCTCCCATTATGTCTACTACACTAAGTTGTGGACAGAAGCATGCCTCCATTATTTCTTGGCTTCCACTTGCATTATATTGAAACTCCAAGTCGTCACCCATCAACATTATTGTGTAGGCTAAAATAGGCATGTGTAAGAATTAAGGTTTATGTGTAATAGTTGAATGACTGAAATTAGTCATATTGTTCCTATGTAGATCAATCATATAATGCCACTTGGCTATGCAACTTCAGAATTATTAATTTAAATGAAATATTATATACTTGTAGGATTGTGAAAATGGTTGCATTTAATAAATTACCTTCTTAATTGCATTGCACATGAATGGGAGGTGGGGATTAAACTTTAATAGTGTAACTACTTCCTCATATTTAATGCCACTTGGTTAATCATGTTGCCTTACATATTATACTACATTTTATTTAAATATTATGTTTTAAGAATGATTACATTAAATTAATTACTAGCTTCCTTGTTTACATTGTGTTTTGAGAGGGGGGTGGGGTTACATTAATGGAATTGTAGGTCCCTTCATTTTATAGAATTGCGAGTCCTTACATTTTATAGAATTGTAAGTCCTTTCATATTTGGATTACAAAAAATTATAGTTACAAATTATCCACTTGATTGTGGATTTTGGCATGCACTAAATTTTTGGTTGAAAGTTTTGTTATATTTTGGGAAATTAGTTGCATAACTTTTCCATTAATGGGATCTTTCTAGTGTATTCCAAATCATTAAAGGGTTACATTAGTGGAATTGTAGGTAGGTCCCTAGATTTTATAAAATTGTAGGTGTTTTCATATTTGGATTATAGAAAATAGGTATAGAACATCCGTTGGATTATGGATTTTGGTAGACTAATTTTGGCACGGATAGTGGATTGTGGATTGGACAAGGAAGTTAATTGCATAACTTTTACATTAGTGGGATCTTTTTGGTGCACTCCAAATTAGTCTAGGTGATTAATGTTTGTGACTACTTGAATCTAGTTTGTAGGATTCAATGAGGTAGTTATGGACACCAAACTAAACTACAATTTAGTTGCCAATTGCAAAAATGCAAGGAGGTTTTGATCCCTAGGCCTTATGGGAGGCTGAAAATGTTGAGGCAAATTGACAAGGATTAAAAGCTTATGAATGCACTTACATGCAATGTTGCGGTGGAATAATACAAAATCATGTCACAATTAAAAATCATTTGAAAAAACATGGATGCGATGCATATTCCAAATGGCCAATGGTGGTAAGAAATTTATAAGCATAGAAACATAGGTTCAATTAAGGAATTTTCCAAACTAACCCATTGGGTCATTGGTTTTGATGGATCTAAAATTTTGTTTGAAATTATCTTGAACCCAAAGTTTAGATGAAACTAGAACTTACAACAATATTTGGTGGTTTGGTTGTGGGTTTAATTTGGGTAGAAACCAACATTTGAAAATCCACCAAAAACTATTGTTGCATGCATAGGCCGATCAAGATTCGATGTGGGTGACCATCCTATACTTGACCCATAAATTCAAGTGCATAAAATGGTTGTTGAAGCCTTTTCCTCTTATGACTAGTTACAATAGTCAATGAATGTAGACCCAACACCACCAAAAGGTGACCCATTGGAGATTGCCCCAAGTGACATAGAAATCCTAAGGGACAAATCACAACATGAAACATTGTTGGCAAAAGCTTCAATTCCCCTATATGAAGGTTTTTCAACAAGCATGTTGGTAACAATCTTGTTGTTGCTAAATTTAAGGACAATGCACGGGGTTAGTAATGTTCTCATGGACGAGTTATTTTCTTTACTGCGAAAGGAATTGTTGCCAAAAATGAACAAAATGCCAACAACTTTGTACGAGGCCTTTAAATTAATCAAAGCCTTAGGTCTAAGTTATGATTCAATTGATGCATGCCCTAATGGTTGTGTCCTTTTTCGAAACACCTTGAGGGGTTCCCAAATATCCTAAATGTAACAACAATAGATTTGTGAATGGGTTACACGGTGTTCCATAGAAATTGCTTTGTCACTTTCTTGTAATAGCTAGGTTACTATGGATGTATAGGTGCAAAACAATAGTTGAGTTGTTGGTTTGGCACAAGAGTGGTGCAAGTTCATGTGGTTTAGTTTGAAATGTCCTAGATTCTAAGAGTTGGAACACATAGATGAAAAATGGCCATAATTTGGTAGTGGGCCATGAAACATTAAATTAGGATTGGCACTTGATGGGGTCAACCCATTTAGGAACTTGAGTTCATTCCATTCTACATGACCCATGATTCTATTGAAATACAATTTTCCCCCTTGGCTAATAACTAAATATTACTTTTTGATGTTAGCCTTAATCATTCCAAGCAAGGAATCAATCACATTGGAAATGTCGATGTGTATTTACAACCTTTGATTGAAAAAGTATAGGTTTTGTGGAGGGGTGTAAAGGCCTTTGATGCATATTCAAGGGCAAGATTCAATTTATGTGCTATGTGTGTATGGAGCATACACAATTTTCTAGCTTATGGGCTATTTGCAAATTATGTTACCAAAGGCCATGTAGCATGCCCCCCTTGTGGTCCAAAAATTGAATTTTGAACTTCCCAGAAATTGAAAAAGACTTTATACTATGGGAGTTGGTGATATTTGTCAAGGAGCCATCCTTATTATACAACTTGAAATGCCTTTAATGGGCAAGCAGAATTAGGGACAACATTTGTGTGAATGATTACTACAAATTTGTGAGGCGACTTTCTGTCCCTCTACTCTCGGTTCTATGAGGTGACTATACTTGAAAATACATATGCTACCGATGAAGGAAAAATGCAAGTGTATTTCTAAACGTTAAATTACGTTTGTAGTTAAAACCAAGTAACTTGCCTCCTATGCATCATTTACGATTTAGAAATGATAGATCTATTTTCCAAGCTCAAACACTTCAAATCCTAGAATTTTATGTCAAATTGCCATTCATTTAAACCAACCTTTAAGGGTTTAACACCATGTTCAACTTAGTTCCAAACCACCAGCCATTTGAAATATTATTCCCAACACATATGTTATTCAAATTTGGTTTGCCTTAGCTCATTAGAAAGTTAATTACAAGGCGCACCTTGTTACCAAATCCTAAGCTTTGCAACTAAACTAATAAAAAATTATGCCACCAAACTTGAAAGTGTTTTACGAAAATAGTAAATTCAACTTGGCTGTAGACCACCGGTCATTTGAAATATTATTCCTAACACATATGTTATTCAAATTTGGCTTGCCTTAGTTCATTAGAAAATTAATTACAAGGCGCACATTTTCTACCAAATCCTAAGCTCTACAACTAAATTAGTAAAAAATTATGCTACCAAACCCGAGAGGGTTTGTGAGATTTCTCTAAGATTTCAACCTCCCAAAATTATCCCTATTCACTTCCATTCTTTCAAAACTATTACAAATGTACATTCTACTTTCTTTCTTCCTACCATCTACCAAGATTAATCATTATTTTCTTTTTCAACAATGTTGTGAGAACAAGTATTCTCAAGATTTGAATTGAAAATTACGTCCGAGGAAAAGGAAAAAACCACCAATGATCCAAATTTGCCTTCTTAAATAAAAGGAGAAGGAAGGATATATATGAAGGAAGATCCCAACACGGTGGCCAATGGAAGGTTCCATTGCTTGGTGGCCAATGGAAGGTTCCATTGCTTGGTGGCCAATGGAAGGTGATGGAGAAACACCTTTTCACCTTTTCCCACTTTCCCCCCAACAAATTTTACTTAAACCTTCAATTTTTTTCCTTTGACCTTAAGGTCTTACTTTACCATGATTTTAGGCCGTTACTTACGCATTTCATTCCTTTTCCTTGACCTATAAATCACGACTATGCATTTCAATGTAACAAGTTTTCCACACATTCATTATCGATTTGATTTTGATTAAAGATTTGATTTTTTTCCTTTCCTTAAAATTATAGCGTTGTGCATGGTCACGTCTTATGGGCCCCAAGTTGTTCAAGTGAATGAAGAATCACCTTTGGAGTCATCTCTAAACACTAGCATAACATCTTCATGATGAAGATCCCAAACTTCGAGAAGTGCACACTTGTTTTGAAATTGAACCCTTTTGAGCTTGGTACTATCGTATTTCTCAGAATTCTCGCACCCTGGTGATTTTGTTGCAAGCCGACCTGCTTCTGGTGATGAACCTGAAACCATTTATGAAGGTTATTACGAAATTGAAAACACTTCTATCTTTGCATGGTTTTCAGTTCTCGACGTTGGACATTATCATTGGTTACATGGTCTGATTCGTCGACTGCCTCTTAACAACAAGGCGGATTACCTAGTTCACACCATTCGACGCCTCCTAAATTTCCTACAATTATGAACCATCATTGTGGCATAACCCAAGATTCAACATGTCATTGTAATTCCTCATTGAACTTATCCATAATTTGAATAAATGTTTCATTCATTATGAAATTATTGTTGCCATTGCCACACTATCAGATTATTTATTTAACCGTTACATTGACTTGAATTAATTTTATGCTTATAAGGCTTGAATATTGTTCTATCTTTATTGTACCTTTCATTGACACCTTTCAACAGCTTCTTGAATTTCAAACATCTTTGTTATTCACTAAATGCTAGAACAATATCAATGTTTTTTTTAACACCATGAATTTTGGTGCTACTTCTACCCCCAACCTTCTAGAGATTTTTCATCCCTAATTACGCAACTGAAGTTCTAAAACTATAGTTATTAACTTTTTGTTGAAAAAAAAAACTAACCCAACATTTTTTTCATCAATATCGTATTTCGGAAAAGAAAACACCCTCTGTGTAACCATGCATATTCATCATTCCTTATTCTAGCTTGAAGTTGCCAAAAACCCCTATAACCTAACCCACACTCGAATACCCCTGATGTAATTCTTAAAATTGAGACTACTGCACATGGTTGTGTCGGTATGGTTCACAAAATCACATCAAATGGGGTACATAATGGAAAGTTTGGCTACAAGGTCTAAGAAACAAAATAGGTGTTAAATTTGACCATGTATGCAAATTTGGCGTCAAGCAAATCAACATCATGTTTCAACTATCGTACTGGGAGGTAACTATATATTTTGACCTAACTTATTTTGTAATCCATTTTTACTATAATTGTTTTGACAAAGTGCATCATGAACATGAAAGTCTCAAGTTTGTTTATAATCTCATCCATTTTTTTGTTTGTTAGGGTTTTCTGATTTGCAACACCTTGGATGTGATGCATTATGAAAAAAAATTGTGTGAAAACATGATGAAATTTTTTTTTGGGACAAAGGATACAATAACTGTTCGGGAATATATCAAAGATTGTGGCATTCAACCACATTTGTGGCTACAAGATGTTGGAGGTAGGATCATCAAACCAATTGTTTCATTTGTGTTGTTGGATGAAGGAAAAAAAAGGTTTTTTCAAATTATTTTCAAATTGAAGACACCATTTCACTTTGTGTTGTCATTGAAGAAAATAATTACAAGGATGGAGATACAAGGTATGAAGTCTCATGACTATCATGTTATGATGCAAGAAATCTTGCCACTTGGTTTGCATCACCTTATGGCAAAGGAGTGTAAGATGGCCATTATTTGGTTGTCACACGTTTTCAAAAAACTATGTTTGAAAGTTGTTGGCCCCATGACAATGGAGGACTTTAAACAAGACATGGCAATGACATTAGTTTTATTGGAGCAAGAGCACCCTCCATCATTCTTCCATATCATGACCCATCTTGTAGTTCACTTGGTGGAAGAATTGGAATTGTGTGGTCTAATCCACATTCGGTGGATGTACCCAATTGAATGGTACTTGAAAACCTTGAAACAATTTGTGAAAAACAAAGCAAGGCCTAAAGGTAGCATGGCAAAAGACTATGCATCAGAAGAGGCCTTAAGGTTTTGCACAAAATATTTGCAAGATTGTACATCCACAATATGAAGAGTGTAGGATGAAAAAAAAGACCCAAGTATGAGTGATGAAGTGTTTGAAGGAAATGGGTGGCCAACAAATCATGATTTTAAAGTTTTGTGACATGGCACATTCATTTGTGCTACAAAATGTTGAATTAATGGCACCATGGTGCATGTAAGTTGTCTTTTATATACTTTTATTGAATTTTACTTTTCAGCCAAATTGTTGAATAAGCCACATTTAAGATTTTCATTTCCAAACATGAGTTCACAATGAAACATTTCTAATGATCAATTTTGATAAAGTGCCACATTTAGACTATTTATGGCATCATTGTTTGCAAGTTGCAAAATTGAATTATAGTGTTGAAAGTTGTGGTTGGAAACATGTTAGAGAAGTACATATATGAAATCAAGAAAAGAGTGAATTTTTATTAAGCCAAGGTCGATCTTGAGCAAAGGCTATTCATGTGTTCCTAGATCATTTCATGGAGGTGCCACCATTTGCAACATTGGTAAAATATTCAATTGTTGCAATTATCAAAAATGGGTATGTGATTAAAAGAGACGTGGTACACATGTTGATGCCACCAACACTTGAAGCAAAGTCTTATCAAGTAATGTGGGCATTTGGTAATCACATTTGTGTTTCAAATGTTGGAAAACATTTTACAACATGTGATAGTGGAGTGGCAACAAATTTTGAAGAAGAATGTGTGTCAGGACCAAATGACAAAAATCTAGTGTTTGCAAAGGTAGAATACATGGGATGGGTTGAAGAAATATCAAAGCTAAATTATGGGGTACTCAAAATTGTTGTTTTGTTTTGTGATTGGGTGAAAGCCAATTACATTATGAATAATCTAACAGTCAAGTGAGATGAATATGGCTTCACTATCATAAATTTCATTTCTCTCATTCCCATCTATGACCAATCTTTTGTTTTCCCATTACATGTGGAGCAATTTATTTTTTTATTGATCCGAAGGAAAGAGTATGGAAAGTGGTCTTACGAAAGGAACCTCATGAGAGACAAATAACTAACTTAGTTCACACTAACCCAACCAAGTTTGACATGTTCAAGTTAGATAGTGATGATGCATATGTAGGCCAACGAGCTCCAAAATCTATTGATGAATCAATGCAACCTATTGTGACTTTGGGAGGCTCTAATGTTGTTGTTGGCAACTTGGTGGGCAATCTGCTTAGTGGAGGAGTAGATGATGGAATTGATAGCTTAAAAGAATATGCAACAACTTTTAATTGTGATAATTAAGTATGGGAATCATGTCGAAACATTTAGAACATTGATTTCCTATAATATATATACCCACTTTCCTTCTATGATTTCCTTTGGGCTTCATTTAGTGTTTCAAAATGTATTTAAAATTTATTTTTTTAATAATAATTACACATGTGCCAAAATCATCATAATATTGATTTAATTTTGCCAAATGCCACATATCATAACCCATGTCAATAGAAGTATGACTTTTCTTAGTCACATGATCCATGTCACAATCCATTTCAAAATCTTTATGATAGTTTTTAGTGACATTATTCATGTCACAATCCACCTCAAAATGTTTATGACTATTTTTAGTCATGTTTTACATGTCATATTCCATGTCATAATCCACCTCAAAATGTTTATGACTATTTTTAATCATGTTTGACATGTCATATTCCATGTCACAATCCACTTCAAAATGTCTATGACTATTTTCAGTAATGTTTAACACATCATGTTCCATGTCAAAAAATACATGACTATTCTAAATCACATTTGACATGTCATAGTCCATGTCAAAAACTACCTAACAAATTGTAGTCATTTACATTGTCCACATATGCATTATACTTTCATTATTACATAACTTGTCCATTTTGTAGTCCTTTTGCATTGGATTTTTTGTCAAAACAAACCTTGGACAATTTTGGGACAAGTTAAAAAAGACTAGTCATTTAAGATAGGTAAGTGCTAGTAAAATGGACAAATGTAAGATGACTAGACATTAGCATAGTGCCACAATGGCATGTCCGATATGACTAAATATGTGATTAAAAATGATTATTTCAAAGAATAATTATAATCTAAATAATTGTTTTAAAAAAATCTTATTCTTATTTTTAAAATATTTTCAATGTATCAATTCCCTTTTGGATTATATTTAGATCAAATATTTTTTAATTTGATTTTTATTTTTGGAAGTTAAGCCTTGCAATAAGTTCAACCTAAAAAATTTGAACATTTTAAGATGTGACTTTGAAGGCTAAAGCCCTTGCTTATATAATTTAAAAAATGAGATCGATGACCAAACAATATGGGATATATGTTTTCAAGGAACAATTTGATCACACAAAGTTTTCAGTTTATTAGACCTACCACCAAACACTTAAGAATAATTTACAACTTTTTCATACATTGTTCTATTGCTTTTAATATTTCAAAATATTTTATAGTTTTCCACTTGGCGCATCCAATGATACAAAAAATGTTGAAATCAATGAAGAAATGAGCAAGCTATGCCCTTTGAAAGTGAAGAGGGTGATTTGCAAAAACTAAACATAACAATTTAGTTTGTGTTTTTGAGTTTAAATTTTTTTTATGTTGTTCCATTGCTTCTAACATTCCAAAAAACTTTGTAGTTCTTTTCTTGGCTTATCCAATGGTACAAAAAATGTTGAAATCAATGAAAAATTGAGCAAGTTATGCCCTAATTAAGTTAACATTTCAAGCACAACACCAAGCAATGAACACATGATGCCAAAAAAACAAAGAGGAGGATTGAGGAAGAGAAAGATTTATTTTATAAGAAAAAATTAGGGTTTATAAAAAGTACCCATTGGAATGTGGCACCTCCATATTCCAAAGTTCATATTAACCTTATTTTGGATTTCTTTGATATCTAAGACCCTAACCCAGGTAAAGGTTTATACCTCACATGGGTCTTACTTTTTCTTTTTTTTCAATCCAATTTTCACTCAAATGAAAACTGATGGTCTAATTTTCAATCAAGGTATCACTCAAGGTGATACTCTAAGGTATTCAAACCGAAATGCTCGAGTGATGCCCATGTGATGCCCAAGGGTAATTTTGATACTTGCCCAACATTAATGATCTTGTGATGATATGGGTGAAAATCACAAAACACACAAGATTATAACACTAATAGTATGAGGCACATGATCTTGTGATCAAAAAACACTTTGAGAAATTTTTAGTGGAGTTGGAGGGCACCTTATATTTGTTAATATCTCACCTACAAAACATGAAGGATTCTAGACCTACACTTTAAGAGTAGGTGGGAGTGAAATTATGCCTACTTATAGGTGTAGGATTTGTCCCACCCTTAAGAATCATTATTTCAAAATAGATGTATGAACCCTCCCTTTCCTTTACTTCACGATCTCGATATATTTAAGTTCATGAACACATTTGGCTTATCTCTATGTTGGGCAAAGCACACAAGTGAGGGACATTCCCCAAATGTATAATTGGACCTAGCTATGACTTCATCCTAGGCTTCTTATTTTGGAAATGCCCTCATCCTTGGGGTTTTATCCCTTGCATAAAGACATGCTTATTTTGTTAAATCTATTTGTAAATATTTGTATAAAGTGTAAAAAACTTATGGGCGTTTAAAAAAAAATGAAATGCCTGCCCATGGTCATTTTTTCTCATGATACTCAATGGGTAAACAATTTACTTTTTAAGGAAAAAAATAGGTTGGTTTTTTTGCCATGTAAAGCCTTCACGAATGGGCTTTGCCAAATTCAAACCCACACTTGGCTTTGCTATGTGGGGCTTTGATTCCATTTAGACCCAAGGAAAAGCCCACCCTTTCCAACTTTATCTTACACACATTTTGCCACACCAAGGGACTCACCACATAGTAAGGGTGCATTTGTTATCTTTGTAAGATAAAACACCTCAAAATGGAAGCTAGATAGGCTAATGCATTTTACATACCAATCAATTTCATAGTGGTTCTGCATGATGAAAACATGTTCATAAATTCATTTGTACATTTTATTGTTTATGTCACTCATGCTTATTAAGTTTCCATTTTAGACCACATTGATGTCTTTTGAGGTCTTGTTCTATAATTGATTTAAAAGCCCATCCCCATTTTGTTTAAACATGGATTCTTGTATATTCTTTCCCAAATTGCTAATGATGAATCTTTGGTACCTTTTTTACAGATGTTGCACCCATATTTGTTTATTTATTATTTTTTTTACCATTTTATCAAAAAATTTAGGACTTGTTGGCAGTAAACTAGAAAAGTTTTTCTTCTTCAACTTTTCATTAAACTCTACATAACTAAAATATAATTTCAAAAGGACCATTCACAACATTTTCCCTATGACCATTGATTAATTTTTTGATACCCCATCCTATTTGGAATGCATATAACAAGAATGAAATTTGTGTGAAGTTCATTCATTCATAGGTTCGTAAATTTTACATAGGAATATCATGCATTGAAAACATGTTTGACATATGAATAAATATGTTGACAAATGAAGTACAAACCTATGAATGAACAAATGTCACATGAATTTTGCATCTTTCAATAAACTTGTGTGTTAAATGTGTTTTCAATGCACAATATCAATGCATGAAACATACAAATTTTTTGAATGAACAAATTTTGCGCAATTTCCATTATTAAGTTGTGAGATGTTAAGTTTGTGATGAATTATTCTTATATTATCCAAATTTTGGACAAACTTTGTGAGTTTCATTATACAAGTTCTTCATTTGCTATAACATTGAATAAGTTGAGGGAATACTTTCAATTTATGGTGTGTAAGTCAAGATTTTCCATCAAGGAACATGTGTGACTCGAGTGTCGTGACCCAAGTGTTGTGATTATATGAAAACGTGCCAATTGTGTAGTAGAGATTTCAATCTTATTGTAATTCTTGGTTACCCATTGCCAACATAAAACACCATTGGTGTAGGTTGAATAATTATGCAAGAGAAGACATGTGGTGGGCCCCATGGGCCACCATATGTGACCATAACATTGAATGGCCAAGGATGCATGCTTTCCCATCCATGGGGCAAACGACATTTTGTGTAATAATGCTAACTAATGGGGTTGTATGGGCTCCAATATACTTACATCATTGCATCTCTCCATATTTAGAAGACTTTATATAAAGAGAAATTTAGATGGGATTTTCAAAAATCAACTTTGGGACAAGTAATATGGGGCTAGGGATGCCATGACCCATAGAACTGGTAGGTTAAGGCATGCTTTGACTAATTTTTTGATTTGTTTAAAACCTTGGTAAAAGTTCAAACTCCATTTTATGATTTTGATGTCCATTAGTCAAAGTTCAAAACTTGGGTCTTTAATTTTTGAAAATTGCAAATTTGCAAGTTTTTTTTATCGTTTCTATTGCACTTGTCACTTGTATGGTAACAACAAGTTATATGGCATGAAAATTATAGTTGATGATTAACATCTTAGCTTAGCTTGGTATTGAATGAATGTGCCTCTTAATGGGAATATAAATTAGTGGTGGTTTGAATCTCCACCTTAGTTCCTTTTTGTTGAGTTGGAATTTTCTTTTTTTGAATCTATGTACATTGCATGAGTGATATTTTGGTTTATGCTATTGTTGCATTTTGGGTGGGTGTTCTACAAGTGATTCTCTTGTTATGTATTGGCAACATGTACTAATGTGGGCATGTAGGTATGGTTCTAATGTGCACTACTTGTGTAGTTTTGGATTAAGCTATAATGGGCAAGATTCATAAGGATCAGAGGTTTGAACCCCCCAATCCATCATAGTTTTCTTGTAACTTGTTCTTGTTTGTAGTTTCCTTCACTCTATTTTTTTCAATTGATGATGTTTGATTTAGTAGGGGTTTTTTAAAAACTAATGTCCTATTCATGAACAACCACTGCAAGCTCCATTGTAACATGCAAATAATTGTTATGTTTCTTCCATTTGCATCTACATGATCACCATAAAATCTCTCATTGAAAACAATATTTTGCCAACAAATCTTGTCACATGCTTTTTATGGATTGTTGCCCAATTTAAAATGCTTTAAGTGCATAAGGAGTTGCAATCTGCCCCACGAAAATAAATGATAACCCAACTACTTACCATCAGTACCTCCACATGGGTTTGTATGTGGCATGCCAAGAAACCTTGGCATTTTAAACAAAATCATTATGGCTACAATGTACACAAGCATATCCCCCAAGTGGGAACCACTTTAAAAGACAGATGCAGAACTGCCAGTGATGGTCCTTCCTGGCATATCTCTTTGCAATTGGAAGCTCAGCATTTCTTAGAGTAAAATTTCTATTTTGAATCTAACTTCTCTATTGGGCAATGGGTATAGGTATTTACAAAGTGTAGATACTTTTCATTAGAGGGAGATAAAACCCCACTTAATATTTTTGCATAGGATTTGTGTCTGAGCACACCTTGCTCATAACATTATGGTCTGGGGCAGCAGATTTGGTCATTTTCTTGATCACATTATATGACATAATCTTCCAGTGTTTTATCATAAACTCATAATATTGATCACAATCTCTGTTGAACATGAATTTATTGACTTTGCCACCCCATACCTTAATGTCGTGGTCTTCTCACTGCCCATTATATTGGGTGTGTCACCTAGCTTGCTCTAAAGACCCCTGGTGCCTTACCAACATAATTGGCATGGGCTTGACCATTCCATAAGACATTTTCTCACTCACAATGAACAATCACATACACCCAGGACACATGTTTGTTGTTGGTGGTGCTATCATCTAATAAACTCCACACACACTGATATGGTTTTTTTTATTGTTGAGTGCTGTTCTCTTAGTATGATAACACCTGGCAGCTTTGGCATAGGTTAAATCATTTTCAATTTTGATGATTTTTTTGAAAGAAATAGCACATTAGAGAAATCCGCAAAGTCACCCTCTGTCTTCATCCTGTTTCTGGGCCTCTTTTCAACCCCTAACCCCTCTTTTACTGGTATCCATGAAGTAAGGGAATTTTATTAAATATCAGTACAAAATGCTGAATCTCAGCATTTAATGCACAAGGTTCGAGAGGAAGTAGCTATACAGGTCGGAGCAGTGAAAATCTATGTAACAGCAGTGGAACAGCAGTGGAGGCGCTCAGGAAAAAAGAAAGACAGGATGAAACTCAGGAAACTCCTGAGTTTCACCCCCCTTGGATGCTAATTTACTTTTTTGCAGGTTCTTTTTGAATCTCACCCTGTGTATGACCAAACTCAGGGTACTGATACTGTCTTTTCCTGACTTTATGGATATTTCTATTATGTTAAAAATTTCAAAAATCCAGTCAAAATGTTATAGTAGCACTTGAAAGTAGCCAGATTCAAACTCAATTTGACCTTACTAGGCAAATAATATTAAATGTGAACCACCTAACCACAAGGATAGCAGGAAAATTTTCAAAATTGTTATGGTTTTATTTAACTACATTCCTTAATTTCTCAAAAAAAATTTAATACAAATTTTAGGCATCAAATTAATTTTTTTGCATTATATTAACTATTTGGCTGCCTAAACTACTAATGTAGAAAGCTCCTAGCAAAGCTGAGAAGACCCTGTGATGTAGCAGCCACCAAGGTCATCCATAATAACTTTTTGGGGCTGTTACAAATATCACAACCTGTCCTTAAAGTAATGTGGCAGAGCCACCATGACATGCCCTTCTCCTTAAGAGATGTCTTAAGCAGATGTGGGCCTCATATCGGGACCACCTTAGTGGAGCACTAAGGCAATATGAGAGTTAGGCTAGAAATGGCTCCATGAGGTTCAACTCCTCTAGGAGTCAAGATACATCTGGACCTCAGGGTTTGGATGGGCCAGGGTGGGAGCTCAAGCTTTCATCGGCCAAGAAGATGATTGGGGGTTGTTTTCGTGACTATAGTGCAGGGCACTATCTTCTTAAAACCTTCAATGGACAATTAAACATTGTTTTGGGACGTCAAAAGGGATGAGCCTACTAAAGCACCTAGGACAATTAGAAGTTGTCCTTTGAAGGTTCGAGGCCACCAAAAGAAGGTTGGCTTGGGGATGACTTGGGTTGTCTTGGCCTAAGTCCTTTGGACCAACTTTGGGAGTTGGTCCCAAAAGGCCCCCGAATCAACCCCAGGTTGATTCGGCTTTAAGGCCATGTGGGCTGACTTTGAGAGTCGAGCCCTAGCTTGTGCCAAGTTAGAATAAGACTTAGCCTTGAAAGCAAGGTTTAGCGAGTCTAAGTAGCAAGTTTAAGTTTGTCATGAGCGGTCATGACTTTTGGACTAACCAAATGTGCCATGGGGTGTGCAAATAAATAGGAATCAAAGGAGTCAATGCAAAAGGAGCTTGGTGTGGCGCGTGGAATGCAAGGTGGCAAGTGAAAAAGGGTGTGTCATTTGGTATCAAAGCTTAAAACTTGATCCAGCAAGCGAGAAGATGGTAAAAGAAGTAATTGTTGGGTTTTTTGTCACAAAATGCTCACGTTGGACCAAGGCGAAAATGACAATGGTCAAAGCGAAAAAGGCTACCGCAAAGGAAGCTTGTGAGGCCAAGAAGTTGACCAAGTTGGTGGCAGTGGATGAACTAGGTTCTGCTAAGAAGCTACCCAAGACACCCAAAGGTGAAAGGGAAGAAGCCTATGGGCCCCTTAACCCAAAAAGTGGGGAAGGAGGGGCATCAACAAGGAAGGAGTCTGCCAAAAGGGAAGCCTCCACGGACAACATCCAAGTCGTGGAACAATTCTGATCTTCCTTTAACTCATCATAGTCGAGCGAGGAGGAAGAAAAGAACATGGAAGTTGTCAATATTCCAAAGAAGCCAATTAAGGCATCCAAGCAGATGGAGGAGTCCAAAATAGCCCAAGAAGCTTTGGAGGCTTTGGAGGCTCAAGTGGTTCAAGAAGCCGAAGTGGCATTTGAGGCACGAGAGGCAAAACTCTAGCTTGAGGCTAAAAAGATCCTCCAAGCCATAAGAAAAGTGGTTCAGTTGGAGATGGAATTGGAACAAGCCAAGCTTAAGACTCATCAAATTGAAGACATCCCTTTTTGTTATCCATGAACACCATGGTTAAAGCCATAAAGGTGTTGCAAACCCTTGTGGTTACCAAGAAGGAAACCAACATGCAACTATCCTTGGAACTGAGACAAGTTCAAAAGGAAAAGGGGGCTGGGCCAAGTTAAGTGGGGAAGCCGCAAAAGCCATGAAGACCCAAACACTAGATCCTTTCACATGAAAGGACACCAAGGTGAAAAGTGTGAAATAGTGGGCTTTCCAAATGGAGGCCTACTTTGAGTCCCAAGTGATCAACATGGACATGGATCGGCTTAGGTTGGTGTAATTTCTTTTCAAAGATCATGCTTTAGAGTGGTGGATGACACAAAAAGATGTCGAGCCAAACCTAATGGGAAGTTTGCCTTGGAGTGCATTTAAGGCCAAACTAAATGAGAGGTTTACCCTTCATAATCAAATCTTAAAAGATGGGCAAGAACTTTTAAGCTTGAGCCAATTTGATGGACCCGGAGTAATGAGGAAATATGTCCAAATCTTTGTGTCCTTATTAAGTTTCATTCTAATGAAATAAGAATATGCGCAAAAGGTGGCTTTCCTCCATGGCTTGTAACCTTACATTCGCAATGCCATTCGACAAAGATTAAGGTCCTTGCAATGTGCTAAAAAATGATGAAGGTTGTGGAGTGCATGGAAGATAAATTCATGTACAAGAAGGTGAGAACACCACACGATTCATAACTCACCATGAGGGTGAATATTGGAAGTGTAGCGCAAACTACAAGTGGCCCAAAGAGGGGCCAGAAAGAGGAAGTGGGATAAAAACCCACCCAAGGACAAAGGAACCTTGACATAAAAAAGTCATGGGATGTTATTAAAATTTGATGTTTCAATTGTGACAAGTTGGGGCACTTTGCCAAGGACTATGAAAAGGTGAGACAAGATTGGGTACAAGGGGGATTCATTGCAAAGGTGAATGTGGCCAAGTTGGGGCCAAATTTAATCTTGTTTAGGTTCAAGGTATGAACTAATGGGGTGTTGTGTCTTTTGGATTTAGGAACCACACATTCATTTGTGAGCCCAAATGTGGTAGTGTGACTCAACTACAAAGGTGGCCAAATTCATCAAGGTCCAATTAGCATAAGGAGCCACAACACCAGCAAGCGAAATGGTGTTGGGGGCCATTTTTGAATGTGGCAAAACGAAGTTTCTAGAAAATTTCACGATTTGCGCTTTGGATGGCATTAAGGCCATCTTAAGGAACACTTTTTAAAACACTTATCGTGTACATGTTTTGAAAGTGCCCTAACTTTTTCTTAAGGGGAGGGCTTTAAATTAATAGTCATTGCTAGGTTAACAAATAGGTTTGTTAGCTTAAAAGTTGAATACCAAGCTAGTTTAAATAAAATGGGTATTCATTTAATCTCCTTGCAAGAATTGCAAGAAACCTCATTTTTAATTCTTATGTGTGTGGATGAATCTAATGTTAAGTCTAAAGCCAAAGGAGCTAAGTTTTGGCCTACTTGTATTTCCAACACAATTAATAAATTTTTGGACATCCTAACGGACGAGCTCCTTAAACATCTACCTCCTTTTCACAATGTGAACCATAACATTGAGGTGGTGCCTAGGTCGAACCACCTTCTAAGTCACCTTACCAATTTAATAAAATACAATTAAAAGAGTTCAAGGCTCAAATAAATGACTTAATGGAACGGGGATATGTTAGGTCGAGCAAATTGCCTTATGGTTCGCCCATTTTGTTCATGGATAAAAAGGACGCAAAATTACGCATGTACATAGATTACCATGCCTTGAACAAAATCACCATTGAAAATAATTACCCCTTGCCTCGAATCGACAATCTCTTTGATTGTCTAAATGGGGTTTCTTATTTTAGCTACATCAACTTAAAGTCAAGCTATTATCATATATGCGTCGAAAATGTAGAGTGGAATAAATAGCCATGAGGACAAGATACAACTCATACAAGTTCTTAGTCATGCCATTTGGGTTATGTAACACCCCATCCCCTTTCACAACTTTGATGAACTCGATCTTTCACGAGAAGTTAGATGAGTTCATAATCATCTACATAGATGACATCTTAGTGTATTCCAAGTCTGCGAAAGAGCATGCGACACATTTACAGTTTTTGTTGCAAAAATTCAAAAAGAACAAACTATATGTTAATTAGGCAAAAAACAAGTTTGCAAGTTTAGAAATGGACTTTTTGGGACATGTGTTATCTCGGGAAGGGGTGAAGCCCAACCGAAAAAAAATGAATTAATTAGGGAATGGCAAAACCTGGTTTTGGCCAAAGGGGTTAGATAAGTCCTAGGATCGTTAATTTTTATAGGAAGTTCATAAAGGACATTTTAGCATCGGTATAACCAATCATTGACCTCTTCAAGAAAGGGGGATCGTTTGAATGGAAAGGCGAATAACAAAAGGCGTTCGAATTCTTAAAAGGGAAGTTGTCGTCAACATCGGTGTTGTGATTTTTGGATTTTACAAAGCCATTCAAAGTGCATATAGATGCAAGTGGATTTGCAAAAGGGTCTTGATGTAGGAAAGATACCCAATCACCTTTGAAAATAAAAAGTTAGAAGGGGGTCAATTGAGATGGCCAACTCATGAAAAAAAGTTGTTTGCATTAGTGAATTATTTAAAGGCATGGCAACATTATTTGGCTTTCATAAAACCAAAGTTTTACAAATAATGTATCCTTGAGATATTTTGAGACCCAACCAAGGGCCACAATGAAACAATTACATTGGCACAATACCTTGGCTTTTATGGACATTGAGTTGATTCATAAGTCTAGCAAAAACAATATGGTGCCATATGCATTAAGTCACAATGAGGAATACCAAGGGTAGATGCCTTGGGAAAATATTTAAATTCTCCAAGCGATCTAAAAAGAAATATACAAAAAACATATGTGGAAAATCACTTGGTGCAAAGTTATTTTAATAACTTGTGCTAGAAAAAGAAGGTGAAAGGGATTACCCTTCTAGATGGATTGTTTAAATGGAAGCAATCACGTGTCTATGTGTCAAAAGGAAAGTTGCACATGAAAGTTATGCAAGAAGTGCATGATGCACCCATGGTGGGACACCATGGTGAGAAAACAACAAAAGAGTTGTTGGGGAAAACTATCTACTGGCCTGAAATGAAGGAAGACATAGAACATTATGTTTGCACGTGTGTAAAAGGCCAAAGTACCAAGTTGATACATAAGAAAATGTTTGGGTTGTATAGGCCCTTCCTAATTCCTTCAGGTCCATTTGAGAGTTTCTCAATGGATTTTATGACATGTTTCCTGGAATGGGAGGGGACGAATGCCATCTTTGTGGTGGTAGACATGTTTTTGAAATTGGTTAAGTTTGTACCAACTTAAACAAATGCCACAGTGGCGGGGACAACAAAGCTATTTTTGGACATGTGGGTTTGGCATAATGGTATGCCAAAGGTCATAGTAAGTGACCAAGATGTGAAATTCATGTCAGAATTTTGGACGTTGTTGATGAAGAAAGCAGGGGCCAAGTTAAAATTTAATATCGCTTTCTATCCGCAAATTGATGGACAAACAAAAAAAGTGAACAAGATATTGAATCAATATCTTTGTAATTATATCGTTGATGATCATAAGGATTGGGGCAACCATTTAGGTTTGGCGGAGTTTTGTTTCAACTCCACAAAACACTTGGCCACAAAAAAAAATCCCTTTTAGTTGACTTTAGGAGTTGAAGCAAAACGACCCATGGATCTAATCATTCCTAAAACAAGAAGTATTCACTGCGAAGGTGAGAAGAAAGCCAAAGAGATGGTCAAAGAATGTGAAGAGAAGAAACCATGGGCCATCAATCTTTTAGAAAAGGCGTAATACGTTAGTTATGATAAACAAGCCAAAAAATTGCAAAGGCACATTAAATTCGAGGTGGGGGACCTAGTGTGGTTAAACATAAAAGACTTTAAAATGCTCGAAACTTTGGCGAATAGGTTCATCCCAAAGTACATGGGTCCTTAAAAAATCATTCGTAAACCCCACCTCGACGTGTACATTTTGCAACTACCAATGATGTTGGTAGCCCATCCAACCTTCCATGTGTCCAAGTTGAATCCAATTCATGAGGACAAGAAAAGGAAGGACCGAATACATGCCTATCAACCATGATTTAACCTCATTAAACACAAGATTGTAGGGGAAGTAAAGTGCATCCAAGCCGTGGAAAGGATGTCATTCAAAAAAATCACAATGGGTGAAGCCTGCTCATTTAAACCATTTGCTGAAAATGGTTGAAAAGTTTGAGTGGGAGCGTGGACACAAGATGGGAAATAGGAAATCACACAAGGATAAGTCCAACACATCATCATAACATTGATGAGGACATCAACCTCCAAAAGGCGAAAGTTGAAAGCAAAACCTAGAAGAATGGATGTATATTTAAACTTAAGCCAAAGTAAGTTGGCAGTTAGTTTGAGGTCAAGATGTATGAAATGGGGTGGACCATGGAAAAAGTAAATGAAAGTTGAGTTAAAGTGACAACAACCATTGGAAATGGACTTAAAGAGTTGAATTCTTTTTTCAAAAAAAACTTCTAAAAGTTTAATAAGGTGAAATTGTGGTAGTGATGCATGTGCATTAAATGGCATGTCCCCAAATTGAGAATAAGCTTGTAGGAATGAAGTTTCTAGTGCATGGAATTGCAAACCATGTCCTTTTAAGGCAAAGGGGGCTTGGTTTGGCTAAGCCCAAGTCGGCACAATTTGTTGGCACATTTTATAATCATACTCTGGTGTGGTTGCCCAAGGTCATCGAGAGAACATGCCTAGGCATAAAACTTAGCCCTCGAGTGTTTTGAGGAGACCCAAAGAAGGGGAATGTCACTTGGTAAGAGAAGCAAACCCAAGAGGGTAGTAATGTGGTTTAAGGGATTGACATAAAGTTGAATAAAACAATTGTCTAAAATTCCTCCTGCATTTAATAGAAGGAGTCCAAGATACAAACTATACCTAAATAAAAAACTATCTACTTTCCTAAAGGTTTGAAGTAAGAGGGTGGCAAAATGGGTGGGTTTGTTATGACAAGGGCAACGTGTTATTTGTGTTTACAAGGATGTAGACCTCTTGAAGGTGGGGGGTGAATGACATGCCCTTTTACTTAATATATATTTTAAGTGGATGCAAGCTTCATATTGGGACAACTTTAGTGAGGCACTAAGGCGAATTCGTTAAAACACATGGGATGATTAGAAACTATCCCTTTAAAACTTCAAGGCCGCTAATAGAAGGTTGGCTCCAGGATGACTTGGGTCGTTCAGCTTAAATCCTTTGGACCAACTTTGAGAATTGGTCCTGAAAGGCCCCCATGTCAACCTGGGGTTGATTTGGCTTTAAATCCATGTGGGTTGATTTCAAGAGCTAGGCCTGTTCTTGCTCCAAGTTGGATTAAAACTTAGCTTCGAAAGTAAGGTTTAACGAATCTAAGTAGCAAATTTAAGTTCGTCCTGAACGATTTAGACTTCTGGATTAACCAAATGTGTCATAAAATGCGTAAGTAATTAGGAGTTAAAGGAATCGACACAAAAAAAACTTGGCTTGGCATGTGGAGTGCAAAGCAACAAGTGAAAAATGCATGTCACACCAACTTTGGTTGGTAACAACTATTTTCATATCCATGAGCTGGCCCATATATAACCCATATCAAGATGTAAACAACCATACCCTTTTGATCAATTTTCATATCTTCAAACTAACCACATTTAACCATATATGGTTGTTTGCTAGGAAATTTTTAATTTCAAACTTGCAACCTTTTAGTTTGTTTTAGGACAAAATATCTACTATGTCTAAAAGCAACTCAAAAAAATTGGGGTTTTACCATGGTACCATTGTAGGTGTTAAAAGTGCAAGAATCTTGGAATTGCATTTGTTTTATTTTAATCTCAATATGCAAACCACACACCACCCACCAACCCCCCATACCATTTTAACAAACCACACACCATCCATCAGTTCTCCCTATCTATCCTTAGCCCTTCGTGTGAATGTGCAACCCCAACCCAACATTTTCCCAATCCCTCTAAATAATACACATGTTAAACTTTCTCCCTTTTCCACTTTGTTACCCCTTATAGTTGCCCATGATCAAACCCCCTAACCTACCCGCATCCTCCCAACATGCCTACAATCTCCACTTAGAGCCTTTTGCCCCACTTATGGGCATCAATTTAACCTTCGAAGGTTAACTCGTTACCAACGTTCCTATTAACTATCTAATCCATATAATCTAGACTTACATGACCTTCCTGACCTAGTACCCTCTTTTACTCCCAACTCGTCGACATAAACTTGGGCTTGGGTTTCAACATTAGATGTCCTTGGGTCCTTCCATTTCGGATTTTGTTGTTCTCCATTGTACAACCGCATCCCTATTGCCTTACGACATGATGTACAAGTGGCATTTCATTTTCCATTTGATAAGTTAGTATAGGACCCTTTTAATGTGGTAGTTTGGCATTTGCTCCTCCTACTACCCCAGTGGTGTCTTGTTTTACGCCCCTAAGGGGGGGCCACTAGGCATAAGGAAACAAGGATATGATTTAAACATTTTTTAGCAAGCGATTAGGAAAACTTGCAAGAGAATTCTTTTTACAAACCTAAGTTTTGGCAATAAGTTCGAGCTTAATGCCTCTTGCCCAACATGATCCTCCAACTCATAAATGCCTTTTTCTGTAATTTAGTTTTTCGGTGTGCAAGATAATATTTTTGAACGACACACATTCTGGCATCATTTTCTTTTGCACCCACATCCTTTGACACCACTTTAATTCTCACCACCCTACATTTTGAATTAAACAAATTCTTCCCATTTTTTTGGAAAACTACAAATTAAACTAGGACCTTGAATTTTCATATGATTATTTCAAGTTAGCATTCCAACACATACCAAACCTATTTATAAGCGGTCCTTCTGGGATGGTCTTTGAACACCTCTGAGGTTATTTTCAACTAGAAGATTCTGTGAGTGGATTCCCATAGTTGTTTCAACTTTGCTTTCATATCACACAAGGCAACATTCCATGTCGAATTGCACATATCCTTGGGGTAGCTCACCTCGTAACCATGACCAAACCTTCAAGTGGAATTCGTCCCATTGTCATAAGGGAAGTGTTGTATTGACTCATAAGTTGCAATTTATGCTTTCAATTTCACGATGTTTTTACAACACATTTTTCCCCACACCAATTTGGAGTAGCAACCAAGGGTAGATGTGAAACAATAATCCATGGCATCTAATGCACTTTGGACCTTCACCCTGACTAGGTGAAAGCTTTCAATTCGATGTGAATAGGGGTCAAATTTCAAGAACTTATGCAACATATGAGGACATCATACGACTTATCCCCTTTTTTTATGCATTTGAATCTCCACTATTTTATAATCACCATAATCGTGATGGCGATGTCACAATCATCCCATCTATAATGGGAACTCATCAAGGTAATATTTTAGGAGGGGCATTATTTTCTTTAATTCACCTTAGGGCATTATATTCTACAATTAGCCATTTCCTTTCCTATCTATTTCCATCCATTACAGATGACATTCACATCATCGGCCCCCTTCCATTGTATCCTTTGCATATGAACATTTTCAAACTAAACTTCATGCGATAGGTCTTTCTATCCAATTTCAAAAATATGTAGCATGGTCCCCCTCAAACCTATCACCCAACTTCAACACCCCATCCTAGTTTAACACACCATTAAAAGAAATTAGAGTCTTGGGGGTTCCATTGGGCACCTCATCATTCAAATCATCCTTCATAAAATATACCTTGTTAAAAGATGCTTCACATGTTGATCTTTTCCCTAAGCTGGGTGATGTCTAAGTAATTTTTGGAATACTATTCATTGTTACATGTAATAGCCATTGTATTTATTACGTTACACACCTCCTTCTTCCACCTTCATAAATTCCTTTCTTTTTTTAATTTTTCCCTCCTTCAAGTGTTTGGAGGCCTCTTAGGTCTAGGGTCCTTTGATAGCCCTAAAAGACTTTTAGCCCGTAAACAAACATTTCTCCTAATAACTTTTAGTGGCATCAAACTCATACCAACATTCACCATCACCCCAATAACCTATTTAAGGAATTGGGCCCTTTTAACCTCAATCATAATTGCTACGTTCATGGTTGATCAACATCCTTTCCTTCTTAAAGCTTTAGCGCAAGTTGACAACAACACTTTCCCTTTCTAACAACACTTCAAGCTAGCATGTGATTTTCTATCGCCCTTAACACGAACTTGTCTCCCTTTTTTGGAACAACTCATCAGACAACAAATGGTTCATTTTCAAGATTTCATTTTGGAATGTTTACACCATCATACCTTCTTTAACGTGCTCTTTGACATGATACTTAAGGCCCATCATCCCCAAATTTTATCATGTTCTGGCCCTGGGGTGGGCATTTGGCTTATAGTTCAACCAATCTTTCCAACCTTTCGATTACTTCCCCAATTTTTTCCACGGTGCTTCGGACACAGCTCAAATTACCACATCTTTCAATTGTAAACCTCCCTCAATGTGTGTGCACACATCCCATTGACCCTATGGGTATCCACCTCTTATGTTGTGCCCATGGCAACGAATGCATGGGGACCCATGATGCAATTCATAACACATTTGCTACCATTGCACGAGATGTTGGTTTCCACATGGGACAACTACAATTACATGCACTTCCTTCAACCACACACAATTCCTCCCATTGACAAGTTGACATTGTGCTCACCAAAGATGAAATCTGTACCTTAATTAATTTTGTTATGGCTAACCCAACACGTGCAGATCTACTTCCTCAAGGTTACACAACTCCAGGATTTGTTGCATTTAATGCGATTCAAACCAAAGAAAAAAGTTATTGTGACTAACACCCTGCTAATCAATTCTTCTAGCAATTGAAGTATTTGGGTGTTTACACAAACATGCAAATGTGTTCTTACATGATTGTGCCAATGCTATTTGGAGCCTAAAAGAGCCAAAGGGCCCTCCCCTTTCTGTCTTGGTTACTTTTCTTGGTCAAAGAATTTCAATTACGTTACAATTGGTGCAAGCATCCTCCATCTTAAGTTTGACAATGGCAATAGGCCTAATTACCTTCCAACTTTCACCCCTTCATGACACACCCCCATCGCCACGACTGACCTATTACAAGCAGCTGGTTGTTGTTATGGAAAGTTTTTAACATCTAATTTGTGTTAACTTGATATTCTTTAAATTATCCCTTGTTTTTAATACCTTTGTACATTTTTCGAACATGTGGTGTGTTTCATAAATAAAGTTTTACAGGGTCTTCATGAATATGCAAAGTTTACATAATCATATCTACAGTCTAGGGAAGTAGAAGGGGCAGCTGATTCAGCCCTCTGGAGCTCTATTGGGAAGCAGGAATTATGAAATGCACTGCCGGACACCCTTACAGGCCTGCCTTGCGCAGGGGTGTGTGTTTCACAAAATGGAATGCCTGGCCACAAGGTCATTTCAATTATGATCTGGTGTGAGCGTGTTGCAGAAGTTTGATGACCATTCTCTGTTTCAGTTCCTAGGTGCTAGATTGTAAACATAAAAACCAGAGTCATTCATTCATCTAGGTTCTGAACCTTAGATACTCACTGTTGTCTATTGCTTGTGTTTTTCATCTCTCAGTAAAGAATTACTTGACTGAATCATAGTTGATCTCACCCTGGAATAAAACTGAATGGTATTGAACGTGATGAAATGTACTCTCATAAACAGAGACGGCATGTTCCTTGGATTAACAGCCACACCAGTTTCCCAGTAAAATGAAATATGGGTTTTCAGAGCATTTGATGAGGGTGTATAAACTGTCAATGCCAAGAAATCAACAGAAATTGCCAAGAAATTTAACTTGCTAATTGGATGGAAGCAAATGATATCAGAGCTTTTTCAAAGTAGACATACAGTATCTGGTAATAATTATTTCATTTTCAAAATTAAATTCAGCACTATGAATTGTAATTTATAATCACAGTGAAATACATATATTCAACAATGATGACTGATAATAAGAATATCAGATGTTGAAGTGTGTCTTCCTTCATGTTCCTTCTTGAACATGGGCGACAACTAAACATGTGCAGCAAAGTGAACATTACTGGGTCCTTGATTCAAAAGGCACACAACTTTGGGCATGCACATTACAACTTGTGCCAAACTTCCTCTAATTTTCAATTGTATTCAATTTTTCTGATGAAATTCTACATATGCTTGAAGTGAAAAGTGATTTGAAAACGTACAACCCATTTATTTAGGGTCGGTTCCTCACATTCAAGGCTTGAGGTCAAACACTAATGATGCTTTGAAAAGTTGCACAATGTATGAAAATTTAGAAAATCGTCACATTTTCTTATAGAAGGCATCTGAGGAAGTTGCCCAAAATGTGGAAATCTAAAGTTCATGGGGAAGTTGTACAATGGATGAAAATCTTGAAAACTTTACCTTTACCTATTCAAACATGATATTCTAAGAAGTTGCATAATAGATAAAGATACAGGAAATTGCCTTCATTTTCCCAAAGAATGCATATATCCCTTTGGCAGAGGAGGGCAGAGCTGAAGATAATCAAATGCTTGGCGCTTTCTTAATTGAAGCTCGCCTAACGAGCAAGCTGATTACCCAGGAAAATGCAAACGAAATTATCAAAAATAAATTTAAAAATCCTTCCTCTCTCCATTCCAGTTTTGCTTTTATGTTACTACACAATAGGAGTTTGCTCGTGCTTTGTCGACACTTGGCAACCTCCTTTTTGCTTTGGCCAGAAGAGCCTTTTAAGAGGAGAAAGCGAGCAAAGCATGTTGTTCATAAAGCAAATAATATGTCTTTGCATCTTGGTTGGACTCGTGGTGCAAATAAAGTGGTCTTTGGCCCAAAATACCATTGGTGGAAACAAATTCAAATTTGGATCTTGACATGTTGGTTTTTTTTAACTGTAGGCATATTGCTAGGAAGTTGGTGGGCTTATCACAAATTAGGTTGGGGGGGTTGGTGGTTTTGGGATCCTATAAAAAATGCTTCTCTTATGCCTTGGATATTGGCTACAGGCTACAGCTTGTATACATTCAGTCATTTTACCTAAATTAAATTATTGGACTTTTTTTCTTCCTAATATTTTTGGAGCAATACAGCACAAAGATATAATGATGGGTGACATTGGATTGTCAAGAATAGTGAAGTAGTAGAGCCCATTGTGCAGGCACTTGCTTCTACAGAATGCAATGGTGGGGAGCACCATATAATCAAGAATAGCACAATAAGAGCCATAATATGGTTGGTTGCATAAGCTTTGAGGCCAAAGATGGCATAGGAGTTAAATCCATGTCATGACAAGACTGTCCTCATATCCCTCTAGATGCCAGTACCCATCCTATCATCCTAAAATGCAAGTGCAAACCTGCTGTTGATTTACAGAGATGAGGTTGAAAGAGCAGAGAGTGAAGGGGCAGAAGATATGATCCCTGACATGTGTGAGAGGATGAAAGAGAAATGCACAATCAAAGATTTAGGCACCTTCTGATTTGTGGTAGAAGACATTGGGCAACCCAAAGGAAAACTCATCATCTTTCAGATCCTCTGTTCCAATCTTTGCATGTCAAGGGGGCAGGATTTACACACCTTGCAGACAAGACTTGAGGTCAAGACTTTGCTTGCAGAAGAATATTGTAGCAAAGATTGTTCCTGGATAACTAAGAAAAACCCTGTCACAACATCAAATTCATTAGCACACATTCACAAAGACATTTGATCAGAAGCTCAAAAATCTGTTTGCAATTGGTAACATCAAAACATACATTTGATGAGATGGCCAATGTGACCAGAATCAAAATACAGATGTGGAGAATATACAGAATCAGGCACACTTTGATTCGCTGTAGATCACATTTGGCAACCCAAAGGAAAAACAATTTTCAGATCCTCCAATGTTCATATCTTTGCATGCAAAGGGGACAGGACTTACACACCTTGCAGAGGAGACTTCAGGTCAGAAACTTTGCTTGCAGAAAAGATTTTAGCAAAGGCTTTTCCTGGAGACCCAAGGAAAAAGGCTGTCACAACTCACAACAGCAAAAAACCATTAGCACACATTTCTGAAGCCATTTGATCAGAATCTCAGAAATCTGTTTGCTATTGAGCAACATCAAAGACATACATTTGATGGGGTGGCCAATGTGACCAGAATCAAAATGTAGATGTGGAGTATTTTACAGTATTAACAACTATGCAACTCTGCATAGCACCCAAGGTAATCCTCATAAACTATGTATGTAGCTAAGCAACAAACTACGGCTGAACAACAGGACAATCATCTATCTGTCTTCCCAGCACAAAGTTGAAAGCCGAGAACGAAACAAACCCGGGCGGCAATCTACAGATCGCCTTGTACAGATGCCGAGGAGAAGAAGTCCAGCAGAGCTAAGAATGAGCTACAGCAGCAGCTCTCATTCTTCGCTGAGGGAACAGGAAAAGACCTGGCTTATCTAAATAACCAGGCTGGAGTTTTTGTGCTCGGCGCTCTGTGTAGCGGCACCGTTCGCCTGCAGTGCTATCACAGATCTAAACCGACCTGTGATGTTTAGTCTTCAGCGATTCATGCGGCATGTACTGCCTTCAGAAAGGCACAAGCTCCTCAACAAAAGGTGTGACATTATAGGCATAAGAGGAATCTAAGAGGAATTGGAAACTGTCTACTGCAGGCGTCATCCATTCGTATCCCAAGGCAATGTCACTGAATCCGGAGTAACCATCAAATCCTTTTTCCAAGGACCAGGTTACTGCTGCTGCTGCGGCGTTGTGCGCATTTTCCAGCGTGTCGACGAACGCAGGAACTTCTCCATGAGCTACAGGAGTCATAGAACGATTCTCATCATTCAGGACCGTTTCTCCCTTTCCAACGTCGTCAGATCTTCTGACTTTCTCAGCACTGGCGCTTGAAGCAGCGCACTCCAATCTCTCATTGCAGTCCACCACATGAAAGCACATGTTGAGCGGAAGAGCATTGTCTCCTTGGTTCAGCATCGGAAGAATGTCAAATTTCTCGCATACAGAGAAATCGCCACCCGTCAAGTTACTGCTGCGGGAGCACCCGACAGATACAGCAGCAGAAGCAGCGCTAGTGAATCCGGGCAAATTCCAGAAATCGTCGCCCCAGCTCGCAAACGATGTTGTACGAGGCGGCACCTCCTCTTCACCAGTGCAAGGTATGCTGGAAACAACGGCATGATCCTCGGACTCAGATAAGCCTAATTCCTCTTCCAGGCTTCTTAGAACTCGAGCCGCGTTCTTTTTGCTCACAGCGACATCTGAAGAACCGACCGGTTCCTCTCCGATCAAAGACTTTTCCAAGTCTCTCACAACAGAAATGCTCTCGACGTTAGATCCGTCTTCTTCGCTGCCAGTGACAGCAGACAAACACTCGTCGCTGAAGGTGCCCCCATCTCTCGGCTGCACGGAAACCCCAAGAACAGAAGAAAAATGCGACTCGGAGCGATCACTGGAACGCTGCCGCTTACTGACTGGAGCTTCAGCCTCATCCACTTCGCCAACAGCATCATCATCGCCAAAGACCACCAGCACATCATCATTCCTCACCCTTTTCGCTTCACCTTCCTCAACGTAAGACAGCGGCGCCATAACGAAAGAATAACGTGAGTGCCACACAGAGAACGCAAACGACTATTCTCCTCCGAGACCACTTAAAGTTCAAGCAAACATGCAAGAGAATGACAGGAGAGAGAGACACAAGAGAAACCGAGGCGGAGCTCCCTTTTTAATATTATACAACAAGAAAAGAGCACGACAGCACCACAGAGGACTGACGAGTAAAGTACATCCGTCGCAGGTAGAAAGGATCGGCATTATAGCGGACGCAAAGACAGCAGACGTCAAGAAAATCATTACAAGAAAAAAGAAAATACGCACACAACAACACCAAAAAAAACGCCAAGAAAGAAAACAAATTCCAATCTCTGAAGGTTTTTTTTTTTCGGAAAAAATAGGAAAAAAAAAACGGAGCTCCGGAAGCAATAGCAGCAGACAGAGAGAAATTGAAAAAGCGAGATGCTGCCGCAGTCTGTTGTGGAAATTGGTGAGGAAATGGAGAAGCGGAGGAAGAGCTGAGTCGCTGACGCACTTCACAGCGACGGCGCCGGCAGCGCCGGCAGCGAGCGAGAGAGAGCGGCTGGCGGGAAAAGAGGGGCATGGAATTGGCAACAAAATTAGTAACTTAAATGTGGCGAGAATGAGTGATTTTTTTTTGGTGGCGAATCATCGCCATTTTGCTATTAAAAAAATAGTCCCTAGCAACATGCTCAAAGGAACTTTTTGAGCAGAGTTTTAGCTTTCATTTTTTGAAATCGCCATATTTACCTAATAGGTTCTAGTGGTTCACCAACATGGAATAGGATACCTAGATTTGTTAGGTCTCTATTTGTCTGGTAGCCAGATTTGGCTAAATCCTCTTGTGGCTGATCGTCACTTTTGAAGCAACATGAAAAAATTGAAAAAAAAAACACTGGCTTGAAATGATGAAATACCTTTTGAACTTCTAATTTATTATCATTATTATTATTCATTGATTTGTGTTGGGTAAAAAGCCCTACAGTATAATTCCGCCAAAATAAGGGGCCTAAAAGGAGCCCAAAGATAAATTAGAGCTGAGTCCAGTCTTCCATTTTGAGAATGTCTACCACGCACCCAATTCAGTGTTTTTCTTTCCTGGCGAAATTTTGTTATTTTTCAAAAAGAAATTGGGATTTTTTCTTTTTTTTACCTACTGTAAATTCAACTAATTTTGCTTTTTTTGGGGCTTTAATTTCGCCAAATTTTGAATTTCAAATTTTGGAAAAAAGAAAAAGAAAACACTGCACCCATGATGTTTAGTCGATAAAGCAAAAGCAAACCATGAACCCAGGGGTGATGGCTCAAAGGTATAGTCCCTTTCTGGGACTCGGTGAGGTCTTTTAAAAGAAAGGTTCTGGGTTCAAACCCACTGTTGTGCAGGTGACAGCCCTGTCGACCCTGCCGCTCAGCTTGACTTGGGGATGCCTACGGCTTGTCAGTCAGTTCTGGTATTGTGTTATGTAAAGCAAACCCTACACATATGTAGAAGAGGAGTGTTCTTACTCCTCTCCAAAATGAACTTTTTAAATTTCATCTTTGTAAATCTAAGAACCTGCCCCCACACAAAACTTCATGGTTCAAAATTTGAGGATCTTACACAACCGTAAGGTACCCTTTACTTATGCTTTTGTACCCTTATGCTTCTGTAAGATCCATGAAGGGGGACCCTTACGCTTTTGTAAGATCTCTGAATTTGTAAGTTCATTCCATTGGGAAGGAATTCCTACCCTGAATTTTTGAGCCCAGCATTGGACTATCGGCCTCAGCCAGGCCCTCAAATCCAAGAAGAGCCCCAAAGCGATTCCTTACCCTATACTTAAGAGTGAGAGGGATCTTAGATTACAATCTTTCCCTTTATCAAAAGCTATAAGAAGAGACTAAACATACAAAATGATCTTCTTTTTGTTTGGAAACGGCAAAAAAAGAGACTGCAAAGTAAAGTACGCTTTTGTTTTCTGTTTTTTCATGAAGAGGAAACTAGTGCAACAATACAAGGATTATAAGGGGCTTGCATGAGGCCATAGTCAAGCATAAATCCAATTTCAATAATGGCCTTGACTGAGGGCTTTACCCTGAGTAGAGATACCAACAGAAATTTCTTTTAATGATAGGTGGATTTGAGAAGGTGCAACAACAAAATCGCAAAGCTCATTCTGCTGCCGGTGAAAAATTTATGTGTTAAAAGTGTTGTCCAAATAATAACACATAAACCGTAAACCCTAACTGGAGAACCAGCTTATTTCCAAAATTGAATTATAACTTAAATTGGGGTGCTGTCCCATTTTAAAAAGGTTTAGATTTTGTAAATACATAAATATAATTTCATTAAAATCAATGTAAACTGATCTTACATTTTAAACAAGTTATTACATTTGATTGAATGTACATAATTAATACTATTGCATAATAATTATCTTGGAGTGTGTGTATATGTTGAACAAATTAATTACATACTTTTTATTATTATAAAAATCATGTGTAATGAAGATAGAACCAGATCTTGTCTTCCACTACCTAGACAGACGTTAAATTATGTCTGAAAATAGTGGAAACCGAAAGGTTAAAAAATCCAAAGAACTGGTCTTGAAAAAATTTAATCTGACCTGCAACAACAAAGAAGGCTCCCTCAATAGATTGAGAATTCTGGATGAAACTTCTTTTACCACCAGCAGGGGTGGTGAAATCAGTTTAACACCCCGCTTTAATACAGTGTTCTTTTTTTACAATTCATTCTCAATTTCAGCCAAACTGGGCATTCTGATCCCTGGTTTGGCTGACTTTGTAACTAACAGTATTGTATAATTTTTTTGGGAAAGCCAGTAGAATAGAGGAATTCAAGAAATTTGTCATCTTCATTTTAAAAATAACTTGGCCAAACATTATTAGTCAAGGCGCCAATACAGAGAGGAAGTGAAAGTACAGAAGGAGAGGACCTACACTTCTCTTTTCAATAGGTTGTTGTGATCAGAGTTACTCACAAAGTGTTGTGATCTCATCAGCCTAATGGAAACCCATTGACATAGGGCCTTAATTCTTGCCATAAGAAAGTCACTTTTCATTAGAGAGCTGTTGCAACTATAATGAAAACTTATTATGTAATGAATCACATTAAAAATTCTGGGAACACATGTTCTCAGAATTTTTTTTAAAGGACAGATGTAATTGCATGGTGAATTACAATTCGACCAGTAAAGCTATGAGATGACCGCGATCACATCTAGCTACTTGCAAAAACATAATGGAAAGTTGCTATGATCATAAAGTTTGTGATCACAGCAGCCTAATGGACACATGCCCTAAGTGCAGGTTGAATTGCTACAAGTCACATGTGGAAGACTAGGGACCCATAGTGGAGATCCTTCTGGTAAGGAGTCAATGATGGCAATGGGGGTGGTGCATTTAGAAAGTGGGTGAGGGGAGAAGGAAGTTGAAAGGTGATGAACCCAGTGCTACAGCTGGACTCAAAATGGAAGATGTTGTCATGCAGGGAGTTGAGGGAAAAGGCAGCTTTGTAGAAATTTTCCATCCATTGTAGGTGGCCCATGCTCTAAAATTCACGAGTATGGAATACTACCGTAGAAAGAAGGTGGGACATCTCAAGTCTCATCAATCCACCATTGTTGCAACACTCCAACTGACCACCAAACCCCTCATTTAAACCTAATTATGTGGAGAGAAGGTACTACACAATTCAGTTTCATGCAATGGGCTGTTGAACAATCTTCTTCTTCACTTGCTAAAAGGGTGCTGTATTTGTACCTCCTACCAGTTGCATGTACTAAGAAGCTCATTTGATTGGATATGATGGAGTTAACTATTATACATAGGACTTGATGGGACCTATTGCACGATCCAGCACTTTGAACATCTCCGAAGATGGCTGGCTAGTGTAGCCCTTGTGCTAAGTCCTGACCAGACCTTTCTGAATTGGTGAAATGTTGGCAAAACGAAAAATTAAAAACTTGGAAATGAAGTGATTTGGAAGGTTTTGAATTGCCAGAAGTGAGGACAAAACAGTTTAAAATGTCAGATTTATATAATTTGGTTTTCAGTGTGTAGCCAAAAAGTATAGAAGGATGGTTGAAGTTTTGTACTCCATATCTGGTTTATAACCAGATTTGGCTAAATCCTCCTGAGACTTTGGCTACAAACAAAAATTCCTAAAAAACCATTGGTGCTGAAAGTAAGGTAGCACTTAGCACCTAGACCAGTTATCCTTGCTACAAAATAGAGTAACTATGGCAGGTACACAAGATGGTACTTACTACTATGAATGCAAATGTGTATACATTTGTGTATATGATTAGGTCAGCTGCAGCATATGACAGCCTTAAATGCAACTTATATTCTGATTGACAAGTTTATATTGATATTGGGTGGTCCTTAGAATGAGGGACAGATACAGTTTGGTTATCAACCTGGGTATCACTCACTTACTCACTGGTTTTGGTATATTAATCATGGTTCTAAGAAATAAGAGAGTCAAATCTTTGTAGAACATGAAATGATATAAGTAAACATGGTTCCCATTCAAAGAACGATGGTTTCTGATGGATGGTGCATTGGTGGGTTCTTGGCCACATAATCCGTTCAAAGGACAATTGGCAGCTCGGCCTGGCACAGTGTCTCTGTAGTTATCTACACTTCTGACTGAAGAAAGCTTCACTTTCACTTGGCTACTGGTGTGCAGATTCTTTTGAGGGATTGTGTGAACATTATTATTGCTTCAGAGATGTCAACAAGGAATTCTGGAATCATGATCAGACTGCTTTCACCAGATGCATTTAATCTTAGTGTTTTAAGTTACATACTTGGGGGAATATTTTGTATGTGAGAGGAGAAAGGGGCATGTTAAACACCCCTTATGAACTTTGCGGGTGTTGGTGGGCAATGTCTTCCACAATTGCACAGTTCATGGTCTGCAAAAAAAATGTATTCTCTGCAAATTCATGTATTCATATCATGCAAAAAAATGCATTCTCTTTTTTCTGAAATGGATTTTCTCTTCCATTTGTGCACCCCAGCCAAACAAAACCAAAAATAAATAAAAATCTTACAGGTCTTGCAATTGTTCACTAGTTCCAAGTTTCAACCCACAAGCGTTCAAGAGACAAACCAAGTACCTACCTGTAGGCTAATTTTATCAGTTTCTAAATTATTTGACATACCATAGCCTAGGGTCAGTTTCCACATTGACAAAATGAATTAATTCTTTTTTTAATTTTTTGAAATTATTATTATTTCCATCATTTACTATAATACTGTGATATGAGTAATGAAATTATTTAGTGTATAATTATGATGATTTTCAACATGTCAACTTCATAATTTCACAAGATTTCATTTCCCTATTTTGAGGATTATTTAATGAGGAAACTGACCTCAGGGTAAGGTATTTAGGATGTCCACATTATCCAAACCCTTAGACAAAACCATGCCAATATCACACAGGGCACCACAATGACACCTGGAACGCCCCTGACATTTGGAGGGGTGTTCAGCATCCCATCCTGAGGAAAAAGAGGTCTATTTTGTTTGTACATTTTATGCATTCTGTTGGGAGGGGTTTGTGTGTCTATTTGCAGGCTCACTTCTTTGATGTCCTTTGGGGCCAGCACTCACCAGCACACCAGTTGGGAGTTCTGTCCATTGGATGGGGAGGTATTTCTCATTAGTGCCTAAATCTGGGTTGACCACAGTTCATTTTGTGCTAACCATTTCCTGAGAATTTTGTTTTTGCTAAACTCTGACCTCACCTACCTAAGTACATATTACCCATCCTACATGCCTACGTCATTCATATTCTTCCCTACCTACCTACTCTCCTTCCTACCTATATATATATATATAATGATTGTAATAAAAGTTAAAAAGAAACGTATACAAAATTATCATTAATCAAATATAAAAATATAAATTATTTTAATAAATTTCAATTAGAGCTTTTTGGTAATATTCAGGAGTGTATAGTCTTTTTTTTAAAACATTTACTCAGTTTTGGTAGTGTGAAGTAAAGTGGAGCACCAGTAATAATAATAATAATTATTATTATTATCTCAATATTTTTAGCTCCTTTTAAATATATTATTAGTATTTAAATAATAATAATTTCATTAAATTTAAAACAATTTGATAGGATTGAAATACCCACATATGGGCATTGCCATCTATTGGTCCAAGCCCCCCAAAAACGAATTTATGTTCCAAAAATGTAATACCTTCACATGGGCGCCAATAAAAATGTTGTTAAGCCTCTTTTAAATGGATTTCTATTTCAAAAATGCAATACTTGCATCAATCATATTTGTTTGGTTGAATGCGAGTAATACAAAAGGTTTTTGTGACTCTTATGTAGGTATTACATTTGAAAAGGAAAAACTTTGTGTGTTTTGTGAACGCCATACAAGTATTGCACATTGAATATCTTTCATCCAATTTTATTTTTGTGACTCCTATGCAAGTATTATAGTTTGTATACCTTTAATCTAGTTTTGTTTTTGTGACCCAAATGTGAGTATTGTATAGGTTGTGTTTATTTCAATGGAAAAAAAACATTGAAAATATGGGTATTACATTTTTTGTAGTGATGATTTTTTGTGTTTATTGAAGTATTGTGGAATCATTCTTTTGCATATGTATTGAGGAATTAATAGATTAAAGGTGCATCACAAAACTTGGTTACAAAAAATGATTTAAAATGTTGCTTATGAAAAAATATATTGACAAGTGCCAAAAAATTTCATGGAAAATGCACTAATCCACATCGATGTAATAAAAAATGTTTATAGAGGTGCAAAAAAATACCCAAAAAGTCACATTCATCTAACTCAAAAGATCATCATCATTAAACCATGAGCTTGGTGGTAAGCCTTTACCACGTTCACCACCCTCATTACATGATGGTGCATGTACATGGTAATGTTTTATGGCAAGATGGACTATATTCATCACAATCAATCCTTTATGGTTCCAAACAACCTAAATCACAATTTAAAATTTATTTTCAAACTTGGAACTTTCAATTTAACTCAAATTAATTGAAGAATAAAACACATCATTCATGAATTATCTCCAATGTGTGGAAATCACAGATTACTTGCATCTCTTTTATTTAAATGGATTAATTGTTAGACTCCCATTCCCACAATGTCACAAGGTAACATTCCATGTGACCTTTGCCCTTTTAACATAACAAAACCTCATCCTTCTCAATCTCTTTTTTTTGCCTTGCTTGTTGTATTGTCGCCCCCCCTCTTTCCATTTTTTTACCCCTCTCTCTTTTTCCTTCTTTATGCCTTGCCTAACCTATTGGCCCTCCCCTCTCTCCTTTTTTTTCGCCCTTCTTCCTTTCTCCTTTCTTTCGGTGTGCTTGTCCTATTACCCCTTTCTTAGTTGTATCTGACAAAGGCATTGTGGGAACACCTTCTGAGTAAGTATAAAGATTGGAAGATCAAAAGTTGATTGAATAGATAAGGTTATAGGGTTGCGTGTAATTTTATTGGCCCAAGCTTATCAATGGGCATGTGTAGATTTTGGGTGCACCCATCCAATTGATGGGTTGTTTTGAAATCTACCCATCTACTTGTTGGGTTTCATCTCAAAATATGAATGTTGGGTAACTAATTTAATCATGTCTTTACATAATTTTATTTTTTTGGGTTGTCCCCTTTTTTTTTTGTACCACAAGGTTTCATATCACTATGAAATGTAAAAAACAATTCATATGATTAATTTTTTAAATGAATTTTTTTGATAAACATACAAATAATGAGCTTAAATTCCTTTAAGTTTTATTAAAATGAGATTTGAAAAAAAATGCAAGAATTGATTAAAATAAAACACATCAATTTTTAAGTAAATATAATATTTAATTTTTTGAAATATAAGAATTTTATTTTATTTTTAAAACTTCAATAAGGTTTTGATGAAGATTTAATTTTTAAAATCATAATGAAATTAATTTTTAATGATTTTTTTGGTATTGTTGTTGCCTTTATGTTATAAAAAATTATTATTGTTAGATTATTAATAGATATGCATGTATGATTTTAGGTTTTAACAAGCATGCATGGGGCAAACACAACTTGTTTATAAAGTTGGTTGGGGGTATAGTGGGGTTTATAGGTGAAAATTTAGGGAAAGCACAAGGGTTAATGTATTAAAAAAATAATTTCTCACAAGTTTGTTTTTTATTATGGGGTTTCAATGGGTATAAGGAGTGGATAATTCAATTAGAAAGAACTACAAATTGAAGTGGAGCTTTAAGAAAATGGGGAAAAGGGGTTAGGATTTTTATTTATTTTTCAAAAGGGTTTTGTTGGGTGAGGAGGGGAAGATGGGTTAATTCCACTCATTTCAAAATGAGGTTTTTTCTTTAAGGGACTGGGAGAGGTGAATTCTTTTTGGGATGGGGACTACCCAAAGGTTTGTTTTTTAGGTGGCATGGAAGGGAGAAATTTAGTTGTTTATCAAGGTAGGAAGGTGGGATTTTTTTAATTTTCAAGGAATTTTTTTTTTCGCGGCGTGGGATGGGGTGGTTAAAAAAGGGGGTGGAGGTTTTTTTTTTCTCTTTTTTTCTTTTGTGATATGGTGATTTAATGAAGATTTTTTCTCAATAAAATATTTTACAAAAATTAATATCTTTTTTTCGGGGGATGGAAAAATTTCAACACGCAAATTTAATTTAAAAAAATTTAATAGAAATAACAACCAATGTTTTGTTTAAAATTGAACATTTAATACATCTAACCAAAAACGGGGGAAAAAATCAATTTTGACCTTTTTGTGTGTTTAACTTTTTTTATGTACATGATTTTTTTTTTGACATTTAACAAATAATATTATTATATTTGAGTGAAAATGAAAATAATGATTAAATAGTGGAGAAAAATTTAAGGTTTATGTATTAATATCTTTCACATCTAGGTTGAGATATTTTAGGTTTAGGTGTAAGCATGAGGTGCATAATTAAAGATCATAAGATGTTAAAGGTATTGATTGTTTTATTCATTATTAGACCATAATCTAATTGCCAAACCATGGTTCATCAATATGCATGGTTAATGGTAAATATTTACCATAGTCAAAGTTACTAAAAATCAATAACTAAAATTTCTAAAATGCCAAGGGTATTGATGTCTGGTTCAAACTTAAACCATAATTTAATTGCCAAACCATGGATATGATCTTTTATTGTTAAGTTGAAATTGACCATAGTCAAAATTACTTAAGTCAATACATAATAGAAAAAGGTTTAAGGTTTAAGTTAGGTATTTTGTCCCATATAAATATAATATTGTATCTTTGTTTTTTTTTTTTTCATAGCAAAAGCCATGTGCTTGGTTTAAACTTTCACCATTTATTGATTGTTTTTTTACAAATGTCTATTTTGCTAAGTGTGTGTTTTTGCAACTATTAATTTTGCCCAATGTTATTTCATTTATTTGTTGTCAAATTCATTTTGGTAAATTTTTTTTTTAATTTTTTTTTGGGCACAATGGTTCTTGTTCTAATGAAGGAAACTATATTAATTATTACATTGGATGAATTGGATTTCAAAATTTAAAATGTTATATTTGAGGCAAAGGTGTTTAATAGGTATGGCACCTTTAATCAAATTGCAAATAAGAACATATAATATCCAAGTTGTGCATATTTGCATTATGATTTGTTGGACAAGGCAACTTTGACCACAATCACTTTGAGGATGAAATTGCTTCATATAAATATGCATGAACAACATTTGCATAAATGCATTGTTAAGGGTGTTTTCTATTCCCTTATATTACATAATTTCTTTTTTTTTCCTAATTATTTTTTATAGAAATCAACAAATGACTTTTATTCCAGATTTGGAAAAATATATGGAAACAAAACAACATAATGGTTTTTTTAATTTATAAATATAAAAAATAATATGAATTTCCACAATTATAATTTGAAAAAATAAAAGCTTCAAAATTATAAGTGTGTTGGTTCAGAATGAAAAAATTTATGAGTTACAAATAAAATAAAAATATTTTTTTTTTATCATCCTAAAAAATCCTCCTATTTATATTAGGTCATACTATTATTTGAAGTTAAATAGTCACTAGCCAGTACAAATTTAAAATGAAAATAAAAATTATTGGTCACAGGTTTAAATTAACATGTTCTATGAAGAACCAATTATTGTAACAAACTAATTATTAGTTCACATAATAGACTAGTCACTAGTTCACATAACATACTAGTAAACTTAAAAACCTATTATCCAATAATAACTAAAATGATCTCAAAATGGTATTGTTTCACCGATTACCAATTGGTATAATCAGTTATTATGTACATACTAAAAAATTCGGTTAACATTACCCCTTTTAAAAAACCAATAACTACCTATTTTACATGTGCAACTAAATCATCAACATGTTTTTCACTTGTGGTATCAATAGTTTAGCCAAAAGAACAATTTTAGACCTTGGGTTTTCGGCAACATGTGTGTTCTTCACTATTGTATATGGAGTTTTAATTATATATGGAGTTATAAAAACTTTAGAGGCATGTGTGATAATATCAAATCAATGTGACCTTTGCACCTACCCCAATATCTAGTATAACTAATGGGACAAGTTTGGGAGTAATAGGTTCTTCCAACTCTTCTACCTAAGTATTAACTACTACAATAGGTACTTACACATATTTTGTAGGTAAAAACAAAGTACATGAAATAATGGTAGGCTCAACTCCTCTTCTAATTTGCTATGGTTCCTTTATGATAGTGACAATCGATTCACTTTGAATACTTGTAGTTACAAATATTGGCTGCACAAGTGAAGACTTTTGGAAAACATTAATAGGTACTTCAACTAATTTGTCATTAAGTCGATCATAAGTATAGCCTCTAAACTATAACTAGTATGCAACCAGTTCATTTGGGTAGGCCTTTTCATCCACATGAGCAATCTTTAAATTGTCTTGGATATGTTCCTTTATGATCTTCTACACGATTTAACACCATTTTTTCCATTTTGGATTCTTGTTACCAAGGCTTGGTTTTGCACCTTGAACAAGGCATTATTTAAAAACAATTATTCAAACTCCCTCAACTGGTTATCCATATAAGTAGTTTAGGAAGTTTTACCAAGTGATTGGCGAAATGTTTTTAATTCAGCCTTTAATTCTTGAATTTGTACTCAAAGTTCATGGGTACGATTCTCCATGTCTATGTTAATTTTTGTCAATTGCTTTCATTGTTACAAACAAGTATTTTCTAGCTCCACAAAAGTTCATTCATGTTGAACACTAATTGTTTCCATTTTGCTATAATCCCTTATTGACCAATCACAGTTAGTCTACACGACCTTGAGGTCATTATGGGTCTTAAAATGAGCCCGATTCAATTCATTGTACTCATGTTATAAGGCTTCAACCTTCTTAATTGCCTTTTTGACTTCAACATTTTTAGCAACCATGTGTTTAATTTTATCTACAGTTTAAGGATTTGAGTTTTTACAATAGCTAATTCCTTGGCCTTGTTTTGCAATGTTTACTTGTTGTTAACAAGTTCTAAGCAATGGGCTTGTAACCAATTGTTTATGTTTTCCAATAGGCTTTTAACATAATTGTACCTAGTTTTCAAGTCAGTTAAGCTATCTATTGTCTAAGGCTAGGTTTGAACTAAGGCGATTTGTTCAAAAAAAATTGTAACTTGTTTAAAACTCTCATGTTAAGCATAAATTGTAGACATTTCATCAAATATGTAAACATGCCTAGGATGAACCAGTTGAACAAGTGTAATACCTATTGACAACAAGTTGCTAACTTATTCTATAGGAGCAAAAGTTCCCTAAAGAAGTAAAGGCTCTTGGTTTGTTACTTGTTCAAAGTCATGTTTGATTCTATCCTCCATGACTTGATCATTTTTTGTCTGAATGGAATCATCATCTTATTGTGTTGTAACACTAGCATCCATTTATTCGTCTCCTCCCTCTACGATCAACATTCATTGGCGGGTGCATGGTTTTTTCTTTGGTGGATAATCGGTTGGTTCTAGACTCAACCGATCCTTGGGTGTTCATGGCTAAGTTTGGATTTTCAACCCTTGGGACTAATGAACTAGTCATGACAATATGTTGGTAGAATGAACTAGGCGATGCTCATTAAGAAATTATTCCTTGGTGATAACCTCAATAAAGGTTTTTCTAGATTGTTCACCAAGGATTTTCTTCTTGTCTTTCTCCTGAGCCAGTTGTAGTTTTGCATGATCAACAAATGTATCCTCATATGTGATTAGATACCAGTGCCTTAAGCAAACATCTATCACCAATCTTAAATAACAAGTGGTTGTTTTCCTATCATGTGTTGCTAGTCCTACTACAATCGATTTTTGGTGTTTTGACCATCGAATCAACTCTATAAACATATGTGCCCACATAATGGAGCACCAATTGACTTTATTTCCCTTGTTTGTTAAATTATGGGTAATTCCTATCTGATTGTTAAAATAAGCTAACTTCTTTTGTTGGTAAATAATCTACAAGATTGTTGCAAACTTGGCATGATATTCTTCTTTCATTTAAATCATGCGCCATTGTTCTTTTGTTGACAAATGCATCCAATCCAACTATGTTCTTCAATGCAACATGTGTTTTTTTTACTAATGCATTTGCTACATCGACCATTCCTTTAGCACTTACTCCAAATTGTTAAATTATCGATGCTTAATCAATGGTGATCTTTTCACCATAAACAACTATTCAAATTCGTCCATCCTTTGTGGATTCCCAAATGTGCAAAAATTCTTTGATTAGGTTTGCCCATGGAACTGTCTAACGAACAACAAACAAGCCACCCAAACCAACTCACTTTGCCCATTATAGCTATTTAGATCTCATCTAGATCCATTGCAACAAGTTTTGGACTTTCCCCCCTTTAAATAGATGTTTACTTTAAGGTTATTTTGGTGAGTGAACCACTTTCTTCCATCAGCTCCTTCCCCTTGCACCCCATCGTATACTTAAATTGCGCCTTGGTGGGTACAACAACATGTATATTGAGTGAATAAAGTTCAACCTCAAAAAACCTTCCTTGAACCAATTTTGACAAAAAGTTTGTTCAACTTCAATAGGTTGATTTGCAGCTTTATTTTCAACCTGTTCAAAGTCAATAATAACAATTAATATAGGTGGAGGGGGTGAAAAATGTTGCCACAGACCTCGCAATGTCTTTTCAAGTCCTTTTCCCATAGTGGCAACACATTTTAGAGTTTCAAAATTTTCATTTTCTACGTTTCTTTTTCCACCAAAACTTTTGCTACTCTCTTGAACTATAGGAGGTGGCCTAGATGCAAATGGTTCAATGTAAATTGTTCCAATTTCTGTAAAAACTTCTTCTTTAATTCTATGTAACATTTTTTTTTTCTTTTAACTTTGTTTCCTCAATTCAACTTTTTTATTGATTGCTTTCTCTCTCAATTGATCCAAGGCATTCATTTTTTCATCTTGGTGCAATAAGAGGTATAAGTAATTTGAAAATGAAAAATGAAAAGACACATCAAGAAGTACGTTGGTTTTTTGTATTACAGCCACAAAATGAGAGGTGGCGATGCTTGAAAAACAATGTGACCTTTAGGGCAAACTTTTTTTAATAAACTAACACGTGTAATTAGGTTAACTAAAACATCATTGGTTTGCACGTGAATAGGGCTAACATGTACTTCTTAATTAACTGATTACATTTTCAATTGGTTATTGATACCATTTTCAACAATTCTTGTTTGGATAGACCACAACTAGGTTTTTTTCAACTAGTTCATTAATTGTTATACCTTCAATATGTGATTTAACCAATTCCTCAATGAACATGTTACTACAATGGTTTGTTTCAATTGGTTCCTCAGTGAACAAATTATTAGATTACACTATGAGAAATCGTGTTCACAAAGATTAGATTGGCATGCAACTAGATTGTCACGAAAATTATTGTGCAACTAAGGTACAATTATAATATGGAAATACAATGAATTAATAACTAAAATGCCATGTTAGAATATTTTAGAGTTGTAATTTAGTTGCACATTAGTTGCAATTTGGACTCTATACGGATGTATGTATGCAAAATATATATAGTGATAGTGAACCGTAGTTTGACCATGATCACAAGTTACATTGAAGTGGTTAATCTCCACTATGTTGTAATTGGTGTAGTTTTAGCATTAAGTGTTCAATTCATCTAAAATTAATTGTAAACTATGTGGTAATTCATATTATTAAAAAATTTATAGATTGTGCGATTCATTGAAAGTGTAAATGCAAGCTTTCAATTGGATTGGAATGGTGTATTAAAGTGTTTATGAGTATGTACATACATATATCATTGCTTACATTTCAAACTTTTCTAGACTATATTATTAAATGTGTCATTGATATGAGTTGATTCCTTTGTTGAATTGATTAATTAAAATAATTCATTTTCATAATTATTTAAATAATGTAGTAAATATTATAGTCATATTTTTTGTGATTGATGTTCAATTATTGTGTTAATAATATTTCATTACATTGGAATTCACAATATTATGTTGGTATACATACATATATATCAAACCATAGAATTTCATGAAAAGGTGAAAGTTTATTTTTGAATTGAAATTAAAAGTAATGTGTATATTTTATTAAACATTCAATAAGGGTGTACATATGAATATGTCTTTATATACCTAAATGTCTTCTATTTAAATTCATGTTTATTATTTAATATTTCAAAATGAATTTTTAATTAATTATTAACTATTATGTAATACACTTAATTACCATGAATTAATTGAGTAAACTAAATAATAAACTATTCATATGAATTGATTAATCAAAATTTGTTAATTATTATTCAATTAATTATCTGATAATTAATTATTTAAACTCAGTAACTAATTATGTAAATTTAATTGATTAATTCAAATAATCTTAAATAACAAACTTTGTTAATGTAGGTGAATAATTATTGAATTTTATTTGAATTCAAATCATCAATTATCAACATAATTAATTATCTAATATTTATTGAAATATATTAATCATCTAATATTTATTTTGATAATTAATTATCATATATTTAATTCAAATAATTAAATTCCAAATAATTATGTCAAATGATTAAATTTTAAATTCTTGATTAATTAAAAAATTAAAAAATATATAAAGCATGTGAGAAATTATTTTTTGTAGTTACAACTCAATTGCAACTAGGGTGCCACTAAAAGATTTAACTCATATGCTTTGTTTTCAATATTTCATTTTAGAAACTATATAAAGGAAGTGTCTCCTCTTGCATTATCACATTAAAATACATGTGTCATGTTGGGATAAGTTCATAAAAGCTTAACCCTAAAGGCAAAACACATAAAAAATTAAAAAATTTATGTGGCTACTCTTTAGTTCACCTACTTTAATAGTATTTTACCTTCCTACCTACCTACTTGCCTACTTAAATAAGTAGTTCCTACTTTTTTACCTACCTAATAGTAAGTAAGTAATTAAGTAAGTAGGTAAGTAAGTAGGTAGGTTGGAGCTATATTAACTTACCTACCTATGGCTATATACTAACCTACCAAGGTACATACATATATTTCTTTCCAAAATTCAATTAATATGCCACGTGGCAACTTTTAATTGTGCCATGTTTCATAATCCAATACCATCTAAAACAAATAATCATAGTGGACAATGGATATCAATATTTCAAAAAAATCACGAAAAAACCTCATAATGCCACGTGTTAAATTTTGATGGATGGATGAAAAATGATATTAGCATGACATTATGATTGTAGTCATAGGGGAGTTGCATAGTAGTTGAAAAGGAGTTGCAACAAAGTTGTAATTGAGTTGTATTGAGTTGCACCGTATATACACCATATATAAATTTTTGCAACTCTTGCAACTTGTTTAATAGCACTCACAATGTATAAATATGATGAGTTGCAAATGTTCGATGCAACTCAAAATTTGAGTTGTAAGGCCACTTGCAAAACACCCCTTTTTCTCACTAGCTTATCTCAACTAGTTCTTATGGTATTAAATTATTAGGTTTAACTAGAGCATGTTGAAGTGTCTAATCATCTACAAGCCTATAAGGTTTCAGCTTATCAATGGTCACTAATAGCATTGTGTTGTTAGGTAGATAATATTGGATCCTATCACTAGAAGAAAAAGGTTAATATGTGACCAATGCATTTACAACTATTTGTGACTATTTGGTTTTTGCAACAAAATTTTTGCCCTCTACGACTAGTGTGACATCATGTTAACATCAACCAAGTCACATATGATTAGCTTGCGATTAGTCTATGATTAAATTGGTTTACATTTATATATGGGTTAGATTTAACATCCAAAAGTAATCATCTAAAGTCCCATTAGTTGTAAGTGAAATGGTGTTTAGTTGCAATCAACATATGTTTATATACATCAATTATAGTAATTATTTGATTTTTGATTAAATTAAATATTCATAGCATTTTTATTGTAAAAGTCATTAATGTCGTGTGAAACACAAGTTTGATTTTGATGAATCAAAATCAAATTTTAAACAAAAACCCTTTTAGACATTAAAGTTGTTGATAGTTTTTATGTGATTTTTTAATAATTACCTTTAGTATATGAATAGTTTATATATGTGGAAATTTCGTATATTAAAATTTTGGTTTAAATAGCCCATATTACATAATCATTTTCATAGTTTTTTTCTAGAGGAAAATGAAAGTTTTCATACATCAATTTACGTCAAGTGTCGAAAATAATTTTAAATGCAACTTTATATGTGGAGCAATTTTTTAATGAAAGTAGTTCTTCAATTTAAACAACTTTTTCAATGAAAGCAATTTTTTCAATGAAATTGTTTTTTCATGCAAAAGTTTTTTTCAACAAAATGAGTTTTTCAATCCAAGAAATTTTTTCAATGATTTTTTTTTTTTCAATGTGAATAGTTTTTTCAATGAAAATTATTTTTCAATCTAAACAAAATTTTCAATGCAAGCAATTTTTTCAATGATTTTTTTTTTCAATGCAAGTAATTTTTTCAATGAAAGCAATTTTTTTTAATGACAATAATTTTTTGATTTAAGTAGTTTTTTTAATGAAATTACTTTTTCAATGCAAATGATTTTCCAATATAAGTAATTTTTCAATGCAAATAATTTTCCAATGTTAGTAGTTTTTCAATGAAAACAAGTTTTAATGAAAATAAATTTTAGTCCATGAAATTTTTAGTACAAATATTTTTCTGATTTTTTTTTCTATATTAAAAATTTTCCAATATAATTTTTTTTCAATGCATTGAATTTTTTTTAAAATGGAAGTAAATAGTCTTAAATGAATCATTGATTTTTTTTAAAAATGTATTTATGTGGGAACCATGTTTTTTTTTAATGTAGATATCCATTAAATTGAACTTCATAATAATGGAAACACATTTATTAAATCTTATTGATTCATTATTTGAACATGTATTGCATTCATATGACCTTCATTTAGATTAAACATATAAATATGAAATAAACAATTGTCTTTTTGATTCTATATTTTATTTATTGGATAATCATTTATCATCTCTTGAATTGAAGCAAAATAATATGGCACATTTAAATCAATGTCTATTATTGAATATAGAAAAACCCAACAATGTTATATTCGAAAATTAAATCCAAGTTTTTTGTTTGATTTGCATCGAGGCACATGGTCACAAATGAACATCAATATGTGACAAAAATGACATTAAGTGTTAGTATGGGAGGTTTGTGGGGAGATTTCATTATAATATTTTTGATAATTAAATATATACAAAGGCCAATTTACATTTGGAATAAAGTATCAAAACACATTATGTCTTGATGTGGCATGGATTTTCAATCTATCCCTTACATATAGTGTACAAATTTGAAAATTTTGAACTAATTCAATATGTTAATGTATATTTAAATCTTTGCCTATTTTTCAAATTAATGATTCCAAAGTTACCATAAATTTTAATGATTTTCCATCTCTTTCGAAATCAGTGGTGCAACAACCTCATATTCAATTATTGCAACTAATTACACATTTTTATTGGAATGAAAAAATTGATTATGCATTAATGGACATTTTAAAATATAATTGGGATTCACCATTGGAATATGTTGTTTTATTGTTTAAATTTTTTTGTAATACAAATATTATTAAACAAAAAAATTAAAAATTATATTCAATACTTACAAAAACATTTGAAAAAAAATACAAATGTTCCAATCAATGATTTTTAAAAAAATTGTTCATTTCAGTTTCCCTTATCAAAGTTTTTAAAATCCCAAAATTCAAATTGAACATTCCCATTTGATTTTTGAGCCTAATGTAACACAATGTTTTTTTTATTGGGCACTTTATGACAATAATATTTTTTAATTATTGGAGGTTTGTCCAAATTTAATTTGTTAAAAAACAATTCATCAACACGTTTCCAAATATTAAAAGAAAAAAATCACAAATTATGAATAACATGCAATATATACACACAAAAAAATCTTAATAATCTTTCATAAATGACAAAGTTCAATTGTCATATGTTCAATGCATTCTATAAGAAATTATGACAAATTCCCATGCAATAACTTTTTGCAAAACATGATGTTCAATCAAATAAAATATAACATAATGTTAATATAAAAAAATACACATAATTCAATATACATTGACATTTATAATAAACAAATCCAATATGTTCCCATAATCCCATGTTTTAGTTGTGAAATTTTATTTTTAAAAGTAATTTAAATGTTTTTCAAGTCAATTGTCAAGACAACTTTTTACATACTTTCCAATTCAAATAAAACTTAATTCAACATCATACATATGTACGTGTTGTTTACATAATATTAATGAAAATAAACGACCATTATATCAAATACTATTTTTTGTAGAAACAAAATCATTTTATTAATCCAAAAATTAGCACAATTAGAAAAACTTTTTATTTCACCACATCTTGTTCTTGTTCAAATTTATAAACTCCAAGGGTATGGGCAATATAAGATGCATGGTAATGTTATTAATGTCCTTGCAAATGTGGATCAAACTCAATCAATATTACCACGTATACCATATGATGGTGTAACAATAGATGTGTTTTTTAAACGATGTTTTGAATATAAATCAACTTATATGTTAGGAAATGTTTGTCCAAATATGGTGATGGTTGTTTTATAAGATTTAATTGAAGCACTATTATACAAAGATTTGAATGTTATCATTCATCATCGATGGGCAAGTTTGTTTGTTTTACATATGAATTCATAATCTCAAATTTCTATTTATAATAATGCATCATTTGATAACTTTGATTTTAACAATGAGAAAACACATTGTACACCAACAAATTCAATGATGCATAATAATGTTTTAATGTTTCAAAAATAATGGATTATGAAAATACTATATATTTTATTACCCCAAGTTAAAACTTTCACCTTTTAGGATTATTTAAAAATAAACATTCATATGAACAAAAAATTTCAACATTGTTTCATGGGCAACTTCAACAAATTTATGAAGGTTTTTCATATCAACAAATAATTCAATGGGAATTATTTCATACATTTGAAGATTTTTCAACAAATATTTTAAAGCTTTTTTTTAATTGTTAAAATTTCCATCCAAAAAGTCATAAATTTTGGTTGAGTGCAAATACGAAAAGGAAAACTATGTGGTAGAACTTTAAAAACTTATCAAGTATGAGATAAACCAAATTTAGATAATATTTTCAAATCATATCTAAATTATTGTGATTTGAATGGTTTACATAATTCACCTGATTGTTTTGAAACGTTGTGAAAAAATTATTTGCAATGATTCAATAATTTGGTCCTCCAATGTTCTTTGTCACTTTTACATTTCCTATTAGATTATGGGATTCTTTCATTAAAATTTTACACACAATACATGTTTCAAGATTAAATCTCCTAAATAAAATAGAAGACCTCCAATATATTCATATAGTAGAATTGATATGAATTGACCTTGTCACATGTGTAAGATATTACAATCATAAAACATTTTGTTTCCATAAATTTAATATAAAAGATCATTTTCTTTTTAGGTATATTTCTGATTTTTTTTGTCACTGAATTCCAAAACAGTGGGAGCAAACATGACAATGGACTTTTATGAATATAAAATGCACCTATGTATGAAGTGCACATAAATGAAAAAATTGAATAGTTTGTAAACATGTATATTTCTTATGATGTATCATTGTTACCAAACACGTTACAAAAGGCATAACAACATCAACACACACGTATAAGTTTTATAAAAAAACCATGTTTGTAGATTTCATTACCCATTGCTTCCTATGCATGAAACAAACATTTTAGTACTTCTTCAAATAAATGAAGATTATCCATTTTCACAACAATACTTCCATAACAAATAAACAAAATATTTCAATCTTTAAAAGATGTAAAAGAATATGATGATATATCATTTTTTAAATATTTAAAATTCTAAAAATTGATGAAATACATACATACATACATACATACATACATACATACATATATATATATATATAAAGTTTGAGAAGTAAATTAACAAAACCAAACATTTTCTTAAAACAAACTCCTAAAAACATAAAAAATAATGCATTTAATATGCATGTTGCTAATTTATGGTTTGCAAATATAGATATTCAAATTATCTTGGACCCATATGCAGTTGCAACATGTTGCATATCACATATGACAAAAAAAGATAAATCAATAACATTATAACTACATTCTATCATAAAAAATGCATCGCGAATAATATAAATGCAAATATAATAATTCAAAAGTTAGTTAATATTTTTTTTGATGACCAACAAATGGTTGTTCAACTTTTTGTTTACCTTGTGTTTTCTTTAACATTATATCATTCATCTTGAACATTTTAATTTATAAATATTTTTCCTTTTGAAAAATGTGCTTTTGTGTTAAAATCACAAGTTACATTAAATGAATTGGAACCAAATTCAACTGATATAATGTGTTCATCAAACATAAAAAATATATATTAATCGTCTTACTCAATATGAATAGTTGTTATTAATGAAATTTAGTTTTTTTTATAACATTAAAAAAAAGTCAAAACATCACAAACCCAAAATTATTAGGTTTGTAACTTATAATAAATATAAAGATATTGAAAATTAGTCGACAAAAAAATTCTTATTATATTCACCATTTCTCAAATTTTAGAAAACTCGCAATTTGGAACTAATGTACCCTGCCTTGATGCATATTGTCAACATGATGAAAATTTTAAAATTAAATATATTTTCAACTGCTAAATACCATATCCAAATATAGAAAAAATGGATGGTTCAATAGATTCAAAATCAAAACCATTACATTCAACTAAGATTTGGACTAACGATATAAATAATGAAGTAAATGATCCAAGTTATACAATTCTTGTAACAAACACAATAAATATTGAGCTATTGATTTATGATTTGATTTTATCATTCAATCATGTAATGGATCAAACCAAAAATTATAAGTTTTAGAAGATGAAAATTTCATAAAATCATCATATTCCATGATGATGGAAAAATTTTAATTTCATAGTTTACTTAGACAATTAAATGAAAAACAAAGACAAATATTTGATAATGTTATGCATAAAAAGTAATTATATCTTAATACACCAATATGTTTATTTTTAACAAGGGGTGTTGGAATTGGTAAATAATTTACATTAAAATTCATAATTCAAGGATTATTATAATTAAACAATAGAGACATTTTTTTGATTTAATAAAAACCAAGGTTTTACTTATGGCATGAACATGTAAAACTACTTTTAATATTGACGGTTTAACAATACATTCAACATTGAACACTCATGTCCAACAATCCTTATCTAGTTTACCAAACTTATTATAAGATTCATCAAATAGGTTTACATGTTGATATGAACAATTACAACTTGTTATGATAGATGAAATATCACTTGTTGGTGTTAGAATGTTTAATGTTATAAATAATAGGTTGAGGTCCATAAAACAAATTCAAAAAAATGTTTTTGGTTGTGTTGATGATATTATGATAGGTGATTTTTATCAAGCACCCCTTGTGAAAGATAGTTGGATCTTTCAAAATATCAAAGATAATGTTAATGCGCTAGCACCAATTTTTTGACAAACATATCTCCAATGTTATGAACTAAATGAAATTATATGATAATATGATATGGTATTTATACAAACTTTGAACAAATTCCATACTACAACATAAAATACAAAGGATATTGAATTTATAAATTCAGCTTGTAATTGACAACCACCCAACAATTTTATTATTTGGCATTTATTTTATACAAATAAATTTGTGCAAAAACACAATGGAAATGTGTTCACTACCACATTAAGTCCCACGTTTATTTTCAAAACAATGGACATTAACCATCAATCATGCCCACCATCTAACAAACTTTCAAATGATTTGAATAAAACAAATTTGCATTCTACAATTAATACAAAAAAATATGTTGGTTGAATTATGTGTTGGAAACTATGCAACATATAATGGTCTTGTGAATGGAGCTAATGACATTTTAAAAACATCAATAACATATTCTGAAAAAACCATTATGTGGATACTGTTTCAAAATTCTAAAATTAGAAGATAAAAAATAGTCATTATTATGACAATGACATTGAATCAAAATGGACACTAATTGAACTTATCATCAAAAATATAAGAATTGGTAAATTCCAATCATTTATCCTAACAAGGATTCAATTTTCAATTCACCTTGCAATTGTAAGAACTATTCATCATTCTCAAGGATTATCACTAGATGAATTGGTTTTTGATCCCATTAACATTAAGAAACATGGGTTAACATATACAACATTATCCCACATTTGAACAAAAGAAAAATTATTTTTATTAACTCCTCTTTAACATGAAGATTTTTATGTGGATCCAAAGTACATGTAGAAATGAATAGATTGAAAACAATTGCAACTTTGATATTATTAGTTACTTAATTTAAAAAATTACATAATTTTCATGTAATTATACAAACCTTGAATACAACTTCTTTACGTCAACATTATGAAGGCATTAATCATGATCATAACCTTCAAATGTTTCATATCTTATGTTTATAGAAACAAGAATACACTATGTATCAATAGATGTGCACAAATTTATAAAATCATTGAAATATTCATATATTTCAATTCATGATGGTCATGGGTTAATGATCATGTATGACATACACATGCACTTAGATTCCTTCAATACAATAACTAGTGACGGTTCATAATATATAACATCAACTTTCAATATTAATACACGAAAAAAATACATATTGTATGTGTGTATAAAGTTCATTCATGTTCAATTTTTTCATTCTTAAACAATCTTCAAATTATTATTCAATAATCTTCTGAAAATTGTCCAATCATTATGATGGGAGAATTTAATGTTGATATTTTAAAAGACAATAACCAACCAAAAAATAAACAAGAACTATTATATTTCATAGATAAATTCCAATTAAAATCACAATTTAATGAAGGCACCACAAAAGTTGGATCTCAATTAAACCATACATGGGCAAATGTCCTTGGAAATGAATGCAAATATGGTGTAACAAAAACATATTGGCCAAATTTTCATGAACCAATTTATATTGCATTCGAATTACCAAATAGACTTCCAATGGGTAACAAAAAACCATTAATATCTCCATTGATTTAAAGTGTATTATTTGTGAAAATATGCATGTAAATGTTGCATTTTCCACCTAATTAATTACTCCCAAAATGTTGGCACCTTGTGGCTTGAATTTGCATTTTTACATTTTTCCATTGACCATGTGCAAAAAAAATCATAAATATCAATAACAAGACAAAAAATATATATGAACAATTTTTTTATCCACATGTACACCCATCAAACATCAGAACAAAACACCTCTCATGAAAAACCTAAAACCCAAATGTGACAAAAGAATATAAGAATTGCCAAATTCTCAAATTTCAAAATGAAAAAAACTTCAAAATAAAAATCTTTCCATGTAAATTATATCCATTCAATATGGATATTTGGTTCAAACATCAAAATACCTTATGCACATTGCTATAAAATTGTCTACATTATCCAAGTTTGAAAAACTTGGATTTCTTTAAACAATATAATTATTTACAAGTTTATATTCATTTGCATGGTTAAAGAAAAAACAATGGAATTATGATTTCAATTTCTAGATATCCACAATGAATTCTAAGATGGTTGAAAAACTTTATTTTTTAGTACAAATGTGATTTTTTTTTTTATGGTCTTTCATAAAGCCAACAAACTTTCATCCAATATAACTTGAGTTCATAGTAGAACATTAAATGTAATACATTATTTTCAAAGCATAGCCTTTCGTGAGAGAGCCACTTGTTTCACTCTTTCTACCCCTCTTGTCCTATCACACACATACTCTCCTTCTCTCCTCTTTTCTATCATGCTACCACACACTCCCCTCTTCCCTCTTTCTACCCTGATTATTCTCCCATAATCTCCCTCTCCTTTTTGCTACCTTTTTTTTCTATCTTGGTACCACAAGCACCTTCCCTTTCTCTGTCTTTCTGCCCTACTTATCTTCACACACACACACTCTCCCTCTCTCCCTCTTTCTATTCCTTTTCCCTTTTTTCATGCTGTCACACACACCTCTTTCACAGGCACAAAAAGCACAGGAAAAAAAAAAACAAAAAAACAGAAAAAAAAAACAACTTACTTGGAGTGCATGAAGAAGCTACTGCCAAAAGAAAAATGAGAAGACAATTGGAAGACAGGCATTGGAAGGCATTGCTCCTTGGATTGCTGGAAAAAAAAAAAGAAAAAAAAAAAAGAAAAAAAAAAACACTTAGGTAGCAACACCTGGTGAACATGTGGCAAGTTCAGATAGCAAAAATTAAAAATGCAAAATATTTTCACGTTAACACCTGGTGACCATTCCTTGAAATGTGGAACTAAACGCAGACTGGGTAGAACAGCCTTTTTTTAAAAAACTGGCAAAATGAAGCCAAAAAGCGGGGGGAAAAAAAAAAAACCCCTGTGAAATTGCCTTTTAAAAAATAGGGTGTGAAATTACAAATGTTGTCATGTTGCATCCATCTGTCGCAGATTTATAGCCTGTGACTAGACAAAACAGCTGTTATTTCATCCATTTTTCATCAGTACCTGTCCATTTGTCTCTTCATTTATTGTGTGTCCGTCGTTATGCCACAAACATCTAGATCATTAAAGCAATGACCTAGCCCCACTACTAGGGACACTGGTAGTCCTTGCCTAGTAGAGAGACCTTTACATTGAGACCTTTAAAGTGATGATCTATCCCAATTCTTAATGAAATTTATTTGTTGCTTGTAGCTGAATCCCAATGCGGTGGTGCTTATTTAAATTGTGCATAGCCAAAGGCCTTATGCTTTTGCACTTGTAACAAAACTACCTTGGTCATAGCCACCTGTTCGAATTTCTAAATTTCCTTTAAAAAAAAAAGGGGGGGGGGCTAGGGTAAAACCATCCATCACCAAACATGTGAACGTTTAATTAAAACAGTGCACCATCCATTGAATCCCCATTACCACTCATGTGAATCTTCCTGAGTTGCCATTTTTCTTCTTTTGAAACACAACAGCAAAAACCCCATGTGACAAGCTAGCTGTTGGCAACCCTCAATACATGCTCATTTGCAGAAGGCCGACAGGAGTTTCACCTGCACACCACTGGGTTTGAACCCAGAACCTTATCACACACACAGGGCTCTTAGGTTTTTAGTGAAATAGGAGCTGTTGTCATTGATGGTCGACTATGTGTTTTGGGGTTAGTGACAATTCCTCCTTCACCAGCAGTGCTCCATCAGGTTGCTGAATTGGCAAACAAGCCTACCATTATGAGTTTCAGAGCATAATGCACAAGAGAAGGACCAATTTGAAGATGCATGTGCACTTACATTGGCCCAAAAATATAACAATGTGTGCCTCTGAAAATAGACCCAAAAGAAAGAGAAAATAACTCCCAAAACAAGAGGAAATCGCATATACATTCCTCTTTTCATCTACAAAGGATGAAGTTCATTCATTGTCATCCACATTTCACTTAAATGAAACAATTTCACTCATCACTGGTCCACGTTTCCTCCAAAAAATTATTAATCTAAATAATGTATTAAAATTACCTTTATAGTAATAGTTTTAACGAATGACATTCATTCATCATTGTCCACTTTTCATCCAAGCATGAAACATTAGTTCAAACTTGGTATTAAAACCACGTTCATTGCCAAGAATCCAACATATTGGGTAAACTCGCCATTGAAAGTGTGTAGCTGGTTTTAAAGTTCCATGCGGAGACATGTGTACATGAGTTTATTGGGGGTTGCCTTTGCCAACCAAGTAGGTGCATCCAAAACTGTCATGGACCTTGAATGATGCCCTACTACAACCTCCCATAACTCTTCAAATAATCTTATTTATGTGTGTGGAGAATTTTCCTGATTTTGTGAAAAATATTTTCAAAATGAATATTCTGTCAAAAATTCTGTAGGTTTTGGAAAAAAATTGCCGAAAAGTGACCCCAAAAAAAAAAAAGATCACTGCAATTGCCTACAATATGAAAGGGTGCTTAAGATTTTATAATTTCAGATTTCAAATATCACCAAATTTGGCTAAACATACTTATGGACTATCATCACTTGAGCAACATCACAAAATTTAAATTTAAATTTATTAAATTTAAATTGGCGTGATTGTAGCACATGTTAGTTTAGGTTATTTTAAATGCGGTTTAAGATTAACGTCCAACCCATTTCAAATATTTTCAAGTCTAGCCCATTTGATGGCCTATTTTAGGCACATGTGGCCTTGGTTTTAAGATCTTCTTTGACCATGTTGGATCAAATGAAAGGCCATCTTTTGAGTATCCCAGATGCTACATCCACCATTTGGACTTAGAGCCTACTAACAACATATGATACCCTTATATCACAATTCTTTATAAATTGATAACTAATTAAAAAAACTAAAAAAAATTTCAACTTGGGTTGAGTTTTAATCCTCTCTTTTTTTAAATGTAAGATTTTATTTTATTTTTTGATTTATTCAATACTGAGAGAGCCTGATTTAGTCTAAGCATGGGACATTTGTAATATTTAGAAATAATTTTAATGGATTTTGGGATTTTAACCATGGTACTAACGTGAGTGCCAGTTCACCCAAGGTCCACCTAGGCTACCACTTACTATACAAATTACGCGTAAATAAAAAAGAAAAGAAAAAGAGAGAGAGAGAGAGAGAAAAGAAGTACGTTTCTTTGTGTATGGATTTTCTGGTATGTAATCATGAAGAGTCAGCAATGGAATCTTCTGGTTCAGATTATGAACTTGCCTGCCATCAAGGATAATATTATTCTTCCCTTCCCTAGTCAGATTATTAACCAGAATGGTTTAAGTTGGCAGGTTATTATCCAATCTTTTCTCATCTCTGGTGCGCTTGCCAGGAAGCAGTCTGAGTTAGCAGTCAGAGTATGCAGATTACAAAGTGTAATGGTGCGGAGGATTTATGCACATTACAACTGTAATGGTGCAGAGAATTTAATCCAAATTACGAGTATAATAGTGCAGAGAATGTCTGCAGCTTTACAATTGTAAACGGCTCAAAGAATTTATGCAGATTACAAGTGTAAATGGTGCAGAGAATTTATGCAGATTACAAGTGTAATAGTGCGGAGAATTTATGCAGATTACAAGTGTAATAGTGCGGAGAATTTATGCAGATTACAAGTGTAAATGGTGCAGTGAATTTAATCCAAATTTACGAGAATAATAGTGCAGAGAGTATATGCAGATTACAAGTGAAAATGCTGCAGAGAATGTAATCCAAATTACGAGTGTAATAGTGCAGAGAATTTATGCAGATTACACATGGAATGGTGCACAGAATTTGCTCGAGGAATATAGGAGGAGAACAAGAGGAAGAAAGAACCCACGCGTTCTCTGGTGAAGTTCACAACGGTCGGTCTCGGGAACGAGCTTCTTATCTTTTCTTCTGGCTGCGATTGCTTGCTCTTCGCTTTGCCTGCGCATTGGTGCACTCCCTCCTCTTCGTCGCTGGCAAATCTCAAATTGGGATCAGAAGAATCCTCTCTCTCTTTCTCTCGTGGATTCGGGTGTGTACAGTCATGTCGGAGCATCATACCGCTATGGATACAGCAGCGGTTGAATCAGAGACAATGAAAAAACCACCCTTGGTGGACAGAGCATTGATAGTGGGCGGAGGTTTAGGAGGCCTCGCTGCAGCCATTCAGCTGCGAAAATTTGGAATCGACGCACAGGTGAGACAGACAGACAGAGAGCTCGTTTTGTAGCGTGTCTTGCTTGGATTGCAGTCAATTGGAACACAAAGTGCGAATTCTCTTGATATTTTAAAACAATCTGTAGGACTCTCTGTTAAGCTTTGCACAATCCATTGGTGGGAGGATGGTGGTCATATCCAGGAGGTTCCATGCAGATGATGATGCTGCTGCTGCTCTAAAGGAAATCATAATGGAGTTTTGGAATACATAACACTTGCGGAGAAGATGTGAGAAAGTTTATTTTGTGGAGACCTGATTTTCGAAGTCTGCATATTAGCTTGTAGGATGGGTGGATGGGCGGGTGGGTAAGTAAGCCATGATCTGGGAGTTTTGAAGTGGTGGGCATGATGGTGTGGCAGGTGTATGAGCAGAATTTGAGAATATCAGGGGGTGAAGGCTCATTGATAACTGTGTTCCCGAATGGTTGTCAAGTACTACACAAGGCTGACCCAGAGATAGTGACCAAGGTAGAGTTTTTCTCTAAGATTAAACAAAGGGACTTTTTGGTGTTGGCTAAACCTTAAACCCCAAACACCCTTCATTCAATGTTTCCATCTGTTGAATTATTGTTTTGACCACTGACAATTACAAATCTCAAGTGTGGGTCAGTGATGATTTGGCCCCCCCAAAAACCATGCAGTTACGGGAAGCAGGAATTGTTGACCCACATTCATGGATTGTGAACCCCAAGAGTGGAGAGCAAGTAGGCTCATGGGAGCTAATTGAACGCATGGAGAAGACATATGGGCAACCAGCAGTTGCTATTCTTTGGAAGAATTTACTTAACATTTTGTCTGAAGCTTTGCCTGATGATTGCAAGCACATGGGTTATAAGTGTTTGGATGTTTCGCAGGTAAAAAGATCTTTCCTATCTTTTGTTTTGCCTTTTTCTTTTCCAGGACACATCAGATGCCCAACATTTGTATTCTGTCTCCACATATACAATTCCCATCTTTTGTTTCTTGTTTGGCACATACTTCTGCTGTCTGCAAGTGTATTTTTCCTTTTGTCTCCCCTGAAGATGTTTGACTGCTTTGATCCCATTACAAGTCTGACCTTGTTTGAACTTTCAACTTGTGAGTTGAAAGCATGCACTCACTCCTAACTGAAGGTTTGGTGGTTTTGTAAGTGCACAGGATGAGGAAGGGGCGATCGTACAGTTTCAAAAGGGTGATGAATTAATTAGTGTCAAGGTACAAATGTAGTCATGTTGAAGAAGAAGGGTTCCCTTTCAATTATAGTTCTTCTACAGACAATTTTCTTTTAAATCTAAGATACACTATTCTATGTTGTCCAGATTTAGAAGGACTCTGACTGTGGATCAAGTTCACAGATGCCATTCTTGGCAAAGCAATTTCACCATGTTCATCATTTGGGTTTTTCTACTCATGTGATTAGAATGATTGGAATCACAGTTGATGTTACTCTGTGGGAGCAGGCCCCTTTGGTCATTGGAGCTGATGGCATCCATTCTGTAGTTCGCTCCAAGCTTTTTGGGTCAATACCACCACGTGACAATGGGCGCACAATGTGGCGTGCTTTGATTGATGAAGATCTCTGCAGTGACCTGGTTCCCCCTATTTCCCACTTCAGAATATTTGCTGTCACAAGTATTCTCCTGAGTTTGAATTAAAATGTAGAATTTTCTGGGTGGATACCAAGTGGACTATTCCCATGTTCTTGTCTATGTTTCTACAGTTCAGGGTTCCAGTCTTATGGGAGGTTGAATCTACAATTGCCTGTCTGTTTTGTATCTCTCTCATTATTTGATTTCCCAGCAGGATGGGGTTCTGATGGTTAGTGATCACTCAGGGAAACACCATCTCAAACTCAATTTAAACATACTTGTCAGAATATCCACAGAAAGGTGAGATGAAAGAGATTTGTTTGTGCAGGGCTTAAATGTAGGTTCTATGGCTGCACTTGGAAATGGGCGAACCATGTTCATCGTCAATGGTTCTGGTGGGAAGCTTTACTGGGCATACAGCTTGACGGATGAATCCACAGATGGTCGCTCTAAAGTGCGGTCTAAGGACCCTGCAGAGGTCAAAGCAAGGTTGAGGCAGGAGTTTGAAGGCTGGGATCTTGCTCTTAAAATTCTTGAGGTCAAGCCTCAAGCTTGCTTGCTGTGTCATTCCTAAGCTTCCATCACCTTAATGAATTTATCCCTTCCTCATAACTCTCCCTTTCCACTGGCCATCTTTTGGCAACCAGGTTCTAAGCTCTCAAGCCATTACACACCTGAGCTGTGGATTATGATTGCAGGCTACAGATGGAGAGTTGATATTGGAGAGAAGGGTGCTTGATCTCCCTGTACTGGAAGAATGGACTTGTGGACGGGTAGCCCTCCTTGGAGGTACAATTGACTATGAACAACCTCAGTTCTTCCTAACATCAGTGTTCATTAGACATCAATGTTGTTCATGAGGGTCCCTTTGATCTGTTAAAATGCATCAAGTTCTGCCAATGATTCATAATCCTGGACATAATTGTCACGTATGCTTCTTTGTTTCTGTTTGCCAGAAATGTCTTGTGGTAGCAATTGAGGTCAGGAGAGGGCAAGATAAAAAATTATGAAACACATCAGAATGTTATTCCATCAGCAGCTAATCAGGCATGATTATGGAGGTTTCCAAATATTCCATGTATCTGAAGGCAGCTAGTTGAAGCAATACCTGATCTGTTGATGTTGGGATTGCCAGGATTTTGAAATCTCTGTTGAAGTTGACTATATGTGTGCAGATGCGGCTCATGCTGTGACACCAGCATGGGGACAGGGTGCCAATCTGGCCTTTGAGGATGGCTTAGAACTTGCCCTGCAACTGTCATCAGCTTCTAATTTAAGGTTCTCTTTCATTACCCATTTGCTCGTTTTTTCAATGGCAAAGGCAACTAGCCTTATGATGTCAGAATGTGGTATTGTTCTGTAACTACTTGTGATTCAGAGATCTTATAGCCATCAAAACAAGGACAGGAGTGATGTAGAGAAAGGCAGGGAAGCGATAATAATGTCTCCATTTGATATTCAGAGATCCAGCTGACCATAGAGAACAGGAATTGGAATTCTTTTGGGATACCATCACATTGTGTTTGTACATTTGTGTTTATCATGTTGTGTTGCTTTGCTCAAGAATCTGTGGCACATCTGTTGGTTTAGGTTGTGAATTGCTGGTGCTGATTTCTTTTTTCCTTCATTAGGAGTGCACTAGAAGCTTATGAGAAACAGCGGAAACCCCGGGCACAGCTAATATCCGAGAAAACACGAGCAATAGGGGCTCCAATAAATCCGCCAAGTTTTTTTGACTGGCTCTATACTGCAATTCCCTCAAGCTCTCTCAAGCAAGTACTTTATGTGTGAGCTTAAGTGTGTTTCTATTTCTATTTGAGATATACATGGGCAGATTGGCAAAACAATTCAGACCATATGGGTATATCTAAGATTTGCCAATTTTCCAACTGCTCTGAGCAAGGCTGTCAACTGTTAGCCATCATGTTCGTTCCAATCAAAAGCCATGGAGGCGGTTTTGACCAGCATTAGTAAATGTATTTGGATATTGTATCAGTGAGGATTATTTGTACCGGACTGGCTGGCCACAAGCACAATCTGCAAGGAGTAAATCCTCCTACAAGTGTAGAGTATAATTTTGAACTTCTTTTGGCACTCGAGTCAATTGGGGTTAAGTATTGTAAGGTTGTTATTGGATTCAGTTCTTAGACTAGTTATGCTAGTTGTTTATTGTGTACAATCTCTGGGTTTTTGTGATGCTCTTTTAAACTTTAACATGTATTTTTTACATGATGGTCTCAGGAACATGACTGTGTGAAACTCCAATTGTTAGGATCATTTTGAAGCAAAATTTCAAAGGTCTTGGGGTGCATGGAAAGGTGCCTTCTGTATGATGTGAGGAATTGCTTAAATTTAGTTACCTGCATGTTGTGCTTGGATCATGAGACAAGCTTCCAATTGGACTAGTAATATGGCTGTATGAGATTGAGAGTGTTTATGCAGTTTTTTCTCCTGCCCCCTCTCCATTTTGTCATGTAGCTAACGTGATGATCGTCCAAAGAAGATTTGTGAAATGTAACTATAAACAAGACACAAAGTAAATATTTAAGCATCTTATAAGTTCAAACTACTTCATTGCTTTTCCTACAGACCAATTTTATTGTTTTTCCTATCCTTCTACCAGTAGGATACTATCACCATGCACCTGCCTTCAATTTGCCCACTTGCCAATGGTTGCATACCAAGTGCCAGTCATCAGTCATAACCATGCAGCTTGGAAAAAGCAACCAATTGCAACCTTACTTGTGTAATTCACAGATGTCAATCTTTAGCCATTCATATTCATGTTTTGCATAATCTACAGGCTACATTTGACAGCCTCAATTTTGGTAACTTGGTAAACTCAGATGCTACTTCAGACTGGTACATCAGATTGAATAGAAGTACCCTCTGATAAAAGTAACTTGGTACATCAGATGGTACTTACTGCTTCAGAAGCATACAAGTTTTTGTATATACAAATGGCTTTACACTGCATGGCAGGCTGCTTTTTTCAATTGATGAGTACACATCTTTGTTTGTTTTGACACACAATGCTTTACAACCTATTTAAATGCAAAGAATCGAGCTACCTAAGTCCCTGAAAAATTATGTACAGAAGTGTGATCATAACAGAGAGGGTTTAGATTATGCAACTAAACTTGTCCTTGTATTCTCTATCAGTCCAGCTTATGTGAGGCCAGCAACACTAGGACTCCTCTCCAATGGTGTGCTCCTTCTTGTTTCCCCACTACAGTCTCCTCCATCAAGATACAGACGCTTCAGTTGCTCCCTTTGGAATTCCAGGGCAATTTTTCCACAGGGCTGTTCTTCACCACTAGTGATGTGTACTGGACTTGGTTGGGAGGTGACAGTGGTTACAACAACCATTGTGACCTCCACCAAGTCACCCATCCTCAGCTTCTGTTGAAAAGTATCGACAAATTGATGGTTCACTTTAACCCTTGCTTCTTTTCGACTTGGTCGTCTTGATGAAACTGCTAGAGACTCAATATCTGACTTCCTGGTTGACATGAGGTCAGCAACAGTTGAACCTGGAGGCAGTTCCTGTATGACCATCTGTAGACAAACCAGTTCCAAGTGTTGGTGGAGATGTGTTAAGAGACTGTGCCTTATAAAGACATTGCAAGTAAGGTTCAGAATCCATCAATTTCAACTAGCACAAAACACAGGAACATAAAACAATTGTCAATAAAGGTCAAGGTGTGTTTGACTTACATTTTCATTTTCAACCTTGATGATTAGGAGTGGTTCAGTCCCACTGAGTTGAGGTCCACAGCACATTGAAGCATAAGGGCAATCACTTGTGTGCACAGGAAAGGGACATGGTGGTTTCAAATCTGCTCTTAAGGGAGATAACCGCAACTTGGTGTCCAGAATCTCACTATGCCAGGTCAACACCCATCTAGCCCACTCAACCCGTGCAAGGATGAATGATGAGTGAATGCTATCATCCTCTTTATATCTCCAATGAGCAGCCAATCCAAACTCTGCCTGGTGATGCATTGCCACTGTTCTTATTTGAACCTCCAAGGGATATCCATCATCTCCCCACACCACTGTGTGTAGTGACTGATACCTGCATGGATTGTCACATGGATCAATGATACTACAAGAAACTAGTCTACTGCAAAACTTTGGGCCAAAAATTGCACAACTGGAGCAAGCCCACCAATTCCATGGAGTTTAGGATGACTTACCCATTAGGCTTTGGCATAACTATGTAATCCTTGGATTGTCCTGGAATATGCAGCCAAAGTTCATGTACAATGCGTAAAGCATCATAACAACTTTTCTCATCGACAACAATAAGGCGCAGCCCTCGGACATCAAAAATTTCCTCAACAGTCCGTCCCTTCCTGCAAGCACAAAGCATGAGGCAGATTATGAGACTCAATTGTTCTCCTGCAGGAAGACACCCTTGCAGAGAATTTTCACCTGAAGAACAAAAGTGAGGATCTATGAAGCTTCTGTTCTCTGACTACACAAAGGACAGCAGCATACATACCTCATCATTTTCTTGTAGATGCTGTATAGATTCTTGGGTCGTCCACTCAGGTCTGTAAATTGAACACCTTGCGATTGCAGAGCTTCATATAGTTGATGAATTGAAGACATAACTATTCCCTCCCGGCAGCAACCAGACAGTCTTGTTGCTAACTCCTTATACTCTTCAGGCTTCAGATGCTTAAAGCAGAGATCTTCCAGTTCTGCTTTCCAGCTCCAAATACCTAACCGGTTAGCCAAAGGTGCAAAGATTTCAAGGGTCTCGTTAGCAATCTGGAGTTGTTTACGAAATGACAGAGCCCCCAGAGTCCTCATGTTGTGCAGGCGATCAGCAAGCTTGATAAGCACTACACGAACATCAACCATTGACAGAATCATATTTCGTAATCGGTCTGCTTCCATTGGGTCACGAACTGTTTGATTGTCTCGGGCAAGTTGACTGAATTCACTTAATCTTGAAACCTGGAGATAGAGTATCCATGCCATCATTAGTCCATGAAGAAGGTGCTGGAAGGACTGAGGAGATTCTTACACGAATCGTTCAATCCAGTCAAACTGTACCCTTACATCAACCTCTCTATACCTAACCAAAGAATCACACTGTATTTGTTGAGCACTGCGGCAGTACCCAGATGGTCTACATGCTTTACAAATCAACACAAAAGCTTGCAAGGTTGCAACAACATACCCCAAGGACAATGTCTGCTATTTCATCTCCCATTGCACCCCGCAATAGCTGTTGACTCAAATTAGAATCATCAATGGCATCATGTAATAACCCTGCAGCTACCACTGTACTAGCTGCCCCGGTTGCCGCCAAAATCAAGGCAGTTTCCACACAATGTGCAAGATATAGATCTCCATTCCGGCGAAACTACACATCCAATTTGCACAAACCCTAATAAGACATTGCAAGACAGATAGATTGTAGACAACTGCAAAATGACAAAATCCTTAGATAACAATGCTCCTGATACCTCTAGAAAGAGGAAGAGGACAATTTTAGGCACTATGACACAAGGATCATCATATGTCACAGCACTGAACTTCAAGATGAGCTAAAGATAACCAGGGAAGAAAAAACACAGTTCAGACTCAGTGAAGGATATCCCTCAAGAAACACACACCATGCAGACTAAGGAGTGGAGTGAAGCAGGTTGCAAAAGAGACAATAAGATGACTGAAAGAAGCTGACAATGAAGCCAAGAAATGCAGACAGAGATTCCTCTGATAGATCAGTGCCCAAAGCAGATAAATGCAGGCATGTTGTAAGAGAGTGGGTGCATACTTACTTGTCCCTTATGTGCATCGTTGGCTAGCCTGAATGCCTTCACAACAGTTGGATCCCAGAAGACCTTGTGCTGTGCCTGTGCACTTTCTAACAGCTTGATTGCAGATGAAGGCACTGGGGTATCAACTTCCTCTAGGGCATGAGGGGGAGAGGGAGGAGCTAGGGATGCTAATCCATTAGATTCCTCAACTAATCGCAAAAGCTTCTCTCTGGCTTCAAGGACAGCTGGCGTCTCTCTTCTAAAATTGCTTATGTTGTTTGCACCCCCTCCTCCTGCAGGAAATGGATTCACAGGAAGAGCAAGAGTGTCGAGAGGAGAGTCTCCAAGGGAGGAAGAAATGCTAGGAGCAAACCCTTGCACATGAAGAAGCGAATCTGAAGAAGAAGAAGAAGTAGTACTGTGCTCTGCTGTGTCAGAAGAAGCAGCAGCAATAAGAGAACCACCACGTATCCGAGACTGATGCTCATGAGAAGGAAAACCACCACCACCTCCCCCGCTCCTAACCTCGAAGCCAACACTTCTTGCGAAAGGCAGAGAGGATTTCCTGCGCGAGACGCGCTCCATGTGGTGGTGCGGATCCAACGGCGGCAAACCACTATTGCCTACACTGTCCCTACTAGCACCACCACCACCAAGAGAGTGCGCGGGAGAGGAGCCATGGCGAGAAACTGTAGGGCTTTGCCACACAGAAACGGGGCTAACACGCTCTCCAGATCTCAGCGAAGAGGACACAGGAATACTCACCGCTCCAGTGCGAGTCTCTCCAGTCTCCCGTAACACACTCTGGTGGCCGGCTACATCAGTCCGCATGGTTCCAGAAGTACTACAAGAGTGGCCGGAGCATTCAAGCGCATCGCTATGTGACCAAGAAGAAGAAGAAGAAGAATGGTGTACAGCAGTAGCAACAGGTCTGGAATTAGCGTTGTTTGAAAACAGACTGGAAAGGCCTCCTTGAACTGATTTTGATGAGTGCGGATGTCGTGTATGCAAATCAACGTCCGTGGCCGTAGCTACCGTCTTCGTAGTACTAGTGCTTGTAGCATTTGGACTGCTGCACCATGTCGCAGGTGGAGAGCTCGAGTACATAGCCATGGATCCTGCTCCCAACATAAAGAAAAACGAACACAAACCCAATTCGCAAGATAGCTACTCACAGATTCCCAGTTGTTTTGCAAGTGCGCACCAGCACCCCTACGCCTTAACAAAACAAACAAAACAGCTTTCCCTAACCTCTACCTTATTTCACAGAGAGATCAACCCACCCAAGTCTTGCAAAAACGGAAAAAAAAGGAACCAAAATTCTCAAAAACTTAACTTGCGAGTAATAACTATGACCTAATAATCACTAGATGTCGCTCTCACTCTTTGCTGCACTTTCTCTTCCCCGATCACATCCACCTGCAAAGTTGGCAAGTCGGCTCCACACTCTTCTTCACATACCCAACTCCGCCGCTCTCCTCAAACAAAGAAAACAAAACTCAACCCAGTTAAAAAAGAAATCCACAGAATGGAAGCTGTGCATGAAACCCAGAGGTGCAGTGGAGCCGACGATTGCAAAGTGAATACGATTGCGCGTTTTTCCTTCCTTCCTTCCTTTTGTTTTCCTTCGGAGTTCCCTTTGAAATAAGATCGGTTTTTTCTTCTTTTTGTTTTGTTACGTAGTTTTGGAGGGGGAGTGGAGGTAGGCTACTTTGCTTGTTTCGCACTTGTCTTCCTTCCGTCGCTGCCTTGCCTTGCCTTGCAAGTTCCACGCCTCTACGTAAGTACCAAACAGCCTTCCTGTCTTTGCTGTCTATGTATAGCCAAAAAGCCATATTGAAAACTTTTTAAATGCTAAAATCAAGTTCTCTTTTTACATTTTCAATAGCCAAGATTTAATCTAATTTTCAAAAAAATCGCCATATTCTTTGACACATTCTATTTAAGTTTGTAGCCAAAAATATAGAAGGATGTTTAAGGAATTCTTCTTTCCTATTTGGCTTGTAGTAGCCAAATCCGGCTAAATCTTCTGTGGGTCATTGCCACTTTGGCTATTAGACAAAATTGCCAAAAAAAACACTGGTACCACCGAATGGACACATACGACACCTGCAGGGCAGGGCAGGGCAGCAGGAGGCGGCTGGAACTCGGGCAGACCGTGTTTTTTATTTCGGGCTGTCGTCGTCGTTAGATCACCTCACGGTTGCAGTTGACACTGACGTTGTCGTGTCACGTGTTTGACGACTGCCGTGGCACCCGGAGTCGTGCCAAGTTACCACCTACACACACAAACAGCGTGGGAAGAAGCAACAGCAACGGGGCAGACTATTTACGTGGTAGGTAAAGCACCCGGGCTGTGGGCTTTACCAGAATAAGGGCCCACGCAAGGAATAAGGGCTGGAATAAAGGCCCACACAAGGAATAAGGGCCCTTGCAGTGATGTTTTTGCAATCTTCTGATGTTGCATCATTGGCTGCTAGCCCAAAAAAATTTACCAAACTAAAATCAGAATCCAAATGTGGTGATATTTTTTATAAAAAATTCCTGAAAATCTTCCCCTTTTTTTCCCCAGAAAAATAAGAAATTTTGACGGAATATCCCTTTTTTTTTTTTCACATTTTGGAAAATTTTCGTCAAAAAAGAACATGGGACCAATTTAACAAATAATGGTTGGAAATAAGGGCCACAGGTTTTACCTAAACAACTTTCTTTTTATTTCCTGGCTTCTTTCTTGTTTAGTAGAAAAGAAAAATTTCCATGGGAACATATAAAATTGTGGGAGCTCCCTTGGCATAACCCCTTAGGGTTCTCCTGCTGGGGGAGATCCCTCAAAATACCTATTTTCTTACCTATCTACCTAATGTATAGGACCTACTTCTTACAAATGGGTTACCAAGGTGAAACCAGAATATTAACTCAGTTGATGTTTCATCCACAACAGAGTCATAATGGACATCCATCCAGTGGAAGGTGAGCTGGTAGGTGCAGGTTCACTCTAGCCCATAACAAAACGTGGGGGGGAGGAGAGCTGAGTGCAGAAACTTTCTATTCATACCATAGTCCCTGGGCAACTTTGACACATGTCAGTCGAATAATTAGTTATTATTTATTTATGTTGAAAATATTGAATCATGAATAATTCAAAAATTCAAAATAGTATTGAAAATTTGTGATCATTCAATGTTTTCCATTTCAGAATCTTTTTGATTATTTAAAAATTTGAAAAAAACTTCTGAAAAATATTATAATTAGTGTGGAAGCTGCCAAGGTAGAAGTATAATTTGTTGATCTGATTCAATGTACGCAGCGACTTGACCACTAGTACTCCTTGTGGCAGTCTTTGTGACAACTGCGCACAGATGTTGTGTCTGGTGGGGCACAGCTGGGGAAAGAGAGTTTTAAATATTTGGAACCCCCAACAAAATGCACATTGTTGGTATTTTTGGGGTGTTTTTCCAATTTTCTTTTATGTTCGAGAAAAGTATTTGAAAATCTATGGTAGCTAACGTGTCAGTATATACTAAATGAAGAGATCTTCTGTTCACGTGAACTGTCGTGGGTGGATTCATGGGGCCCCTCCATTCACTTATGGAATAAGCTGATGGATTGACAAGTTTACAACAAGTAGCTACTTCATCGTCACCACCCAATGGCTCTGGCCTTTACCACAACAAGCCCACACTAGTATTCATGGAGTACCCAGTTGTCCATGTTAAGACTTAGAACCATCCATCGGTTCCAGTTAGCAAAACCAAACAAAATCAAGATTGCTTTTTGGAACCGGGTTGGAACAGAGTTCTATTTCACAGTTTTTCATAATGAGAGCTGAAACCACTCTAATTTATTTTTTAGAATAATGTTAAAACCCTTTTATAATCACACCCATTTAGTCATATTCTTGTTTGTGTCACACTTTTTCTTTTTTTTTGATAAGAAACATCATTTTTTTGAGTCACTGTCACATTTGTTAATAATACAAAACATTTGCAAAGTTTTTTTAATAAATGTAATTATAATGAAAAAAATCTAAAATACATATTAAAGTTTTGTACATTGTAGTTTCCTTTGATAATGTTAGTGTTACTTTGTGTTCAAGTTATGTAAACTAAGAACAATGAACCCAATTGAAAAGAAAGAAAAAGAGATAACAACTTTCTATTGCAGACAAACAAAAAATATATAAACTTGCTAAGAAAACAAAAAATCTTAATTAAAAAAATCTAGTTGACAAAATACACAAAAAAAAAACTCAAATTCAATGTAGTTTATCATATTAAAACAGGCAGAAATCACAACCTTTTTCAAGTTTAATAATGCATAATAAAACTTAGAGCAACCCATGTAACAAATTTAAACAATTGACACCTTTATTCTAGTGTAAGAAGATTATTTTACAAAGTTTTTTTTTGAACTATAGTCCTAATCTTGTAAGGTTTGTATGGAATGTGATTATACACATTTGAATCACAATTTGTGAATGTCACACAAAAAAAGTGGTCACCAGAGGCATGATTATAAAACGGGTTTACTGTAGAACCACAGGTCCTTCATGAAAGTCAAGAACCACCCAACCCTAAGTTAGTTCAAACAAGTGTTGTTTGGTTCTTACTTTTCAGGAGCACCTCAGGTCCTGGTTCTAATTGATTTTTTAATCTGAAAGCACCCTTGTTTCCAGTTCAAGGAATTTTTTCTGTTTTGATAATCCAGTTGCGGACCCAGTTCTTCACATTTCAGGAATTCTGACTTTCGGTTCTTTGAAAACAAGTTCCAGGTGGGTTCGATTCCAAATTGGATCCAGTTTTATCTACTTACACATAGCTGAAAACTGAAATTTTAATAGTGACTAGCATTGTACAACGAATAAAAAGTGACCTATATCAACCACATGCCTAAAACACTTGCAAAGTTGATATGGGTTCTTTGAGTAGCTCCAACAAAGGCATTGTGCATTATAATCTGGATTATAGCTCTGCCACAATATGGTGCTTTTTGTGCCAGTGTTTGGGTTTGGCTTATAGAATGGTCACATTTTTCAAGTTAAAAGAGTCATGAAACATCAAAATAATTGTTGTTCATTCATCAGTTGTAATGATTGGTCATAGTTGTTACATTCAAGCATTGTCTGACCTTATATCATCACGTTTTTCACTAGTGTGGGTGAGGATGGAAAAACGAGTAATGCAATTTCTTCAATGTGATAAAATGATGACTGTCACTTGAGCTGCTTTAAGGCCAGATTGTTTTGATTTTGCTTCTGATTCTATTTTGAGAAAATTAAAATCGATAGTCTAGATACCTGATAACCAGCTTGAGAACCAAAAATCAAAATTGATCAAATAGAAGAACCAAACAACACTATTTCAAACCACTATTGGTAAGTCCAGGGTATTGGGCAAGTCCAGGTTAGGTTTTGAGGTATCAAGGCCCAAGGTTCAAATTTTGATGACAACATGATGTTCACTAGTCTAGTTATTAAATAAAAGGAATAAATGGCATGGTTATTGTGTGTTCTTAGGGTTCATAACTACTCTAGTCATCAAAACAAATTGAAGATATCAATGGTCTGATGTATGAACCACGCTTTTGATGAAAAAATAAAAGTAAATGAGTGTTCACCTTTGTAACAACCTGTTCTTTCATGGTTTTCTTTAGGTGTTTTGAAATAATGGAAATTGATGATTCTTTTATTCTAATTCTTTGCCAAAAGCCGGAACAACAGGTGATTCCCCAATTACAAAACATAATAATAATATTATTATTATATGTTGGTTATTAATAAAATCAAATACTTGCCCAACATTGGTTCAAAGTTCAGACCACCAGTGGCAACAAATAAATAGAAAATATTCCATGAAATTCCAAAGAAATGAACCCACAACTCAGAGTCATACCTGGTGAACATTTGTCAAAGTGGGACCAAGACCAAATGAAAACTACTTAAATATCTCCTCCATTTCCCCCACAAGAGTTAAACAATATAGCATGTTTTTTAGGGTTTTTGGATTTGGGACATACATACTGTAGGTAGTGCCTTGACAGCTTCGACACTAATTAAATTATTTGTAAGAATGTTGAAATTTTTCCAAAAAAGAAATTTTGAAAGAAATTTTTGTGAAGGAAAATAATATAATCTATTGAAAAATTCTAGATTTTTTTTTTTTCCAACAGGGAATATTCAAATTTAATTAATTATTCAACAAACATGTGTTGAAGCTGCCTGTGTATACACTACCATATTTGTTTACAAATTTGTTGTTGACTTTTGTTTTGGTTGACTGTGATGCCTCTTCTGACCTTTGGTACATTCCAGATACTCCAATAACTGAGGTTGTTCTGTATAAAGAGTGTATTTCTTTTATTTAATTATTTAATTATGTATTTCTCTTTCTTTCTTGCAACATTCCTTCCTTTGTTTTTCTGCTATCTTTCTTGTAGCAAAAGGCACAAGGGCAGGAGGCATGGGATGCATGACTTTCTTTCCACCCCAAACAATAGGTGCATTTCTTTCAGCTGCCTATATTTCCATCATCCATGTTGTTCTGTCAGAAGATTGTACTATGAACATTTTGGTGGATGTATATTCTGGTTATATGGATGAATTTCACGTACATTTGGTGGGTATATTATGGTGGTATGGAAATGGCATTGTCAGGTTTGGACTAGTCATATAAGTGATATCACAATTTGAAAGTATTTGTGCCCAGCCATAGTCCTCGCAATTCTACCCTTTCTACCCTTGCCATTAGCCTAGGCCAAAACTCGTAAAAGAACACAGGCAAACATTGAAATTTTTGGCAGCCAATGAAGTGAGATAGCATGCACCGCAAGAGCCTAGTCTTTTTTCTTTTGGGGAGGGTGGTGGTCTGTTGGATATTTTTGGAATTTTTTTGTTCTCAATATGTTCCTGTCAAGTTCCAAATGGGTTTTCAACATGTTCCCCAAAGTTCTCAATGGTTTCCCCAACATTTTTCCAATAGCACCTCACTTTGTCCCATACGCATTGGCCAAAGTTGTCTATGTTTGGAGTGAATATTTCTATATGGGGGAGGCTCCAAAGATTCAGAATTTTTTTTTGGTAATGGGACAATCAAGGAAGGTCATGGCAAAAAATAAAAAATAAAAAAATCTGAACTTGGAAGGCACTCCCCAACTAATTGATATGAATCACTCTATACTCTATGGCACTCTAAAATGGAAATTGTGAATAATTTTGAATAAGGCCCCACACTCACAACTGTTACGACTTTGGATTGTTCATGTTCCGATACCTAGGCTTGAAATTATTCACAATTGCATATGTTGAATTAATTTCCAACTCCTTTTCTCTCTTTGACATGGCAATTGTTTCAACAAGCTTTCAAGCTAGAAGAGTGTGGAAGTTTTGACTTGGGGTCATTGTTGCAAATGCATGCAACCCAAAACAATTTGGTTGCTTTAACTAGAGAGGATATGGTCTCCCTACCATTGTCCATTTATATTTTATGAAAAATCAATGTTTTAGGTTAGAGTGCTTCTCTGGGGGTTATGCTTAGCTACTTTCTTCTCATTCAAGCATCAGGTACATTTGAAGTTCACACTTGCATTGTGTTCTAGTGGGGTGGATCTTGGGCTTCACACTAATTTTGAATAGGCATGGTTCTATTACTGCCCCAATGGGATTTTAGTGTATAATGCATTCAAATGATGGCACTCATCTCTACACCAGACCCTTCTGGTGTACTATGAAAATGGTGACGTTTGGCTTTCATTAAGATTAGATATCTCATTACATTTTATGTTCATCCCATTTGTGTCAAAGATAACTTCTTTGATCATTGCATCTTTGCCTTTGAAATACAAACTAGTTTTGTAAAACCTTAGTTAGTGCTTCCATCAGGTTTTTAATCATTCAAAATGAACCAAACTATCACTCATCCTCTTCCTGCATTTGCTGTGTCGCTCCTTTATTTCTAATGCTGAAAGAACATTTGTAACCTTCCAATTTGCACATCCAATGACACCAAAATTGCTCAATTTGCTTTAGGAATGAGGAAAATATTGAAAATTGTTCAATGATCTGTAAATGTTCGATGATGGGAGGTTCTACCCTATGTCAAATAAGAGGTGACATTAAAATGTTTCAATTGATGAAAGGCAAGAAATAAGTGAATGTAGCTTACAACTTGTATGGTGCGGTGTCAGGTATTTATTGCTAAACATTTGAATTTTATTTAGTTTTTTGTTCTTTGAACCCAGTTTTATGTGAACAAGGTTTTAATCTTTCCATGTGAATGTTTTATGTGTGCGACTTTTTAAATTTTGATACTGATTGTCAATTTTGCAACACATGACAAACAGCCTCCAAACAAAGATCTTTGTCTCATAAGGTGCTTAGTACTAAGCTCGCTAAATTCTTTTCCCTTAAGACTCACATCACCCCCAAATGTGAAAGGTCCATGCATTTGGGTCAAGTTTGGTTGGCTGATTAAAAGTATTTCCATTTAACCAAAACTTAGCCTGGTGATGGGCTGACCTAAGGCATGAAGTTCCCAAACTCCAACGACACGGTATTAACCGCCACTCACCTCTTAACAAGTAAGCAAATTCCACAAGGTGAACATGACGGGAAATCTTTCTCTTGCAAGATTATGAATCATTCCACCCATAGGGAATGTTTCTTGACTCCTTGGGAATTGGGGAATCTTGCCAAAGTTCCCTCATTAGCCCAAAGTCCCCAATTAGCCCAAGTTTATGAGATCAAACAGATGGGATAAGAGCAAAGTTGGAGGATTGCTTTTTAAATGGGTAGTTTATAAGTACCACGTGCAGCCATTTTCACACATAAACATCCAAATTTAGGTGGTGGAGTATGTCATGCTGGAGTTGCTATCCCTTACACATGCCGCCACCCCAACTTGTGCTTATCCATCCACACAAGACCCAGTTTGAAACAGCATGCAATGCTTGTAAGTAATGCCTGGTTGGCTTTCAAAGATTGATTCTTCCTTTCATTGATAACTAACTAATTAACTACCAACGGCAAGATCCAAAATCTTTACAACACCATTTCTCCAAAGTCCAATAGAGTGGCCCCATTTGCCAATTTCAGGCCCCAGAGTGAACCAGTAGGCACCAAGCACGTACTGAGGGATGGATGAGAAATGGATAGTGGGTTTAGACAGTAAACAATTTTCCATTGAATTCCTGTTCCCTAGATAACCACAGTGGTTAGCTTTACTACTAACAACTCTTTAGCCCTTCCTTAGGTTACTAACCATCTTCATACATCTACTTACCTAGTAGCCACCTAATTTCTTACATACCTGACCTAACTTTTTCCTTAAACAGGATAGGTTAGTAAGATGAAACTTGGCATCATCTTAGTTGGGCTTTATTCAGAACTGAGTCATGCCCTACATGCATCTACACTGACCTAGTAGCCTAGTACCAGTTGTCTGAACCTATGGTACTCTAACTCTTAGAAACCCTGCCACTTACATTACTTTCTTTTACAGGATAGTTGCCAAGGTGAAACCCAACATCAACATAGTTGGGGATCACCCACAAGGGAGTCATGAGAAGCCTCCAATGGATGGTGCCCTGGTGGCTGTTGATTTAGTCTGGCCCATTTCAGTTATCTAATTAGTTCCAGTTTTTTTAATTCTACAGACTTGTGAGACAAGTCATTCTGCCTGTGGTCATGGGCCGGGATACAAGACCCTGTTTGTTATATTTCCTCACCATATTGCCCATTGGTAAAGGACTTGGAGAAATTTCTACTCATTTGGAGGGCAGCTTATTTCCATTAATACAAGTGTGGCCTGTACCCTTGGCCCAAGTGTGAACTCCTTACTCAACTAGGTTATCCTTCCAAATGATTCTTAAAATCCAATACATCCCACACCAAAGGTCTAAAAATTACAAAATTGCCTCCAGGAAATCCCACTCATCAAGGGCTTTTCAACACAACCAAGAGTGCACCACCCATTTCCCTTAGAATTTTTTGTTTTTATGTCATTGAATTTTTCTTCCACAAAATTATTCAATATTCAATAACTCCTGCGCTGTAGGTCTAACACAAACCTACCAAACCCTATTGCACATTTAACTGGTAATTCGCTGAAGACAACTAAGACAACAATTCAGACCACCAAATCAAGCATTTTCATTGGCCTTAACATTTTTTCTGCACACCTACACACAAGCCTATTCAACACCTTCTGCATATTAGTACACTACTATGGAAACCTGTCTGTACAGACAGGTTTAACAAACAAACTACCTCCCTTAATAGAGAGATGCCATCAATGAACATCTTGTAACAAGTGGTTATGACTTTGAAGAATGCTAAACTGTACAAAAAGATGATGCACTTCTTGAAACACTGACTCTGGCATCAGTCAAACTGAAACACCCAACATCACAGAGTTGAGCACAGATTTAGATAGTGCCCAACAGGAGCATTACTATCACCACCTTAATGGTACTTTCCTTCCATCCACAGGCTCACAATCAATTTGATTTCTCAACTTCCATTTAGAATTCTCTGCCATTTCAGATATTAACCTTGAGCCTCGTGAATAGGCAATCACAGCTCATGTATCTCTAAACCTGAAGTCTGAAGATCAGGGGAGTTTTGGAAGGTCAAGGCATCTGTATCTACCCCACAATTGACCCACTAAAGCCATCTGAAATGTCTCCCATGAAAAGTGATGGAAGCTAAGGATGCAGGTCATTGTAGCTAATTATCAGCTACTTTTAGCAGTTCAATGTCAAATAGAAGAGTTTTGTCAATCAAGCCTTGGTTGCGCAACACAAAGTCGAGAGCACGCTGTCCCTGATCCATCACAAAGAACCAATCATCAATCACATTTCATCCACATTGATCAAAAGCAAGCACTTGTACCTGACTTTCTGATGTTTCCAACAGGAAAACAGTCACTTGCAGCCCTGGCAGAAAGCAATATATATGAGATTGCAGAGAAAATCCACAAATACCACTTCAAAGTGAACCATTGTGTCAGTTCCACCCAAACCAAACAAACATCACAAAAATGAGGGTTTCAATCTTGAGTGTCACACAGTACCAGACCATCCCCTTCATCATGAATGGCAGTGACTAGCTGCCATTTCTCCTGACCAACCATCAGCTCCTCACAACGAGTGTCCATTACTATATGATATTCTTCAAACAATCATACAAAAATCCACACCAGGGGGTTTCTGCAGCATTTCTGGATGGAACAGCAATACTGTGTCATGATGTTAGCTACCATTCTTAAGAAACAGAACAGGCAGAAAGTAAGCCCGTCAAATCAAAGGCCTGATTATGGGGGGACCTACCAGGAGCATTTTGCCCCTCACCTCACCAAGGAAAAGAAAGTGTCAATTCTCAGGTTTGAATCTTGCCCCTGGTCATGAGTAAAATCCAGAAGCTTTAAAGTCCTGATGATAGGGGGGATGGCAAGAGTATACTGTTTCTCATCCCACTAAACCCAAGAAAAGAGAAAACTTCACTTGTACAACAACAGTCTGACTACTTGTGCTACTGACTGAACCTATGGTATTCTTGCTCCAGTTTGAAGATCCACAGCATTGGAATTCCAGTGCAAGAATTTTGCAATATGTAGAAAATAGACAACAAGAAAATACTGTCCAAGAGTACTAGGGCTGCCATCAAGTCTTTTTGTTGGTTACAGATATACCTACCGAGAATGTAGTTGGTTGTGGACCCTTGCGGTTATAGTCATTATCAGGGTAACCAAGATCAGGAGGAACAATTATCCTGAATCAAAGTCACCAGCAAGCCCAAGTTGATTAAGTCTGTTCATCTTTCTCTCTTCTAACAAGTGACCACATATATCCTAGTTGACGTTACCATTTTATTCCCTGAACTAAGGGTTAAAGCTTGTATTTTCAATACCAACAGAAGGCTGCAAAGTCATGAAGAGAAGGCATCAATAAGTAAAAGATTGTCTTTGAAATTACCTGCGGACACCTCCAACTTGCATTGTTGCAACAGCCTCCTCAAAGGCAGGAATAACCTTCATCAGGTACAATGCAATCAGAACATTCTAGCAGCAGGATTTATTCAATTTCAATATTCCACTCTCAGATGCAGCACAGCCACTCAATTAAGCATCTCCAATCATGCAAGGAAGTATTTCTGAAGGGATCAAGTGTTCTGTTGAAAAGAGATGGCTATTGTTTGTTGGCCTGCCTTTCAATTGCAATATCTTTAGTCTCAAACTTTCCCGTGAAGTTCTTCTAATCAAAGGACTGCTACAATTCTGAAGATGTACAAACAATACCTCTTGACTTCCCAGCTTGAATCTGAAGTAACCCTTTTGATCACCCTGCACAACTTGGATAACGATTGTCAGATTGTAGAACACATCAACAAGGAATGGGAGAAAATTAAGAGAGAGGCCTTAGATGAGCACAATTTGAACCTTACGACCCTAGGCAGACCTGGCATATTAGCTAACACCAAAGTGACTAAGCTTTTAGCTGCTAATAAGCGGTACCTCAAAGGAACCACCTTTTGCCTTGTTGCGGGCTTCAAAGATGCGGCCATAGTAGCCAATTGTGTAGCCATCCCAGTCTACCTGGACATCACAAACAGCAAGAAATTTAATTTTGTTCCACATGTTTTGATCAAGCCCCCTGGTATACTTGACATGAATAAGAGATTGCACACATAAGACTGTGCTTGCCCTAGCCTTGTGGCCACAGACGCCTTAGGGGGAAAGAGGTAGAGCAATATTAAAACCACTCTGGTTCCTCCAAGATATCAGAGATCCTTTTTGCTCTTCTGGACAGATTTGACTGAACCAGAGCCCAACATGTCAATCTTACCACCACTGTACTGCCAATCTTTGGAGCTGGCCCAGCACCTGGTCTCAGATCCTGCAAGAAAATGTAGCTGTCATTAACTTGGAGACAAGAGGAGCCAAACTGCCTGTCAAACATACCACAAGCTATTTGCAAGCCCTCCAAGTTCATTATTAAACACCATATTGGCAAATTTGATTCCTGTATGTGAAAGGTTCACAACCATGGCAAAAGAGAATAACTTGACTCACTCATTTCTACAATGGACCAGCTTGATGACCTTCTAAAAGCTGGCAAAGATGGGAACAAATCTGTCATTCAACTGAAGGTGATTAAAATCTGTGAAACCGAAATGCCATGACATCCATCCTGGTGTGAAGAGTTGCAGCTACTACATCTCTCAGCCACTCACCTTGTATTGCAGACCAGAATCTGTTTGCACATAGTCAGGATATCGCATCTTAGTTTTCCCGTAGTCCTTCCCTCTCAAAGCAGGCACTGGGTCATGCAACCACACTTCATTTAGTGGGCAACAAATGATATGTATGCCATTCTCAAAAAATAACAAGGTTTAAGCCAAGAGGCTGGATGACTGGATTGTTCTGGTCACACCAAAGTCTTTGAAGGCCCATGTACTACACAAAGTCAGACAGACAAGACAGACAGAGAGGGATGAACTCTTCAGACATTGGTTACTGTAAGCTTGTGGCCAGAAATCCAACCCAGTTCATTTGGACCACAAGCCATTTCAAGGAGGAGTTGTGTCAAGTAGGGAATGTGACAAATGGAGTCAATACCTTCATGGACATCTCATTCCAGTCATTAAGCTGCTACAAAACTGTTCACACTTTCTAGATTTTTTCAAAGGAAACAGTCAAGCATAATTTAACCAGAAATCATACTCCAGCAAAGTGAAATATTTAGGGTTCACCTTCACGGGTCAGATACAAAAACTGCTCTGAGACTGTCCTTCCCTCTTGGCATCTTTGTAGTCTTGAAAATGTGGACATCTCACCCTTAAGTCTAGATTTTGGACTAATGCAAAGGCCAGGGAGGCCTGTCACATTGTCCATCAATCTCCATATCACTCATGTCTTCACAAAATACATGTGACATAGTTTCAAGCCTAACCTTGTGTACCAACATGCTTAGGGTTTTTCCTCATCACCTTGGACAATTCAGTTGCCAATTCCTCTTTTTTCCAAAACCATTGTTCAGATACTGTAAGAACTTTAAGACATTGTGTGCCTGTTATCTTCTGCCACAACTTGGCTGTTAAAGAGTTCCCATTGCTATGGACCAAGCAACAATTTCAGGATATCTGCAGTTGGAGAGAGAGAGAGAGATTGAAAAAGAGAGACATACTGTCAGCAAATCCTGATGCCAGGGCCCTTTCACTGGCAAAGACATTGGACAAGAGGTATGCACAGATGCTTGCCATGGGTACAGAGACCAGTTGCCTTCGTGATACTGAAACTCCACAACTTCCATCTGCAATACAATCTCCCCAAGAAAAATTTGCAACCCTCAGATCAGAGACATATGAGACTCAGCTGTCTGTTATGTAGACTCAACACAAATTGGGAATGCCGTCATTGCCCTGATCCATCATCCATCATGGTCCAAAACTGAAGAATTAAGTAAAAATTCAAAGCACAAAAAAGATACGTCTGTGAGGAATCGAAATTGCAGACATTCATTTGAACCATCATCGGTCATCGAGAACCATCTCATACATACCTGAAGAAGGACGGGACAGTTTATCGCCTTCTTGCACAGTTCCCGCTGCGAATACTCTTACCCTGGAGGAGTGTTGATTCCACACCTACCCCAATCACAAATCCAATCAACAAAACTATCACAAAGTCGTACATACATACATAGCAGACAATCTAAACCCTCCCCGAATGTGTTGCGACAGTTGTTGGAGGACAACGAGCTTGCGGCAAAAACCGTTGAGGGAAGCAAACCGAAAAAACAAAACCAAAACCAAAACCAAAAGAATCTAACAGCACCTAACACATTCCAGAAAAGGCAGGAAATCTCTATCAATTACTTACCTGACGCTTCAATTTGAGCGAGGAATGTCCAGTAGCTATAGAAGGCACCGCCGAGGAAGAAGAAGAAGCAGAGAGGCAAGAGTGGGAACTGAGTGGTGCTGGAGAAGAAGCAGCCAAGGTACCACCACCAGCTGCTGCTGCCATAGCTAAAAAAACTCAAAAGAAGCTCAATTGGGGTTTTGGAGCAGCACAAAAGCACAATTCGCAAGCGAGCACTAATGTAGCAGCAGCAGCAGCAAGAGAAGACTATTGGAGAAGAACAAGAACAAGAGACAGCATCGCGAACACACCATTGTTGTGCCCAGATCCCCTGACAGCCTACTTGCTAGTCCTCACAGTCACAATCTGGCAAGAGGTTGTGGGTTCAAATCACCACCAAGTCCAGCTTTGGTGTATGTCACTCGCCACCTATGTGTGAGACCACGCTATCCAAAGTGTTGAGAACTTTGGGAACTTTGGCAAGATTGAGGTTATGAGAACCTGAGCTGCTTGGCAATATTCACAGTGTGAGAACCTGGTCTGCTGCTGCTGATGCTTGTGGTATTCCACACCATGAGAACAACTGTTAGCACCATTCACACCATAAGAACTTGATCTGCTTACAAGTATTTTTACTATTTATTTATTTACACTATCAGAGAACAACACTTTGCAATGTTCACACACTGAGAACCCTGAGCTGCTTCAGTGTACACACTCATAGGTTGTGTTCAATATTTAATTGCTTTGGAGCTCCTCTTTCCAAGTAGGGGAAAGTTTCAATGGCCTTTTTCCCCGAATTTTGTTGTTCAAATGGTCTTTGATGGTATAGATAATATTGTGGATTTTTGTGTGGTGCAATTTGTGGGTTCTACTGATCTTGAGTTTTTTGACAATTCTCTAATTTCCTGAGTGCTTTGAGTTTCTTTGGATGGCACACACTATGTGGATTCGTGCTGTGTTTATAATTTCAAGTCACATTTTTGTAGCTTTGTGCAATCTTGGGTTTTTTGAAAATTTGGAAATCTACACACTGTGCTGGAATACAATCTGCCAACACTGGCACCACAGTATTGTGTGCCAGTGCAAAAGAGTTCTACATGCAATCTGCACATGTCCAAGAAAATTGACTTGTTCACCCACAGAACTAATGCTTTTCAAAAATGGCAGAAAAAGCCTGAACAATTGAAGTACAGAACATTGAAACATGGTTCAAGAAGTTGGCTAGCTGTGCACTCCCAAACACCCAAGTGAATCAGGAAATGACAAAACTGCTTGCCCAAATATTTGCAGTTAGTGTTTGTACTAAGCAGTGCCCTCTAGGGGACCCTGAATAGGAGGTGCAAGCTTGGTCTGACTGGTACCACATTAGCTGACATAATGTCAATCTTGTGAGGTATTCTAACTCCACCATTCACCATTTTGGTTGCACCCCTGAATTCTTTGGGTGGGGAAGAATCTGCAAATCAAGTTGCAGATTCACTACTCCCACCCACATTGGTGAAAACAAAACTCTCTTACCAGCATAAGCATATTGTAGCAGACAATCAGATCAGGGTGCTGGCATTTGACTCTCACATGTTTACCCAGGCATAAAGTCACCTTTCTCTGCTACCAAATTTGCAGAACAGCCATAGGTCAGCGCTTGTTGGTCCTGATAAGGGCAATTATTTCTAAGTGCCAAAAATTGGAAATGCAAGACTCACCAATAGAACAAAGAGATAGCATGCAAGGAAAATGTCACAGCATGTAGTTTTGAATTTGCTGAAAGTAGTCTTGGGATGGGAAACCAGCATGATCCCAATTAGAGGATACACCCACCTATCTTTGGAGTCACTTAGGGCCTGATCAAGAAAGGAGCCATTTCATGCCATATCTCCATCTAAACCCATCACTGTTTTCTTGAAGCTTTCTCTTTCCACATCCTATGTTGACATCTCACACACTCCTTTCTGAGCAGGAATTAAGCCCTCTCAGTCACAAAAGCAAGAGTTGCTTGTGCATCTACAGTAACTGGAGCAAAACCCCTCCATGTGAATGAAGGATCTGCTGCCATGATTCCATGAGGCTCTGAGAAACAAAAACCACTCCTATAGTAGTAGGTGAGAGCACTCCAAGAAACTTGGCACTTAATGGCTCATTTCTTGATCTGAGACTAAGGGACCCTTGAGAAAGGTAGGTGTACCCTTAACTGGGACTGTGTGGGGAAACCTCCCAAGGTAACAGCACAAACAAAGACCAAGGTGGTACCAAGGAAATAGGTTCTCAGTCTCAATTGACCCACAAAGTATCAAACTTTCTTTTTTTGCAAAATACAGGATTCATGTAATGCCCATAAGAGACATACGTATAGCCAATTCACTGGCAATCCACTGACAAAATAATACTCAAACTAGCACTGGCCTCATCGGACACCTGTCAGACTTGGTAAGTCCACTCACATAAGGTACTTCACTCAGTATGTACAACAGTCACAGCACTTGGTTATTCTACCCTCTACAGTCTCTTTTCACATGTTTGCAACAAGATATAATGTCCAACATTCTTGGACATGGGGCCATTTCCCTCTGGATTGTCTACAAATTTTCAGATACTCCTATTTTACAGGCTGATTGCCACAGATGACCAACTCTAGATTGACACCTGGAAGTGGTCAGGGGGGTGGGTGAACCAGGGTGCGGGTCGCCCTTGATGTCGGAGCATCTGTGACGTCAATGATTCAGGCAGCAAGCCTGAGCTGTCCTTCATCTCCTCTTCCACACTAAGAAGTTTTTCCCCTGCCTCTGGGAGCACAGGTGGTGCATCCACTGCATGGGGCAGCTTAGCAACTCTTGCAACCATCATTACATTGTCTATCAGCCCTGACACACCGCCTGCACTACAATAAACCAAGTTCAGTATGCAGCATTGTCTCCAAGAAAGGTTTTGGTTTCAGACACCTAAGTGAACCTCACGAACAAATAAATCTTTGAAAAAAACTTCAACAAAGATTTCACATTTTGATGCTTCAGGTTCAGACATACATGTGAACCTCAGGAACCAACAGGATACTTTGCAAAAGAGTTGACCAACTCTACCAAGACCTTACAAAACTTCAAAACTAATCAGAAAATTCCAAAGGACAAGAAAGGCTGGTCATTTGCACATGTGCCATCTGTCAACGCTAAGAACAAGATGTCCTGAGACATCATGCAGACAGATCCTTGGATAGATCCCAGTATCCACCCCCCCCCCACCGCTCCAGAGGTCTACATGAGTTGTTCTCATCAGTCTAACCTGACTGCCGCACCAAGTTTTCAAGGCGCTCCAGAGGGCGGCATGCGGTTCCACGCTCATCACTGGATGCTATGTTACATTTCTCCTCATAATCCTCCTGCACTTGGCAGGCGAACTCCAATTAATTCCAGATCAGAGGAATTGCATCGCCCAATCTTTACAAGATACAGCAAATGAAGGTCCGGCTACAGCCACAAATGTTTTATGATAAACAAATTGCTTCCAGCAGAGAACAAAAAAGCAAGAGAAGGAACAACCTTGATATTCTCGAACTCCGAAAGTGCCTCCCAACAACGATATCCTTCATCACCTTCCAACACCATACACCGATCTGCATCCCGACCAACAAAGATTCAACCAAAACAACAAGACATGATACCGACGCCACGAAGTACACCTCTTGCAAACTTGCACAGTCCAGTCCTGCGTTTAAAAAGACAGAGAAGAAACCCTCCCGATTGTACATTTGAACTTGGAGTATATATACATACCAGATAACGCCTGCTCGGCCTTTTCAAGAAGAGAACGCTCACGCATTAAGCGACTGATGCGACTCTGACTGAAAGGCTCCTTTTTCGGCAAATTGTTGTGATGTGCACCACCACCTTCTGAAGGCTTCCCAGGAGACACAGCCGAACTAGACACTACTGTTACCCTGGAGGTCTTCTTGTTGCTCCCTACCATCACATGATTATTATTACTCGACTGAACCCTTGGTGACATTATATGCAGCCAAAGAGGTGTAATAGGCGCCATTGCTATAACCATCTCTGTCTCTCAGAGTCTGTCTGTTTGTGTGTGTCTCTCTCTCTCTCTCTTCTGACTGTCTCTCTCGCACTACACTTCGCCAAGCACGACTAATTTACGTTCAACAAACTAAAATGACGTACACCAGAGACCAAAAAAAAATTCAACAAAGATTCGGAGAAAGAGAGAGACAAAGAAGAGCATCAGGCACTGAAGAAAGGAAGCAGATCGGTCCGCGAGCAGATCGGTCCACAAGCGCGCGATGCTCGCTACGTAGTAGACCCCACACGTGAAACAAACAGACAAGAACCTCAAACCCTAATTAGGCTTTCTTGAAGGGCTCTACGATTTCGTCATCCAAGCTTCATTCGTCGCTCAAGCAGACGTTATCAACAATTAACAGTGGACTCGTGGATGAGGAACATTCATGAGAGGGGAACTCTCGCTCAGAAACATTCATTGAGAGTTGAGAGAGAATGTGGCCTACATTGTTGGTGAATGAAAAATCCCGTAACTTATTCATCCATCAGTTGATGATGCATCCCAAGTATCCCGCTTGCAAGAGGCGCAGATATTTTTCAAGAGAATCCGTCCAAAACATTAGAAGAAGATACTTATTATTACTGACCAGATTTGAAAATTGGAGAAAAATGGGCTCATTTGGATTTTTAAAAGCCAAAAAAAAAACAATTTTTTTTTTAACATGGCCTAATTTAAACTCTTATGGATAGGTACTATCATAGTAGCTTGGGAGGTTTGGCACTTTGATGTAATATATTAAGAGTTATCCGTAATGTCATGCCCTGTTTGGGCCTGAGTTGCACCCCTCATTTGATGCTTCATCCCCTCTTGGCCGTTGTCCTCAAAGTCATGAAATTTTATTAAACTAGTGTGAACCCGGTGCATAATGCACCCGTCGAGCTCCCGCTGCTGATTCTTCTTCTTCTTCATCAGCGTGTAGAAAGAAACTTTCTGCCCAGAAAATAAATTCAAACTGCAAAATTTTGTGAAGGAAAGTATTGAATCATCTTATATATTAAAGCTAAGATGGTGTCTGTCCGTCTGTCCATCTGTCTGTCCGTCCAGGTGCCGATCTTGGTTTCAGGACCTCGATGGACGGACAGGATCAGGTCTTGAAATCGAGGTCGCTAGATGGAAGAGGAGGACGACGACGACGAATGGCGGCCGCAACAATTTTATCTAGATGTGATCAGCGGAGCTTGCAAGCCTATTGGTGGTGAATTGTTGGTGGTGAGGTATTTGCATTTTCATAGATAAGTGTTCTTATAAG
>Ga0209611_10000073_pt1 | contig 104324 bp, 72 predicted proteins | sample S1TSphgellanicum_3_FD_187693 | JGI IMG/M metagenome (GOLD analysis project Ga0209611, IMG submission 187693) | Host-associated microbial communities from peat moss isolated from Minnesota, USA - S1T2_Fc - Sphagnum magellanicum MG (SPAdes) (version 2) | ecosystem: Host-associated > Plants >... | reverse complement strand
GGGGGGGGGGGGGGTGCAGGGATGAAATATAGGTTTTTCTTTTTGGGGAAGGTCTGGGAGGTGAATGTGGGATATGAGATTTTTAAAGAAATTCATCCAATCAAAGCAATCACTTGGATGTCTAATCAAAGGTGTTCCTTACATGTCCAAAAACACAAAATATAGCTACAGTAGTTATTCATTTTATCTCATATCCCTTGGCCTGTGTTGCACTCTTGTAACCTATATAAATAGACAAAAGAAGAGATTGCACCATATCTATTTTAGGACCGTCCAAAGCTTGATTGAATTTTTTTTTATGGGCCAATCAAAGTTGCCCATCACAAAAAGAAAACAAAATTGAACTTTGGGGTTCCATACAACTACTTAATATGAACACAATATACTACCATAAATATACCATAACTTTTTTCACAATTTTACAAACTTACAAATTGCTACAAACATCAAATATCATGTACACAATGAAGGTATGTTATCGAACTTTGATGGCCTTAACCTTGAAATGTCATAGGAGGAAAATTGTCCCAGATGCATGGAGGGAGGTGCATACATGCAATTGACATGACAAGTTGCCCAATAGACATGCCATATCCATCTATTCTAATAATCATATTCACTTAGGTTGTAGGCACTTCAAACAAAATCTTGTAAAATTGAGTTTTTTTTAGTTCTATGGAGTTTGAATTATTTTTGTAACTTTTATCATATCTAAGGTAGAGGCATGTAAAATTGTTAGAATAAGTAGTCTAAGTAAATCAACTTTCAATTTTCTTTTATACATTTTCCCCCCTTAAAAACAAGACATTTTGAAATTCAACCCAAGTTGAAGTTAATTTTTTTGACTTATTTTCAATTAGTTATGAAAATTTGAAAAAATAAATCTTAAGGGCTTCTTGAATGATGATCAATAGACTCCCTTTTGAATGGTGGTGTAATACCCGAAAATCTTGAAATGAGGATTTTAATGTGATTCAACAAGGATCCTAATACCTTCAAAAGAGAAATTTTAATATGATCAAACAAGGATCTTAAAATCGAAATCACATGTGCTCAAATTGAGATCTTAAATGAGTTGAATTTGAAAAAAATGTGGAGAATGGGAAAAATTAGCTTCTAAAAATTTGGGTACCTATCTGTAAATCACTCACTAAGCCACCCAAAATAGGGAGGTTGTCCTCTTAAATTACAATTTATATGATCTTAAACAAGGAACCTTTATTTTTAAAAATCAAAATATGAGCCATATTGGGTGGCTTTTAAAACATCCCCAAACCGCTCATCATTATAGTCTCACATTCCCAAAAGGTTTGAACAATAATAGAGGACACATGTAGAGTGCGGTTTAGGGTGCACTGATGATATTAGGTGCCTCCACCTCATGCAATGGCATTCTTTGTGTGAATTGTTAAGAAATGTATTAAAGCAACAATTTCTTGCATCATCTCATTGCTCTTCACATATCCATGCTTGGAGCCTTGAGCTCCATGTTTGAGTATCATACTTGAGCAACCTTATTGGACGCACGATGAAACACACTAACCATGTTTAAAAGAAGATTAAAAAAAACAAAACAAAATAGTTCAAAGTCTCAATGATGAGCATTGAAAAATAGATGAGACACCGACTTGGACCTTTTGCTTGTTTCCATCCACAAAAAAGGTGAAGTACCCTAACCTCTAGATTGTTGAAACATAATGTAATTTAACAAGTGAAACTAATTGACTTTTTTGCACATGATTGAAGTACAAGTGTAATAAAAAAGAAAGGAACTACGAAAACAACTATAATCCATCACCATATGGTATGTGCAACTCACACATCCTCATAAACATGGAATGCATGAGGAACAGAAATGATGAATTCAACAATTATCTTCACAAGAATATGACTTCATGTGGTAGGTTTAGGGTTGACATGGGTTTAGGGTTTAGGAATCACATGGGTTTAAGGTTTAGGATTCACATTGGTGACTCTGGTACAATTCTCCCAGATCAGATGGTGGTTAAAATAATCCAACTTTCTTTCAAACAATCCTAAACAATCTCAATCCTCATTCCAGATATATATACCCTAATCCTTTCATTCATCAATTTGAAGGTCTGGCCATGATTAGTACTCTCAGTGTTCAATGGGCCTTTTTTTCTGAGCTGCTATACCATAATCCCACCCCTGTTGTGCAGAGAAGATGTTATAAACATAATAACATTTAATAACATAAAATAACATTTAGGCTTGAAAGCCCTTGTAGTAAGTAAGTTCCAATAGGGTAGCCTGTTCAATATAAAAGGAGGTTTAAATTGTTTTACTGTCACATTAGCCAAATTTGGCTAAATCCTCTTATGGATGAACATCATCACTTCAGCTATATTACAAAATTGAAGAAAAGGGCAGTGACCAGCAGGAATGTTTGCTTAAGGTCTGGGATGGCAGATTATGTCATTTCCTTGACCACATTACATGACATAATCTTCAAGTCATGATCATGGAGGACATTAAATCAGCAATGGGTAGTCCTCCTTGCCGACAGTACAAAAGCACGGTCTGCTTGTTTTTTTTTCCCTGACTGCCCAATTGCCCAACTACTCAGATGTGTCGGGTGATGACCAGACACATATTGGTGCTGCCCACACACAAATTTTGTGTCTTATTGTACACACTTTGGGTGTGTAATGGATACTAGGAAGCACAATAGGTATGTCGCTTGGCAAGCCCGTTAGGCCAAGCTAACCCTAATGGGCTAACAAGTTAATCCTAAATGTGCCCTAATGGGCTCACCAGACACCGTACCCAACATAATGGGCAGGGCTTGGATGGAGGCTGTGCATTCCGAGGAATAAAATAGGCTGATGAAAGTGTCTCAAAGTCTCTATGCATATTCCCAGGAACAAAGCAACAGCAGCAGCAAGCAGGCTAGGCAGCCTTTTTTTTTATTTAACTGGCAATTTTTTTGCCTAAATGTCAAATTGAAAATGAAGTGATTTTTGGGAGTTTTGATGATCAGAAATAAAGAAATAAGCATCATCAAATTTCAATAGTTGGTTCTAGTAAGTAGCCAAAAATAAACAATGACTTAAAAAAATTTATGCTTGTAGCCAGATTTGGCTTAATCTTCTTATGGATGAATTTAAAATCTTCTTATAGATGATCACCACTTTTGATTACATCACAAATTCATAAGAAAAACACTGCTGCCAGGTTCAAGGACAAAGCTGCATTTTCGCATTCCCAGTCAAGTATCCAAGACAAAAAGAAAAATCTAAAATAAAGTTTTTTTCAGGGCATGCCCGGCAGACCCTGTTGGTTATAATCAAAGTGGTTCTAATAACCATCATCTCTAATAACCGTCAAACATGGGTATTTTCACAACAAATATAGGTGACCCCGAATATTCGTATGGAATATTCTTACAGATTCCTGGTTTTTTGACCCTGGTAATAGGAATATTTTATAATCAGATAGTTCGAGCATTTGAGAATATTCTAGCATCATGGGATTCTGATCCCCTGGTTGTGAAGAATATTCTCAAAAGCCATTGTGCTCTGATAGAATTCACCCTTGGGTAATTTAGATAAACATAGGCATGCATACCTTAACTAATTTATGTTAAAGATTAGAATACTAAGTAGTTAGCTAATCAGCTCGTTACATTCAATTGTCATCTTGCCCATAACCTACTAATGTCTTTTTGGTGAATACCTAACACATTCAAAATATAAATATGTAACTTATGGAAGAAGGTAAGTGCCTAATCATTTTATGTCAATATGGTATCAGAGTGAGAAATCATGTAGCACAACTTTTGTACTCAAGTTATTTGTTGTCATTTTGTCAAGAACAATGCAACATAGCTCTTAATAGTAAATTGTTGGTGTGTAGCCATGTGTGGAATAGTGTAGCAAAGTTGCTATATTCAAATTGTGTCATGCAGTCATAGTCAAGCTCTCATGGAAAATTTGCTATGAAGTCTTGTTAATGTAGTTAAGTGTCTGTGCATGCATGCTAAGTGATATTGTAGTGCATATTTTTACATATACAAAGGTGGCATTCTATTTGTTGTGATACATGTCAAATTTTTTCAAAAAACTTCACTTTCTTTTCATGTTCTTGCAACATGGCGCTAGATAGTGTGATATCTTAATAAGGGAAACTTGTACCCTAGACAGTAACATATTTGAATAAGGGAGGCTTACACCTTTACCATATTTAAATTAGGGAAGCTTGCTAACATAGTAAACTACAATGCGTGGAACATTAAGCTTGAAAATATTTACTTATAAAGGATCTTTGGATACACATTAACCTTCTAGCCATTGTTGATGGATTTCAACCTATATATATATATATATAAAACAATTCCAACAATAGTTGGACTACATGAAATAGAACAACAGAAGAACAAACAATAAACCACTATCAATCTTTCTTTGTAAAATGACATCATAGGAATTGTTGTTCACCTATAGGATCCCAAGTAGATTTAGAATTTTTTGAAAGTCCAATACCACAATCAAAATAATGCTAGGTTAATGTTGTATATGAAACATAAGATGAATTCCATTATACTTGCTAAGGGAATGATCATGAATTATCTCAAGAAGATTAGAAATATGAAGTTCATGCTAGCTAGTAGGGATAAGATTGTTTAGGAAAGAGAAAGCGTTGAATGCATGATTAATTATCTTCCACCTCCATGATGGTCTTGTGTGGATTTTGGGTGGAGAAGAAGTGCTTTTGTCACTCAATGAATTATCAAGTCCATTACTACTTGAAGAGAATCAAATGCTCATAAAGAACAAGCAACAAGAAGACAATGAAACATTTCTTGTATGCTTCAAGAACCACATTCTCAATTGTTGAGTAATTGAATAACACACCTTAGACAACATCATGACTCTTCCTTTGGGTCTATTCATACACCTTGCCAAATTGGCCCATGTAACTTTTGTGGATGTATGGGCCATTTGATGGATTTGATCCATCAAATTTGGCAAATGGCCTTTACGTGTTTTTTCCATCACTAGAAGCTTTTATTCTCACACACCAATTCAAGAATGATAATAATGCACATTGGCACAAATGGCTTCCACACCTAAATCAACACACTCTACCATTTCCTTCCAAAAATAGAATGGTGAAAAGCATGCTAGCCTTAAGACTAGATCAAAGTCTGTATAATGCTTGCCAAGAAGGAAAACACAATAGAACGCATGCTTTGTGTGCAAGTGAATTTAAAGCATTACAAATCTTAAATCTTCTACATGCAAGCTTGTGTGGTCTTTTCCTAGCCATGTCCCTTTTTGGATTATGTTATTTCCTAACTAATGATACAAGTCAAAAGTATTGGGTGTTTTTTTTTTAAGTTAAAATATTTTTTTTGGGGGGATGTTCAAAGTTTTCAAACACACAATTAAAACACATATTGGAAAATGAGTAAAATTTCTCATAATTGATTATGGTGACAAATTTTCATAAGCTTCCTGAGAAAAAAGGCTTATCTTGTCAACTGACACAAGTGCATCCTTCACACCAAAATGGGTGTGTACAATGGAAAAATTGAATTTTACTTATAGAGATTAAGAGTATGATGATGAAATTTGATGTCTTGAAAAGTCTTTGGGCTAAAACAATGAATTGTGCTAATTTTCTTGGGAACCTTTTCCCGTTCAAGCAAATAGCCTTATCACACCTAATGAAACTTTTTTTGGAATTAAATTAAAGATTTATCTTTTTTGTGCATATTTGAATGTAAATTTTTTTTTCATTTTGACAAATATCAAATAAAATAAATAAATATATCCCTTATGTCATGGTGGGGAATGATTGTTAAAATAAAACATATATTTTTTCCACACAACAACTAGGAGCATTTTTATTAGTAAAGACATGAAGTTTGATCAAATGAAATTTCCACTCAATATAACTATTACCAAACCATCATGCACTTTTAAGGTGGCTACCAATTCTAACTTTAAAAATCTATTACCAATGCCTAATCATAGGAGTGACAATGTGAATAGTCTATTTAACATGTGAAAACAAGAGTCTACCCTTCATAGTCATTAATCCTAATCTACATTCCCATCTCAATAATCAAGAAATATTTTTGAAGTCTCCATCAAACTACTAGAAACTCAACATGCACTTTCAATTTTTAAACAATCAAGTCATACCCTAAGCTTTCTTTCCAAGTATAATGGTTTTGTGAGCTTAGTCACAAGCCTTCAAGCACCCATGAAGCATTGGCTCATCCTAATTGGCACCAAACTATACGTCAAGAAATTGAATCTATTAATGATAATGACATTTGGGTGTTGATTAACCTTCCCCCAAATGTTGTCCTTATCAAAACCAAGTGGGTTTTTAAAGCCAAAACAAGAGTTAATGGTGTTGTCAAAATTTTGAAAGCCATATTAGTAGCAAAGGGGTGTTAGTAGACTAGTGGCATTGACTATGATGACATTTTTAGCCTTGTAGTTAAGTAGAACTCAATTTGCCTAGTTGTAACAATGTTGACTTGTGTAGTTGAGAAATTTTCCATCTTGATGTTAATAGCTCCTTCCTCCAAAAAACCTTTTCAAATGAAGTTTATGTTATTCAAGCTAAAGGATTTGTGATTCCAAGCAAGGAATATTTGGTTTGTCACATGTTAACTTTGAGTTAATTTGTTATTTTTTACCTGCAAGGTTAGTTATTTAAGTGGCATTTTGACAATTTTTATTATTAATAATTGTTATCTCCACTTTTGGGGGATAAGGCCCACTAATATAATTAATTTCTAAAGAAGGTAGGCAAGAAATCAACTATCTACCTTTTAGAAGGTGGTTGTTGACTAACTAATCGCTTAGAAGGTAGGAGGTAATTCTAAGAGAATCTAGAAGGACCAATTAGTTTAATGAAATTTCTAATGGTGTTTTTTTTGGGTATAAACTTAGGGAGGATTTAGGGCCTAACATGAAGGCCTCTTATTTTATCTCTTTCTTGCTCTTTGCTTTTCAAATGTGAATTTTGTTTTTTGTTTTTCCTCTCATTCTTTTTTCTTCTATTTGTTTGTTTTTTTTCTTGGTATGGAACTTTTTTTTTCTCTCTTGGAATACCACCTTGGAGGGGGGGAGCGAGGGAGTTTTGATTTTGTTTCCAATTGTAGGTTGTTCATTGTTGTGACGAGAAATGTTTCACTAAATGGAGGGGGAACAATTTCTCCTTATGTATTTTTTGTGGTAGGCTTGTTTGATAAATATTGGTTGTGTTTTTATTCTTTTTATTGACTTTGGATTCTAGATGTGTATTCGACTTGTACTTTCTAGCTTATTAGGTAATTGATAGTTATTAAAATGGGCTATTACTATTGTATTGCTATGAAGGTATGTAATTGTTGGGATGTTACATCACTTTAGAAGGTTGCAAAAGTTGTTGCCTTGGTGATAATTTTATTTTAGGGTAAAGTTACGACCTTTATCAAAACTATTTTTCTTGTTTTCTTTTCACATGGGCTACATAGTTTATTGCCTTAACGATAGTGTAGAGTGAATAGATGATGGATAGGTGGTAGGAGGTAGTATTACTATTTAGTGGTAATTGGAACTTTTTTCACCTTCATGTGCAATTGTGTATATAATTATTTGAGTAGTTGTAGTACAATAAGAAAGTTAAGCAAGTAGCTTTGTGAGTTTTTAACATTATTTTTCCTCGGTGTTACCTTTAAGTTGAAGGTGCTTACGAAGGACCTAGTTTGGCACTATTTACTTTTCCTTAAAAAGGCCATCTATTGCTTCCATCAATATCCACATATATGCATGGTATGACACCATAAATTTTTACTTTTTGTGTTGAGGGTGTCACATGTGCCCATGACCACAACCTTTATTTCCATATTGACCAGCGCTCGTCATTATACCACTTTTATATGTTGAGGATGTCCTATCATATAAAGACAACATTTGTTTTCGTAAACAATTCCAAGACAAATACTCCCATAGTTTCAAGATTTCTCTTCTTGGTTCATTGTCATACTACCTTGTAGTTCAATACCTAATTTGACTTGAAGGTATAATTTTTTTTAATATATAAAAAATTCATCAAAAGTTTGGGTGAAATAAGATTGCTAGATTGTTTTACAACTAGCTTCAACACCCCTCAATGAGATGCATATTCCAACCATAGATCCCCTTAAGTATCACACTTTAGTTGGGAAATTCTTACATGGAACACAAACATGTCTTGACATCATATTTGACATTAGTTATATTTCCATTTCATGCAAGCACCCTAAGTCCCACAGTTACTTGTTGCTCAATGTGTTTTCAAATACCTCAAGGATACCATCAATTACGAAAATATTGGGAAATCATTGTCTATTTTAAGGTTTACATATGTAGATTTTACAACTGACATAGAACAAAAACATGGTATCTTTTCATTGGTGTGGGTTATCCAATTTCTTAGTCAAGAAAAAGATGAAATTCTATTGTTTTGTCTTCAACTAAGGTTGAATACTATGCACATCTAAAAGGTTGCAAAGAAAGCGGTTGAATTGAACAATTATTGATTGAAATGGGAATTGTTGAAATCAAGCACATTACCGTTCCTCGTGATAATCAAAGTTCACTACACATGACACACAATCCTATGTTCCATGGCAAAACAAAACATATTGAAGCTAGGTACCATTTTGTGAGAGATTTGATAATGGTGGGGACAATTCAATTGTTTTGTGTTCCACTTGCACAACAAGAGAATATACTAACCAACCCAATGAATAAGATGAAATTCAAAAACATGAGATTGTTATTTAGGATGATTCAAATTTAGTAGAAGCAACAACAAACATGTCTACCAAATGTATGCTTGACACCTTGAGTTATTATTTCAATTTTGTGGAGTAATATCAATTGGACAGTAGACATAGGAGAGGATCTCATTATGTTGGGCTTACCTACCAAGGCAAGGGATATTGTGTTTAGATTCATTATAGAATATTATAGCTTAAGGGATTTTGGCTTCTAGGTAATAGGTCTATTTTTATACAAGGATTTTTGAAAGATGATATTTTGGCCTGTGTTGAAACTTGAAATTAGTTATAGAATTATAATATGTTGAAGGATTTTGGTTACTTTTAGAGGATGTTTCGAAGATTATGTTGTTGCACGGTGAAACATTTGAGTTTCCATAATTCTTCTTTTGCCTTAAGATACTTTTTAATGTACATGGCAAGGCCACAATGTGACACACCCCTTGTTTGACATCAACTAGATATCACAATTAGAAGGGGACTTAAATGACAAGAGGTTTGGGAGGGGATGTAAAAATAGAATTCACCCTAGAATAATTTAGATAAGCATAGACATGGGTTTAGGGTTTAGGGTTCCTACTAGTGTATTTCTGGTGAAATACTTGACACTCGTATGCAAATATTTAACTTACTGAAGAAGGTAAGTGCATGATCAGTTTATGTCAATAGTTCATGCTCCTCTGGTGAGGCATCTCAACCCTTCTTGTAGAAATATTTCCATACCATGGGTTATGGCCAATGATGTTAATGGCCTTTTTGCCATACCATGGGTCATTGCCAAAGTATTATAGACCAACACCATGGAATAGCAAATGGGTATTGTAATAACACTTGCTATAACTTGTAGCATGGAATATTTCCATAATAATGGAAGGGTCTCTCCTGACCGTTGTTATGAAATTATTATCAGTCCAGGAATGGAGAGCCTGAACCTTTATGAAACATCTGGTTCATGCAGATTGTGGTCAAACTGATACACCCAAGAGATAGAAAGAGAATCAAGCAATTGTAATAGGATTTCAGTGACACTGAGCAGCACTTGGGGGCTTTTTCTCTTTTTCTCCTCATATGTGCCTGCACACATTTCTAGTTTGATGATATCTCAGTACAAATTACAGGCCCAGTATCTTGCATGTCTAGCTACTGCTAGCTAGATCCTGAGTATTCAATTAACTGGCTTGCCAACAAAGTTTTTTAGCATCCTGAGAATTCCTCAGTTGTGTGTGCCTACAAATCACCATAAGCTATCAATGACCTCTATGAACTAGTTCTGAGCTACAAGAATATGAATAGAAATTTGTCTACAAACACGATCTACAAATTTTGTGTGCAAGAATATGAGTGAAGCCTTGAGATTACCCTCATCACCCTCCATTTTCCTAAGTGAGATCAGGCTTACCTCTTTCAAGCTGGCAAACCCTTGGAAACAGAGGACGTTGTTGAGGGTAGTTCAATCTTTTTCTCATTGTTAATGTCATTGATGACTGATGGAGGGCTGACGTCCATGGCAGGCTCTTTTCCAGGAACTTCATCAGATGTGCCTGAATTTGATGGGGAAGTAGAGTTAGAAACTAGTAGAGGGGTCCTCTCACCTTGTGGACCATCACTGCTAAGCTGGCTTGATGATGCAGATGCTTTTAGGTTCTTGGTAGGAGAACCAGAATGAGCAGGTGAAACAAATAAAGAAGGCAATGAATTTGTCTTCTGCAGCAATGGTGGCTGTCGGTGTTGTGAGGTTGCCACTGGCCGACCTGGTCCACTGGAGACCCAACCAGAGGGGAAAAACACACCAGTCCCTGTGCTTGCGACTCGTGAAGGGGGCAGAGGCCTTGGCATGACTGACCATGGGGCTTGAGGTACGACTGCTGTTGGTGAATATGTGCTCGAGTGATTTACAGCCGCAGTGGGGAAGAGTGGCTTCAAACTTGAATTTGGTACAGAGGACACACTGGGGAGAACCTGAGCCACACCAGGCAGCCTAATGGTAGGAACTGGAAGCACCCCAGAAATGGGCCCCAAGACATGAGGCTTCATATTAGGGAAGCCTGAGCCCTTGGCACTCTGTGTAGGGATGTAGCCATTGACTGCCGGTGGCCGTGACAATGGTGAAATAGGTGCTGCTGCTGCAGCAGCAGGATGTGGTAATCTTGCAATTTGAGGAGGAACCCTTGACGTTTTTCTTGGAAGTAGCTTTCCAAGTGTGATGGTGACTCGTTTTATTGGCGATGAAGAAAGTGCATGTCTAGCTATGTCTGCACTATTACCTTGCAGCACCAACACCGAACTGTGGTGACACAATGCATTTAGTCAGACATAGAGAAGTTTTTGGCAGGCATATTCATGAGTAAAATCAACATATCTGAGTACAAATACCAGCACAAATACACCTAATAAATCAATCACTGGCAGAGCTAATTTACTCACAACCACAAAGGTTGTGGACATCGTTACATATGGGAGGTCATATGACAAATTGTGGTGCAGGATCATTGTATTGGGGTTACCAACTTTGTCAAATTGATTGACACATACCTCCCTTCATGGATATCCCTCTCTGCTTGAGCTCAATGACCATGACAACTAGGATTGCTCCTTAAAGCATAGGTCAAATTGCATTGTTCATTGAAAGTGCTCTGAGACCTCTTATGCAGATGACTAACTCCAGGCCACATCAAATACCTCCAGAAGGCTTTCTCCAACAAGAACAGGGATGCCCCAACCTTGACAATCAGTTGATGGTCTCAACTCTGGACTCTTAGGACTTATGGATTTCACATAGTAGTTTCATTAATGATTAAGCATCAGCAGAATTCCACTGATGGGTTGAAGTCTTTAGAAAACCCAAATATGTGCACAAGCAGTAAAACTCTGAGGGAAATAGTTGAGGAAATGTGGGGTGAAATGTGCCTCATACATACCCAACAGGAAGAGAGAGATGGAAAGCTCCCTTGAACTCTCCAGGCGCATCCATAGTAAGAGAATGTCCCAATACAAGGGAGCACTCAGACAGCAATGTAAGTGTGTAGAAGGGTCGCTCCACATGTGAATGATCCACATGAGGTGGTAAATAATCACCCTGTGTCATCCATGAGGAAAGTCACTTTTTTAGCCAAATATCACATCCTCAGAGATGCCCACAATCAGGAACAAAATGCTCCTGAAAGTCCCCATTGAGAGGTGACCAGATTTATGGTGGCTCCTAGACATGTGAAAGAGGAGCCAGTAAAAAGAATGACTCTCAACTGCTTTTCTTTCTATTAGAATTGGCATTTGAACCTTGCAGATTACTTTGAGCACTTTTCTTATATGCAAAATCCTGCAACCCAGGTGAGTAAAGACAGCATCTCAAGAAGAAGATGAGCAAATTAATAGTTATGCATACCATTTTTGTGCAGAGACCAATTAAAGGTTGTGCACAACTAAGTATGACAACATAGCCTCTAGAGACACACAGTTTCCCCATGGGTCACAATTCTTCAAAATCTAGAAGATAAACAATTGGTAGTGGAGCACATACTTCATCAAGAATGTGAATGGTGCAAGAGTCTGGGATTTTGCTAGGAGGAATCAAGTGCCCAGCAACCAAGCGATCGACAATTACTTGAACGCATGCTGGCATCGGTTGTGATATATCACCTGTTCAGTAGTCCATTAGGGAAGCATGACTAAACCATGCAATTCTGCCCTTTCTTGACCCATCATGTTCTATGTAGTGCTTTTTGACTGTCAGCATGATAATTGACAGCCACCTCTCTTAAAAACTCGAGGTACTGTGATACAGGAAAATCTAACACTGGCAAGACATTCTAAATTTGGCCACTGTGCACTTTTCAGTATTTGAAGCTACATGTTTGAATAATCTCAGCTCTCCAGATCCTCTTTAAACAAAACCACTTTTCAGACAGCAAGCACCTTAAGGAGTTAGGATTTTTGCTGTCTGAAAAGGGGTTTTTTTTGGATGAGTTTTAGATCAGACTCACAAACTTAGATTTAGGGATGTAAATGCTGTATATTCAATTCTAGGTTGTGAAGGGGATGTTCATCCACATTTACTGCTACTTCTTTTCCTACTCGGGCATATGGTACTGTGAGGGAAGAAATTGTTGATTTGGCAGCTCAAGAGTCAATGAACCAAGGAGAACCACATGCAGAAATCCTCAGAAACCCGAAACTACAACATTTGCAATATTGTCTCCTGAGTGGAGGAATAAGAGAGGAAGTTAGAGGCTAGCAGGGAGAGAGTGTCCTTCAGACAGAAAACTCACTGTAAGCATCAGAATGTGAGTAGCCAAAATAGATGGTCCCTCTGCCTTTCCCATTGAAACCCTTTTTACCACTTGTAAATGTCCGTCCTGCCAGCAACAGCCAAGTTAAACTGCCTGTCAATATCCTTTGAGCTTGTGGAGGACTTTTCCCATACTTATAATCCTCCAATTTGACTGGCATCTGGATGTCAAAAGAAAAAGCCAGACTGTAAAAAGTTGTAGCAGTGGCTGCAAGTCAGGTCTCCTGTAGCTCTAACCTCTTCGCCCAGCAGCTTGAATGTCATTGATGAAGGCAGTGAGTTGATTTGTCTCAGCTGAGTCAAGGACATTCTCAAAGAGCTCTAGACCTTCAGCCACATTTGTCTGCACACAAAGTTGTAACTTTCTATCACAAAAAAATACAGAACAATAAGTTCAATCAAAGCAAAAAATTTAGCTTTGTACTAATGGTTGTAGGACTTAGCAAGATGTTAGTCTAATAAAACCAAGCTGTCCCTGATTGTGCTTCAGATTTGAATAACAAAACTATCTTTGGTATTGAAATGTCTAAAACTCAAGATCTGACCATTTTGCCATCAACTGGCTCCAAGCAAGTGTAGGATTTTGTGGTCTTCACAGTTGCAGGGTGTTGACCCTCCTCTTGCTTTAAGGATTGAATGCCCTGGGATGATATCCTTTCTGAAATGCTCCAAGCCACACATACAAGGTGAATGTTACACAGTTTGCCTGAGACCAATAAACCAGGGCAGATTAGAGAAATTGGGAGTTTTGATGCTCAATAGGGTTGGGGACTTACGTTGAGCTTCATCCAGGGTATGCTCCATGGAATCACCATTGGTACAATTTCCTGCATTTGATGGATTTCCATCTGCATCCACTGCTAGATTGTGATATGAGCTCTGTGCTGGCAGTGCTGGGGAAGGTGATCCCTTTGTTGCTTCAGAAACTCTAGAACCAGGTTCAGTGTGCCTTTTCTCTTGATGAGGTTCAGGCTGTGAATGTGCTGAAGGGGGTGGTTGTGGTGCCAATGATGCATCCAGAACGATAGCTGGGGCAATCTGGCAGTTTGCATGATTTTCGGGTCCAGTGGCTTTCTGGTCACTGGCAATGTCAGACTGGCCTGCTGAAGCAAGAATTTGAGTAGCTAGATGTGGGTTTTCTAACCCTGACTGCTGATGAGCTGTGGCTACAGATTTGGGAATCAAAAAATCTCCCTTGAGGTCTCTAGGATCATGAACTCCATTGGTCATCTGCTTGCTTGTGCCACCTTCATCAAGAGCAGCTTCTGCACGAGTGTAAAACTGCTGAGGTTGTGGCAGTTGGGATTGCTGCTCAGGGTGAAGAGATTGCTTTCTTTGCCACATGACCTGCTGAAGAGCAAAATTCACTTCTGCTACTGAGAAGTATTGCTGCATGTGGAGTACAATGGTCCAGTTGTAACGACGTGCCTGAATGCAAGTGAGCACGACATCGTACTCTCCGGGCTTGCCACTCATCTGCAAATGGTGGCACATTGCATCGATGATTGCATTGGCAGCAGCGAACTCTCCCCGAAGCCAAGAAATGAATGCGTCTCTCTCGTCAGGGATCCACTGTCGATGCTGCTGCTGTTGTTGTTGCAGCAAATCAGGCTGGACGGAAGAAGGCATAACCAAACCTCCTCTACTATCGAGCAGACACATATGATCTTTGCCGTATCCGGTTCCTAGAACCATATTATTCGGGTTTTTGCTGCCGTGCACATCGCCAGACGCCATATCCGCACTCCGAAAAGCGCGTCTTGAAAGACAACAACGGTAGCACAGATCTGTCGCCGGGGGCAGTCAACGAGCTAAAGCCATAGATCTAGAAAGTGTAAGACCTCCAAGAGCCGAAGCTGTTGAAGGCACGAATCACGAAACACGCGAAGAGTGAATCTCATCTTTGGCCCCGGCTGTACAGATGTACGGATCTTCTCGCAGTCGACGGGGGAATGCGGGACTTTCTTCCAGAACGTAATGAGGATTTCACCATCACCTGTTCGATTATCTAGAGATGGATCAGAAACAAGAGATGCTGGTGCTCACCTCAACTGCCTGCCCCCCCGCCCCCCCCCGAATCTCGAATTCCTTAGAGTTCTCCAAACACATTTCCATCCACAGCTGCTCCGCCAAAACCTCGGGAAGCAGCAGAAGCAGCGATTTCCAAAGGTATTCCAATCGAGCTCTTTCCTGATGATGAAACGCAAGTTTGCCACAAAGACAAAAACAAAACAAAACAAAAAAACCAATACAGCAGCAGCAATCTCACAATGCAGCAACAACAAACCTCAGAAAAAAGAATCTATCAATCGATCTCCGTGCCTCTCTCTCGCCTCCACTCCACGCGAACAATACACACGTCACGGAATCTCACAGACTCGGAAAAAAAAGATCGCTCACCAGATCTCCTCACAACAGGCTTCGTTGCTGCAAAAACAAAACTGCGAGACGCCTGCCAACCCGCCTCAAAATAGTGTTCCAAAACGGACTCAAAACCAAAACCGACAGAAAAAGTGAAAAAACACACAGCACTAGTGTCTATCGAAAGCTTCTAAAACTGGATCACTAGAACGCGAAAAGCAGAAGAAATCGGCGACAAAGCACAACGATGTCTAGCGCTCTCGCTGTCTCTCTCTCTCTCTCTCTCTCTCCTCTCTCTCAACTCTTGGTGCGTCTGTAGTCTGTGCGACTCGTGCAAAGGAATCAGGTTGGTAGTCAGCGCCACCCAAGAAGACAATTCCACCTGCGGAAACGTCATACTCTCGCCCAGAATAGTTACTTTTCGAACCGTAATGGTTCTCTCTTGCAGTAAGCCCAGAATGGTTATAATCTTCACTAAGAATCTCCACCATTCACGCACCGTCTTTTTTCTCTTTTAAAATTTCCATTTTGATTCTTTTTATATAATTTTTTTTCATTTTTTTTCTTTCATTTAACAATTTGACGGTTTTTTTTTTTTTTTTTTTTTTTTTTTATTTTTTTTTTTTTTTTTTTTTTTTTTCAGAGAAGGTCTTGCTATGTGGGCCTTTTGGATTTGAGATCCCTTGACATGGCAGAAGGCACTATTTTTAGACCCCATTTGAGATTTGCTGCTCCCATCACAAGACAAACCCATCTCGAGGTGATAGGGCCGAGTGATGCGTAAAACAAACAAAATGGCCAAATTTTTTGGGGTCTTTTCTTTTCAAAAGAAACTTCTGAAATCTGGAAGGCCCAGTTGATAGCCTCATTGGGACCTTTCCAATTTTGGAAGTTCCTTTGGCCAGGTGAGCGTCCCCCAAAATACACTAGAAAAAAAATTGGGTGGTTCTTTATGCAGGGGTGGAGTGGGAAGGGTTGGGAGGTGCAAAAGGATTAAATTTTAGTCACAAACAACCAATGGGGCTGCTTTAAAATCAATGGAATATAAATTATGTTGTACATTTAAGAAGACCAAAGAGAGCTACGAACTAACCTTTTTTTAAAAAAAAGAAATTAACAGGGGATTGGGGAAAGTATTATTGGATGATAAATGGTGATCTATTTATTATTTGGATGAAAATGATGGGTACTCAATTTCCTAAGGTAGGTAGAATCATCAATTATTTTTAAAATTGATTTTCAATAATTGAGTATTTTCTTATAATTTATAATTGTTGTTATTTAGTTTTTATGCATTTAAGGAATTAATACGTTGGCCAGAAGGTGGGTAGCCATCATCTATGACAATTTAAAGTTATTTGTTGGTTTGGTGTGGAACATCTTGATGATTCACTTGTCCGGATATGCTTGGTTTGTCCTCGGCTGATGATGACCCCACCACATCCCCAACCCACCATCCCCCTTTACGAACTTCACTTCACACAATTTCTCCAAACCCTCTTGAGCTTTTCAGGTAAGATTTCCCTAACAAGCTTCCCTCAATTTCCAAACTCTCTCAAACCTTTTTTTTTTTCGCTTGGGGGGGCAGGAGGGGGTGGTCTGATTTCTCTTAGGAGGAGTTGAGGAATAGGTAGTAGGTCTGTGAAGAATGTAGATTTTTTAAAAGTTTTTTAATACCAACCAATGAGATTTGTTTTCATTCAAACACAACCAATCAGAAGGTGGGAGATGGAGGCGGGAGAGGGTAGTGGGATGTGGCGGTGTTCAATTTGGTTGTTGGATTATTAATAAAAAAAATTGTCAGGAACAAATTGTTAGGTAGCTACTTTCAACGGTTGGTTTATTTTTTATTTATATATATAATTGAAAAAATTGTTTGGGGGAGAATTTTTCTTCTTCCGTTTACAGCCCATTTTCTCATCCTAATGTTTTCTCATCGGCATTTTTCGTTCGCTTCTTTTCATCCACGAAGATAGGGTTCCGCGGCGACGCGGAAACGCAGAAAGCGAGAACCTTCCCCAGAGCATGCGCGAAGAAGGCGGCGAGAATAGAGACCAAATCCGCCACAAGATCTGTCGTTCGATCAGCAACTTTTCCATATCTTTTGAGTTTTGTTTGATTTTTTTTCTAGCTAGGGATGTAGGAAGCGGACTCAACAAACGATGGTGTTATGGAGTTGAGCCAGAGAGATCCAGCGGTTCGGGAAAGCACAGAATACTCCCCACCCAACTTCCATGAGTAGAGAAAAAGAAAAAATCCATGACATATTAGGTACCTGCCATAGTGATTTTTTGTTTGATCCTCATTGGTTTAGGGTTTAAGGTTGGACTACCAGCTTAATCATTGTTCTAGTTACAATTCTGTCAAGAGGATTCATGCATGAATCAGAGTGATTGGCATAAGGACACTCTCCTTTTATACAGACCAGTTTTCTAGCTGTGTGATTTGCAACGGGTAATTGCAATTCAATCTGCTGAAATCTGAAGGCAAATTAATCTATATAAAATCTGGGTCCTACATTTCTGTCACATTTCTGGAATCAGGGGAAGGTGCTCGTGGATATCTATTAGCATTTGAATAGGCATAGCTCATGAAAACAAGTCGATAGGTAGTATCCTATTGATGCAGCAACAACTTTCACTAACAAACACAGATTTCTTTAACCTGCAGAAAGAATTTCACAAGAAATGATGTCAGTTTGAGAATCTGAGTCTCAATTGCCTGTACCAGAAACATAAAACCAGAAAAATGCAAGTTCGGGATTCCTTGCTTCCTGCAAAATCTTCACCAATTCCTGAACCCCGTGCCCTCATCACTAACATCAAAATGTTGCCTGTCTTTTGATAGAATTCATGTTGATATCTAACCCTCATACTGGAATTTCAGTGATGCAGAATATGGGCAATTTTGCAAGCTTCATAAAGTGGTCCTGTGGAAAACATAACTGCACAGAAGCAGTTTCAAACCCTTCAGTCCCCAGCAAGAGCCCTCAGCATTGAGATTTCCAGACAAATGGAGCATTGAAGGTTCTTTCTCTTTCCTTTGTCACCATGATCAACCACCAGTTTGAATCATACCTGAAGTTGACGCTGTAGTGAGCCCAGTTTGTTCCATGAGCTCAAGCTCCACTGGATTTCCAGAATCCACCCCCATACTATTCTCCCCCTCAGTAAAAAGCCTGGAATAGTAACCTTCCAAGGCTGATTGCTTGATCGAGAATCACAAAGATCCACAGACAAGTGTATCAACCCCACAAAATAGACCATGCTCCACATAGAAGTCACTGCGTAGAACATTGAGCCATGTGTGACTAAAACTCGTGCATCTGGACTAACTCTAGAGATCTAGATGACATGAAAGATAAAGCCTGTACAAAAGCTGGGGGGAAACTTGGGGGTTCATCAAAAGTGGACAACAAACATGAAATATTGAGAATTTCAGAGTGGAACTTACTTCAGTACTGATGACAGCCACCCAAAGAATACCATCTCAGTTCAAAATCCAAACTCCTGAGCCATGCCAGTTTCAGAGTTTCAGTTCCATGTTGTTTTGATTTGTGTAATGGTTTGCCTGAAATCCCAACCCTAGATAATAATTGACCCAGATTTCAGGTAAACCATTACACAAACAATGGCAAGACTCAGTCCCAATTGTTAGCTACCACTCCAGAGACTCAAAAGAGCAGCGATGCTGTTAATCATCAGAAACTTGAAATGGTGATCAATAATTACTTACCTAAGCCCCAGCAATCTGAGCATTTCACATGGTGGAAATGAAAAAAACTTGATATAACTCATGGGCTTCAGCCTCCGATTTCTGATGGCAGATACCAAAGTTCAGATTGACAAACCTCACATATAAACAAGAAGACCTTAAGTAACTCAGCACTGCAACAAAAATTGGAAGTGGGTTGATGAACAAAACATTATTGGTGACCAGAAGCACAAGTAGTAAGTACCTTGCGCCTTTGCAAAAGATCAGCCATAAGAACCAGAATGAACCACAAGAACATCAGTGGCAAGCTGTGAGTTCCATCAGCCAAGACTTGTTAAAAAAGATCCTACACAATTCAGATTCACATCTGACCTATATAAATCATTCACTTACTTGCACTGAGTCTTCTTCCACAGAAGTAAACAGATGTGAAGATGGCTGCTGTTTCTGGCGATCAAATGTGTAATTTCAAAATGTCTTTTTCTAGGGTGCCAGGCGGATTTCTTCAATACATTCTGTTGTCAATCATGTTTTGATAAACCCAGAAACCGCTGCACCTCCTGCAGCCTGCCAGGCATCCTCACTGCAACCTCCTGAGCACAGGGAGTGTGAACTATCTCAGTTGAACTATCACAGCTCAGTAATTGTCAGTCTTCCAACCTCTTCCAGTGCTAGTGGCTACACATAAGGCATTCAGTATCATCATTTTAACAATACAAAAAAAGAAAACAGCCAGACATCACTGATATACAAAAGAATCACATCTGTGACTATCTTATTACAGAAAATAGGGCAATTACAAGAAGCTTCTTGTGGGCAATTTACATGGCAAGACCAAAACAGCCTTGTGAGGAAGGGCAGCCAAATCTGTTGCCTGAACTGAGTTCTAGCTCACTGTGAAGAAGCTTCACCTACCAGTGCCCTGCTTGTGTAATGGATGCTACTACAGGAACGAGGTTTGCTTACAGCTGAGGTATTCCAATGCCTGCAGATCCTGCTACTACAGGAACGAGGTTTGCTTACAGGTGAGGCATTCCAATACCTGCAGATCCTGCTACTACAGGAACGAGGTTTGCTTACAGCTGAGGCGTTCCAATGCCTGCAGATCGTGCTACTACAGGAATGAGGTTTGCTTACAGCTGAGGTATTCCAATGCCTGCAGATCAGGCTACTTGTGTGACAACACCAAACGGAATGCCGCAGCAAAGTGCATCATTCATCGTCAAGAGCTTGCAGCAAAATGCCCATGGGCGAACTCATTCTTCACAAATTCCATCATTGTCCTAAACAAATACGTATATCTATGGAATTACAGAGAAATCCCTATGACAACAATTTGAAGGTAACGCCACAAATATACATGTCGAGAGCTGCAAAGGTTGCAAAAGAAAAAAGGTTTTGACAGAATGACCTAAAAGCTGCAGCAAGGTTGCTTGGAAACGCAGAAGAAGAAGACTCTCTCTCCTTCTCTCTCTCTCTCTCTCCCTCGGCACCCTAAGAGCAGCAGCAGCAGCAGAACAAGAACAAGAATAACAAGAATCTGGTTGCGAGGATTCGGTCAGCGAGTGTTTTGTGGATTACTGATAAAAGTGTTACCGATGGCGCTTTGTGCCACAGGGATGCGACCGGTTTCGACAAATCTCTCAGGAATAGGATCCAACAGGCCTCTCTCGTTGCCGAGCTCGCGGAATTTCTTCGACAGTTTGTCTCCGACGAGGGATTGTTTGAAGTCAGCTTCGAGATTTGCGTCGCTGCAGCAGCAGCAACTGACGTGTTCGAAGCTCCGCGACGTTACAGCAGTGGATGCATCTGCCGTGTCTGGTTCCTGTAAGCAGGCCTCAAATTCTCTCTGTGTCTTCTGTGTACACACAAGCATTTGCTTGGTTTTGACACATTGATTTTGATGTGGCGGCAGACAGAGCAGCTCAAGGAAATGAGACCTCCTCCACAGCGGCGAATGATCTGCTGGTAGTGGGGGCTGGAGTGTTGGGGAGCCTCATTGGTACAAACTGGCTCCAGCAGGTGATTCTTCGTTTCCAGAGCTTTACAATAATTGTGAGGTCTGAAAGCATAAAAGCAGCTGGAAACGAAGAAGAAGAAGAAGTGGCCACAACTTCGGTTGCAATGGCTTTTGTATGATGTTTGGATTGAGTACTGAGATCTTTCTTTGTTGGCATTCTTGTGGCCAAAAGAATGCTACGCTGTCAAGGATGCTGTATGCGACCAAGAAGGTATATGATGATGGATGGAGAGACATTCTTGTTGCTAGGGCTTGATTCATCACTGATGGAAGTTGGAATCTTGCAGAACCAACATGAGAGATGCAAAGTGGTTGGACAGACCAACACTTGTAATCGGCATGAAGAATTGCGTACACTTGGCATTGTACCAGTCACAAGAAACCAGCAAGATGGAGGTGACAAATTTCCTTTTGTTGTCTTCAGTGCACCACCATCTGGAAGTGAAGACTATGTGGCTGAAATCAGGTATGTTGCCACAAAGGTAGAGCCCTGTGTACAACAAGTCTGTGGTTGCAGCTGCACCCATGGATCTCTATGCTTTGAATTGTCCTACTCTGAAGTTGCTTGCTTTGTGCCAAAGCTGCATTTGCATTGTTGGGAAGTGTCAACATGACAACTGAGATTTGTGCCAAATGGTTTTCCTTTGATGCCATGTTGATGGGTGTCTTGTCTAATGGACAGTTTCTCTCAGCTGTGCAAACAACTGTGTTCTGTTGTCCAGGGCAGCTGCTCAGAGGTGGAATGGTGAGGGCTCACTATTGTTGACATCAAGTAGTGCAGTGTATGATGTGAGTGACAACAGTGTTTGTGATGAGGTACCCTTTTTCTTCTCCAGCAAAGGAATCACCATATGTTTGTTATTCTCAGGGATAATTGTTTCTCGGGACAATCTGAAGCAGATGGTTTCTCCACTTAATGTGGGGATCTTAATAGTCTTCATGTTTGTAATGAGCTAATAATAATGCCTTCACATCATTGTGCATCATTTTCTTTCTCAGCAGATATCTCCTCTTGTTGCAAAGGGAAGGAGTCCCCGCACAGATTTGCTGTTGAATGCTGAAGAAGAGGTGCTCAAAGTTGGAGGGAATGTTGTACGCTTGGCTGGCTTATATATATCCTCAATTCCTGTTTGTTGTTGCATCACTTTTTTCCCATTTTCTTCTGTGCCTCCCATTTTTCTGTATGGACTTTTATGAATTCTTTTTCTTCCCGTGTCTTCTATGCTTAGATATATGCAGTTTTCTGCTCAGTTGTGAGTTTGACTTCCTAGAATTTAGGATACTCTAGCAGTTATGATCCTTGACTCCTTTGTGTACACCCTAGAGCGAGGAGCTCACACATTTTGGCTCAGTAAGGGAGCAGTGGATGCAAGGCCTGACCACATTCTGAACCTTATTCATTATGAGGCATGCTTCAATCCTTCCCACAGCCTTGTCCAGTGTCCTATATCAGTGTTCAAAAGCTTTGATGCTTGCACTATGATTCCTTTCTAGTAGCAATCATCCCCTCTGTTTAGATAAGATTACAGTAGGGTGCAGTTCCACTGCTATAGTGAAGCAAAAGTTGGTTGTGGTGGTATCAACAAAAGAGCATCCAATTCCCAGTGATGAATGATGAAGGAAATTACAATCTTGGTCCCCATTTCAGATTGAAGGGGAAGTGGCATTGAACAATTAGTTCTCTCTGACCCACTCGAACAGCCCTGACCATTCCCATGTTGACCTGGTTTCATGACAGGATGCAGCTGCTCTATGTGTTGCCATTCTGAGAAAGCAGACACGAAGTCAAGTGTTCATGGGTTGTGATAACACACCTGTGTCTAGGTCAGTATGGAGCATTTGAATAAGAGCTTAGATTTAGTTTATGGAGCGGTTGATGACTGTTTGGGTTATTTAGCTTGATACATGATGTTGAGTCTTTTGATGTGCAACCCCCCTTCAGACATCAGTTGAAGCTGTTCAACAATGCATCCTGTCATTTTAAAGGTGGTCTTCATCTGCACTAAGACCTCCTCTCATGTAGGTCTCTGGTTTAGGTTGGTGGTAACTATATAGGGTGCAAGAATGTGCAAGATGGGTTGTCTTCAGTAAAGCTGTTTGTGTCTTTTCCTTCTAGAAGCAGGAATTCAAGACACGGATTTTTGTATAATGGTTTGCCTGAAATTTTGAGCTGACTATTATATACTTATCTATAGCCATGGTTGGGAGCTGATGAAGTCAGTTGGTAGTCATAGCAGCTTGTCACTGCTATTTGGTGATGAAGGTGATGGTCTAACATTTTCTGAGCAACTGCCATGAAGTTATGACCACTCTCATTGTCAGGTTACCCTCAAAATGCTGTTGTGGAGATTTCTTTGCAATCTTGTAGCTATTTTTTCCTGCAATTAGGGCATTGCCGATACTCACTCATAATGGTGGAGACCAAATTTTCTGATTGTTTCTGTTGCTTTTCAGGCAAGACATAATGGATGCAGTTGCACATAGTGGTAAGTTTGAAGGGCGGGTATTCCAACGTTTTACAAGTAAGTGACTCTGCTCCATGTTATTATGTGACATCTTTTGCAAAGTTGAATTCCATAACCCTGCACAGAGAAGATGTGGTCTGTTGCATCCTTGAATTCAGCTTGTCAAAGTGACAAAACTGAGGAGTTTCCTCAGAATCTTGCTGACACATTCACAAATCTTCATTGCTTGCCACAGGGACTGATGGACCACTCGGGAAAAAGATGAACAATGATGTGACTCGAAGTCTTGTTGACTGGCAACCCAAGTACAACAGTTTTGCAGCCTTTCTTGGTATTTGAGATTTATCATCCAGGTGAGATTTATCATGAAGGAGTGAGTCTTTATCACTTCTGCTCCAGTCGAAGAATCTTAACAAGTTTACTCAACGTATGTTTATTCATACACATACGAAGCATGATTGTTCTTGGATTGTCAATCAAACAGAAAACAGTCTTCCACCTCTTGTACATGGTGGAAACCTTAATAGTGATGGTTTGCATGGGGCACACACTGTTTAGTGGTGCTTGTGACAAGACTGTTGAATCCATAGAAAAAAAAGACCATAGAAATTCGCTTAGAAAATAGAAGTCACTTATAAGCTTCCAGACATAAGGATGTACAAATTTGCTTTAATGCCTACATCAATGGGAAACCTAATTGATGGATTTTGACCAAATGAATGAAGAGAAAACCTCACAACCAAAGATACTAGGCAATTTCATAAAAGTAAATGACCTTTTTTTCCATTCTTGTGTGGAAATCAAATTTTGAAGAGTTATAACAAAAGAAGCATTTGGTTTAATATCTTGTATACTTTGAGCTTAAAATGATCACAACAATTCTTGTTAGATAGTTTTGAATGAGTCTGGTCATGCATATTATGTTTAGGGTAAAGTTTGACTTGAATCATTTTTTTTCCCTTTTGATACCCAATAGGAATTTGTTGGGTATCATGAGAAAAAACCAAAAAATCAAGGGTTTTTGATAATTGGAACTCTTGTTAGAACAAATATTTTGTTTTTTAATAATGCCCCCAAACGCTAGAGGGAAAAATATGTTGGGTAACATGCCTTCCAATTAGATTAAAAGAATTAGAGCAATTATTTATGTTTTAATTTTGATGCTATCTAAAATGAAGATAAAAGATGAAAAAGATGATTGTGGGATTGTTTTGCAACTCTTGGGGAAAAAAAATTGTGATGTTCTTAACAGGTTTGTGATGTCAAGAGATGAATATGAAAAGTAAAAAATCCAAGGCAAAACATTTTGTGTTAATTGACAACAAGTACGTAATCCAAAAGGCAAGTTATTTTGGATATGTTGAAAGCAAAGTAGGATATGAATGATTCTAAGTTTGATATTGGAGAAAAATCATTCAAAAGGATAAGAAAACTTTCAATGAAATTGTAAGTAACACGGGGTTGTAACTTGGATGGGTAAACTTGGGAATTGTAAATATGTGACTTTAGTAAAAATAGATGATTAGTTAAATAAAATTAATTTTAGAAATTGAATATATTTAGGTTCATGGGATGATACATATTTTAAAGGTGAACATATATAATTTATTAAATGATTCATTAAATTATGTTCAATCAAATTAATGAGTTGTAGTACCATGATTGAGAATTTAAATTTGCATAATTCATACTTAATGATTCATATAATGAGTCATTGAATGATGATAGGAATATGAGGTTTTAGAAAATTGTTTGTTAAATTTTATTATTATTTAATATTTTAAAACATATTTTGGGCTTGCAATGTGATATTTTTAAAATAATGTATTGTGTATACTAATGGAGATTTCATGAATGTGTTTTGAATTTATAACCTTATTAAGCCTTCATGGATTATTGAAGGGTTTTATGCATAAATTACAAAAACATAACTTACAACGTAGTGTTTATTAAATTGTCATATAACATATGATAATGTGTTAATAAAAATAGATTCATGAATCAATCATTTGTTAACAAAATAAACATAAACTACTAAGCTTGCATTTTCTTTTGTGAATTTATTGTTGTAAATTACGAAGCTATATAGTTTCTAAAAAGCCTTTTTGGAACAAGAGGCTTGTTAGGCTTTTTTTTCTTTCTTTAAGTGTGTATTGGGGTGCAAGGTTCACAACTTACAACATAAAAAACATTGTATTTCAGTGATATTTCTTTATCAAGGTCTAATAGCACATTTGTGTCGAAAGTGTGCCATACATTCCTAAGTTTTTGTAGTGATCACAACAAACTCCTAATCCAAATCTTGTAATTACATTTGATCATAACTTCATCATTTTAAACCCAAATCATCAATATGAGGGACCTTAAACATTTACAAGTTGAACATATTCACAATTAGGGTACCCAAATGGCGATCTAACAAAAAACAAATTGCAAAGGATTATTTTGAAATTTTATTACGTTTACTATTTTATGATTATAGTGGATTAATATATGACTATAATTAGATTGATGTTGTGTTAATCTAATAAAAAAAATCAAAATTAAATTAGATATAATGTAAATGTCCTTTAGAGTCTTTTTAAATAAATTGAATTCTTGTTTAAATTATAATTTTCATCATAAATGAATTTTTTAAAATGTATTAAACCACGTAATTGATTTTAATTTCCTTTCATGAATATGTAATCCATACATTTATGTTTGGCAATGTTCATATAATGCATTTAATTAAATAATATATGATATAAGAATTTTAAAGGTTATGGAATCCATTTTGAAAAAGCAATAAGGAAAATGATTTTTTTCCCATTTGGTTGATTTTTTGTATTTATTAGGTTTAAAATTTGTGCCCCAAGTGTCAACAAAATGTGTAAGGATTTTTCATGCAAGAAAACAAGTTAAATTATATATAAAAACTTATGTATTCATTTTTTCCATTTTATATTTTTTATTAAAATATTTATGCATAATTATATATGCATGTGAAAAATCACCACCATCATGAAAATTATCATAATTTGAATTATCCAAAAAATTTCACATAAATTTATTCCATTTAAATTATATATTTAAAACTAGTAGGTACCCATGACCTTCAGACACTGTGAAGTCCCCCAAAAATGAGTGGGGGGGCGAGAAAAAAAGACAAAATTATCAAATATATTTGGTTGGTTTTGAGTGTGTAGTCAAAGATATAGAAGCATGATTACAGTTCCTTACTTCATTTCCGGCTTTATAGCCAGTTTTGGCACAATCCTCTTGAGGAAGGTCGCCACATTCTTCTATGGAAGATCCCCACTGTGGCTACAAACAAAAAATCTTAAAAAAATAAAATAAAAAACAACACTGCTAGAGACGACCTGGGGTTCAATGCATTCTCCTTACTTCATTTAGTTTCAAGGGTCTATTCTAATTAAATTTTTATATGTTTCATTTTATTTTGTTTTGGTGCAAGTTATGGCTTTGTTGGAATTTTGGCGTTTTGTTAAATAATATAAGTTGTCGTATATGTAATACTGGTTCAGCCTAAAATTTTTTAGCTAGTGGAGCAAGAATGACCTTTACAAATGGAAGATTGCATGGACTATGTTGGATGTATCACATTTAAAGTGCAATTTTTTTGTCCACCAAAGATTCAATTGAAATTTGTGATATTTAAACACCTTTAATGACACCCATGAAAGGGCTAGACATGTTACACAACATCTTGAACCATTTGCCAACAAATTCAACTTAATTTTCATGGAACCATGGGGAGGCCATTCCCTCCATATTTTAGCAAGCACTTGAAATGAAAAAAAAAATTTTGATATGCAAAGAAATAATGATTTTTTAATTTTGATACTGAATTATAGACACCCAATATGCATAAATTATTTTTTTTAAAAACTCCAATAAGTTGAATCCTATATTTTTTGGGGTTTTGTTTAGAATGAAATGGAAGTAACCTCCCCAGCATGGACCCAATGTGGAAGGTTTGACAATCGTCCAAAAAGTGTTTTCAAACATGCATTCATCATTATTATAATTTGGATGTTAAAAGTCTGGAGGAACACTGAATTATGATTTCAAGGACCTGGATTAATTTTCACATAGAAAGAGTCCCACCATCAAAAGTTTAAAGTTCATGTTGTGTGTGTCATGTGAGGCCATTATGTTAGTATACTTAGATTTATGATTCTCTTATTGCTCCTCTCATGTGTGTTATTATGTGTCCGAAGGTCACAAGTACGTTTTGTTAAATCTTTAAAAAATAAAATAAAAAACAACACTGCTAGGGACGACCTGGGGTCGGTTAGTCCTGGCAACTACCTCCTTACTATGAGATAAATTGCCACATGATTGTCTCTTCCATTCCATGGATGGATGACGAGACCCCCACCCCCAGTGGAGTTTTGCAATTTAAGAAGGGCCCGCGCCCTCCCCCTCTTTGATGGATACCTATTGTGCTATAAATAGGGCAGAATGGGCAATTCCCTGAAACAGTGGAGTTTTGCAATTTAGCGAGCCCTCCCCCTCTTTGCCTTGGATGGATGGAGGGACGGATGACGGGACGGATGGATGAAATGGACAACCACCCAATGATATTCTATAAGTAGATATAGCAAAAACAAAATCCTTGAGTTTTGTGTCTAAAAAGGGGTAATTTGATTGTGAATATGCCTAATCAAGACCTATGTAATGAGTTTTCATATACTTCATTTACACATACATTCTCGAGCTTCTATGGTGATCACAATAGATTTTCAATTTGAATCCTACAATTGCATTTGGTCATAACTTCAACATTTTAAACTCAAATCATCAATGTGAAGGGTCTTTAAACATCTACAAATTAAAACCTATCCAATGAATTTTAATACGCCTCATTTGGATTTTATTTGCACATACATTCCCGAGTTTGAGGTTGTGACCATAATAAATTTAGAATTTTAGTCCTGTAACTACATCTGGTCATAATTTTAACATTTCAAAAAAAATTAAAAATTAATTATAATTAATCATATAATCAATCTTTTAAATAAACATAAAATTTTGTACAAATTTTCCACTAAACTATTTTTTTTAACCATTTTCTATAAATCCAATGTTGTCATAATCCTAAAGTAAATTAAATAATTATTGTGATAAATAATTACAACGAACATATAAGCAAAAAAATTAGAAAACAATATCAGATTTCTATGTGAAATCACCATGACTTACACATTTTTATAACAAAAATTATTTCACTCATTTGAGTTTTGAATTACATCGATTGAAAGTTGTTATGAAAAAAGTTGTTTGTGTCACACAAACTATGTACATTATAGCATACAACGACCTGTTATAAAGTATTGCAAATTAAATTTATATTATAAATTTCAAAATTCATCAAATGAAATTTTTTTTTTTGTGAGGGGGTTGTAAACCACAAGCGAATATAATATCAAAACTATGTATTTTTGTTACATAATTGTGAGTCATACCAACATAGCCATGTGCAATAATCTCAATTTTTAAAAGTTATATTGGGGATATTCGAATGTGGTAAGGTTTAAGGGTTTTTAGCAATTTCATGTTAAAATAAGAAATGATGAATGCACATGGTTGCGTGGGGGAATTGATTTCTTTCTCGAAATATAATATTGGATGAATAAGGTGTTGGGTTTATTCTTTTCTTCAACAAAAAGCTAATAATCATAGTTTAAGAATCTCAATTGCAGAATTAGGGTTGAGAAATCTCTAGAAGGTTCAGGTTAGAAACAGACACCAAAATTCGAAATGTTTAGCAAAACATTGGTCTTATTTTAATATTTAATGAGTAGCAAGGATGTTTGAAATTCATGAAGCAATTGAAGGGGTGTTGTGAGCCATGGATTATAGCTCAACAATTAGTTAAGCTTTAGTTTCATAATTTTCCTTAGTACTAATGACTTGAGTGCTTATAAGCCTCCAAGTAGTGATTATTAATAGTTGAATCAGCTTTTGTGATATTTCTAGGCATATAGTACTTCTTTATTTCAATTGATGTAGCATTTAATCATTTAAGCATCTAGTAAACCTTTTAAAGTACATTATCCCTTTTATGTTGTAGAGAAAGGAAAGGGGATGTAAAATTAGATGTGATTTATTGATATATAGGGAATACAAGCCCATAATTAACAATAGCATTTCGCCATGACAAGGTTAAGTTAGTCTGTAGAAGAATCTTCAAGCATTAATGATGTACTTATAAGATTTTTAGGATGTAGTTTTAATACATCTTTATTTAGTTTCACTTCTATCAGATTTTTAAATAGAATCAAATCAACCTTTAGATTAACATTTCCGCCTAAGTAGCCTTAGATGAATTACAACTTTATAACCAACTTAAGGGATAGATCACAATTGCAAAAAATCTAGAATGTAACGAATGGTGTGAGCGAAGTACTCGGCTTAGTGCTCCATGGGAAGTGGGTTGATTGGCCCTCATAGCCAACGATAATGGCCATCACCGAGAACCTACGTTTGACAATGGAGACGGACATCATCATCTTCGCATTGACAATTTTTAAACCTTTCTAGCGCGGCTCCACGAATAGGAACGAATTCTAAATAGATTGTTAAAGCATGTGGGTTAGGAGATAATCGACGATCTCATGCCGAACGATTGACTCAAATGCGCACCACTTGCCTAGGCGATTCTTCTTCGCGTGGCCGTTGAAAAATAATCATATTGAATAATGCTTCTTCAAACTCTTCCTATTCTACTAGCGCAACTAAAGGATTCCTAGGCGTAGCGACATCATCCGCCATGACTAGTTCTCACCTGCATCAACAAAAACCAAAAAGGTAATACAAACAATGTGGTACTTACGTTTAGAAGGGGTCGAGACCTTTTTATTTAACAAATTAGGGTAGGCGTAAGGTGTGGGAGTGACGACGAAACCTCATGAAAACTCAAACATCCTAAATCTAATGGATTCATCAAACCCTAATTTCGACAGTAAATCTAAAAATATGTGGGGGTTTTTTTGTGGTGCAAATTTTATTTCCAATTTACTATGTACTACATAGTTAACTAGTGCATGGTAAAATAAATAGGTAGGGGATATCAAAAGAGTAAATGGTACACAAGAATGTTAGTTCAACCATTGAATTAGTCAAGTAAGAATTCAAGGACGTTACTTGTTACTACCGATAAACTATCCTAGTAGTTAGTTACTTGAAGTAATTAGGATGAAGAAGTAAGATGTGAAGGTCAACGAACGAAAAGGATAAGGATCAAGCTCAAGAGACCTCATCAAGATATCCAAAATAAAGGAAGGGATGAATCCTCCAATCCCATTAGTCATGAGGATTGTCATCTGATTTGATTGGAGGATGGAATATTTCTTGTGTCTCATTGGGCCTAAGAATTCTCATCCTAAACTCAATTGGATGGCAATTTATTCTCAATTTTCATTCGCTCTAGAAGGATGAAGAGGCCATTGATTGGAGCAAAGGATTTCAAAACTTTCATTGGACAAAGGGAACAAGTTTAAAGAAGGTCATGGAGGCTAAGGGAAAGGGTATTGTGTGTATGGGGGAAAGAAAAAAAGAGGAGGAGGTGTGAGGAAAAATTTTTAGTTCTTATGTGTGAAGAGGTGTTCATGGAAAAGGTGTGTGCAAGAATCAAACATGGAAGGAAGTTGTGTGTAACAAGTACTTGTAACAAAGCCTCTGGATTTTTTGTTCAATTAGTTGTTCCTCCCAAATCCACCATTGGATTTGTGTCAAAATGAAATCAATTTTAGTTTGGAAGGTGTAGAAGGTTCTCCCCAATTTTTTGTATCATCGGGTTTGTTGTCAGGGAGCTACACTGGTTGGAAGTAAAGGGTGTTGTAGTGGAGTTCATGGAAGGATTTCCATGATAAGGCCTCTGGATTTTTATTTCAATTAATTGTTCCTCCCAAATCCACCATTGGATTTATGTCAAATTTAAATCGGTCTTAGTTTGAGAGGTGTAGAAGGTTCTCCTCAAAATTTAGTATCATCAGAGTTGCTATAAGGGAGCTACACTTGTTGGAAGTAGAGGGGGTTGAATTATCTATTTTTTCCTTCAATCTAAGCAAAGTGGTTTCTAATTCAAAGCTTAACTCTTGATCTAAAAATTAAAAATAAAAATAAATAAAACTTATGAGATTTTGTAACATGCTCCTTTTATATTAGCTTTCTAAAAATTCAATGCATGCTAGATTAGGAGGTTATATGTAGATGTTATGACAAATGGAACGGAAGGGTTCCAACCATCAAGCGTGACATTGGATTGAACATTAACATACGGCTCCTTCATATTCCATCATGGTGAATTACAATTATCTCACAATGTCTTTGTATTTTCAAATTGGACACAACGCATTAGATCCTTAGTGAATTTCATTACTTACTTTAAATCGCCTTACTTGTTAAAACTACAAGTACATAGTAGTTCCACTTCTAATCGATTTTTTTTATGAGTGCATATCTTAATGGTGAAGGTGTGCAAGAATTCTTCACAGGTGTCAATGAAAGGTTTAATGAAGATAGAACAATTTTCAAGCCTTATAAGCATAAATTAATTTGAAACAATTTAACGATTAAATAAATAATGTGATAGGGCGACAATGGCAACATGAGTTTCATAATGAATGAAACATTTATTCAGATTATGGATAAGCTCAATGAAGAGCTATAATTACATGTTGAATCTTGGGTTATGCCATGGTGATAATTCATAACTGCAGAAAATCTAGGATGTGTCAAATGGTGTGAACTAAGTAGTCCACTTTATTACTAAAAGGTAGTTGACAAATCGAACCATGCAACCAACAATAATGTCCAAAGTGAGAATTGAAGACCATGCGAAAATAGAAATATTTTCAATTTCATAACAACCTTCACAAACAGTTTCAAGTTCATCACCAAAAGCGAAGTTGACTTGCAACAAAATCATTAAGGTGCGAGAGTTTATAGAAATATGATAATACCAAACTCGAAGGGTTCAACTTCAAGACAAACGTGCACCTCTTGCGGTTTAGGATCTTCATCATGAAGATGTTACATCAATGTCAAATCTAAATATGATTCTGAAAGCAGTTTTTCATTCATTTATGCAGCTTAAGGCCCGTAAGATATGGCCATATGCGACACCATAATTTCAAGGAAAAAAAAATCAATCAAAATCAAATCGGCAATGAATGTGTGGAAGATTTGTTATATCGATATGTGTGGTTATAATTTATAGGTCAAGGAAAAGGAAGGAAATGCGTAAGTAATGGCCTAAAACCATGGTAGAGTAAAACCTTAAAATCAAACTATGGTAAATTAAAACCACAAGATTGGAAAGTGGGAAGAGGTGAAAAGGTGTTTCTCCTTCTCCCTCTCCTTGCATTGGCCACCAAGCATTGGAACCTTCCATTGGCTATCGAGTTGGGATCTTCCTTCACCTCCCTCTTCTTCCTTTTTAAAGCGCGAATTCAAATCATTTGGGGTTTTCTTTTCCAAACATAATTTTCAATTTAAATCTTGAAAATACTTGTTCCTACAACTTCCTTTGGGAAGAGAAGAATGATTAATATTAATAGATGGTGGGAAAAAAAAGAATGGATTGGATGATTGTAGTACTTTTGAAAAAATGAAAATGAATAAGGATAATGTTGGGAGTTTGAAATCTTCAAGAAATTTCACAAACCCTTTCAAGTTTTGTAACACAACTTCTTATTGGTTTAGGTGTAGAGCTTAAAATTTGGTAGGCAAATGCACCTCGTAACTAGCTTTTTAATGAATTAAGGCAAGCTAGATTTGAGTAGCATATGTGATAGGAATAATATTTTAAATGACTAGAGGTTTGCTGTCAAGTTGAACATGGTGTTGAATCTTTAAAAGTTGGTTTAAATGAATGACAATTTAACATAAATTTCTAGGATTTAGAATGTTTTATTTTGGGAAACATATCTATCAATTTTAAATCGTAAATGATGCATAGGAAGCAAGCTATTTGGTTTCAACTACAAACACAATTTAATATCTATAAATACACTTTGCATTTTTCCTTCATTGGTAGCAGATGTACTTTCAACTATATTCACCTCATAGAACCGAAAGTAGAAGGAGAGAAAGTTGCCTCATAATAATTATAAAAATCTATGTTCTTGTTTTCACATATATTTATTCACATATATATATTTTATGTATAATCATCATGTAATAATCATCCCCCTATCACAGATTCCAAACATTCACAATTATGTCAAAATATTTTAAAACTAAACTTTTAATTATCTTCACAAATTCAATCCATAAAACTTTACACTCATATAACAACGTGTTCTCATCAAATGAAGGTGTTTTCCAAAGCCCAGAAACACTCATTTATATACTAACTAAAATGACACAAAAAAAGAATTTTTTAAAAAATTTACACATCACATGTCTACATATCACATGGCTCCCCATGTGATTCAACATGCACATTAATGTGGCAAAAAATTTCAACATTAATTATCATGTGTGAATCATGCACATTAATTGAAACTATGAGTTATTAGTGATGATTTATTAAATCATAATTAAATTATGAAATCCAACCACAACATAAATCACCAAATTTAACCCTGAGATAATTACATAAGTAATAATCTAATTACATCAAATTACAAGGTCATCAATTTAAGGTGGAAAGTACATAAATTTTTTACAGTGTATGTGAAATATGGATTCAATTCAATATCACTATAAATCAAAGGTGATAAATATGTAAATCTTTCACATTACATTAAAAAATTGCATTTTATCAAAATTTCATCACATCGAATTTTATAAATGGAGCTTATTGAATTAAAACAAAACCATGACCTACATAATGGTGGAGATCATTGTTTTGGATTTGTTTGGGTTTAAGGTCAATTCATAGCTAAAATTTATTTTTAAAACATTATTTTGCTTGTTTGTGATGCATGTGTGTTTAAATTTATTTTTTTATATGGTTAAAAAAATGTTGGTTAGCTTATTCAATAGTAAAAAAATTTAAATATGTAATAGTTCATTGTTTTACCATTTGTGCAAGTCACTGCAAGGATTAATGCGACAATGGTTTCATCATTTCCAAATGAAGTCCTGGCCATGGATGTTCCTCCAAATATATTATATAATGTTTCGCACAAATATTAGAACATAATTTTGGATTGAAAATGATAAGGAGATTGAGAAGTGGTTACATTTGTAACATTTTTAAAAGTTAGAAAATTTAAACATAACTTGGAAGGATTTCATTGATCACACAACAAAATGGAATGCCTTATATCACACAAATGCAACAACTCATACTGAAGACAAAAAAAGATGGGCACCATTAAACATTTCATAGTATATAATTAATTTAAATACATTAAATTCTTTTAATTCACTCGCAGAGGTAAACATCCATGGTTACCATGCAAGGTGATTATTTGTGTTGTTTATTAAATATTTTTTAATCCATCAAAGTAATAATCTAGGACATGTTGTTATGTAAGGGTCATTTGAAATGGAGAGAGAGAGAGAGAGATTTGAAGGATGATAATTGCTTAATTTTATGTCCATTATTATTGGGAGGTTTAAGTTGGGTTATTTTTTTGGAGTGGGTTTGAATTCACAATTGGAGAATTGTAAATTTTTTAGTTCATTGGTTGCAAGTGGAAGGAAAAATAAATAAATAGATTTTTTTTGGATTTTCAAGTTAATAAAAAGCTAAAAATAGATTTTTTCGTTTTCAAAACTATGTTTAGTACAAGCATTGTAATGATCATACCTAGTTGCTTTACTACATACTATTATTATTCCAAAGCACTCTTTTGGATCATCTTTTGTTACTACTTTGTTGGATCATAATATTTTGCAAGGTTACTTTTTTGAATCATTTATTGTTATTGCATTTTTTATCCAAGTTTACTACATTTTCTTTTTGCTTATGCATGTGGTGAAAATTTGAGGTGGTCTAAATTATAGTTAGAAAGCATGAAATTAAATAAATCATATTGCATATATCATAATATTATTGGAATTAAGGACTAAGGATGGGTAATGTTTCTTTGATGTCAAATGTGAAGAACCCTCCTCAAGTATCCTAAGTTTAATGTAGATTGGTGCAATACAATATGATGGAGCTAATGTTCGAATGAAGCATGTTTTTAACCCTTGGCATGAATAAATGAATCTACATTTTATTTCTAGTGGTTTTACATAAAACTTCATATGTTGTAACGTTCTAGAATGAATAATAACCATATGTGAGATCATATTGGTTTTATGGTGGTAGTTTTTTATTTTTTATACGAGATAACAAAGTTTTTATTGTTACATTAAAGCAATGATTAGCAATTATAAAAATTGAATGAACACAAAACAATTTAACCTATGAACTTTTTAAAAAATTATTCACAATTTTAAGCATTGTGAATGACATAACGATTGTGTTAATATGGTTATATTTTGTAGTGGCAGACATGTACAATCAATGTCATGATGGATGATCAATGAGAATGCATTTTGTGTACTTTGGACTAAACTTGAACCCCTTGAGCACAAGTGTGCGAAAGGGTCAATGCAAATGTCTCCTCAATCTTCAATAAAATTTCTTGCCACTACTGCTTTGTTAATTTGTTCATGTTATTGGCAAGAAAGTTCTCCATAAACAAATCCATCAACAATGTTGTAAAATAATTTTTCCAATCTCTTTTTTATTTGGGTGGAGCTAGAGGTGTTGTGTGAGGGCACAATGAACAAGGGAAATGAAGAGCTTGAACCCATCATCATTAGGGACATGAAATTTGGATCTTGAAACAGTTCCATGGTGAGGATGATAGAAGAAAATGTGATTCAAATTTTTTTTTTGGAGAAACACAATGTCTATATTGTGTGCAACGAGAAAATGGCTATGGAATGTAGGCAGGTGAACATGGGTGAACATGAAGGTGAATAGTGAAACTCATGAAAGACTCGGATAGAGTGTTAAACAATGTGACACAATTCATGGGCATGCCAAAAGGAGAGCTATAGTGGCAAGCAGACGTCTGCTGAGTGTGGCCAAGTAGAATGTCAAAGATTTTCTAACTACCAGGTTTTGTGGCTAATTGCAACCAAATCTGCTTCTGGCATGACAATTTGTTACATTTCTTCCTTCATGTGCGTAACCCATCAGCAAAAGCTCTAACTTGGTGCTTTTAGAGGTTGATGTGTATTATTTGGTGCACCACCTTATGTCCCCAAATCTTACCCGCCACGTTTCTATAGCAAGAGCACAAAAGTGGGCTTTATGTGGTAAACTGATTTTGCCATTGGTTATTGAAGGTGGTCTAAGGTGTTCAACACCCATAATGGTACCCTAGTAAAAACTAAAACGTCATAGACTAAATTCAATATCTCAAGTTTAGGGTTGATGGGTTAGTTGACATTTCTTGGGTTCAAGTTATATTGCATCTAAATATTATAAATATCCCATGCTTAGACTAAATCAAGGTCTATGAGTCCAAATCTAACTCTAAAATTGTTTAGGTTTAATTTTTCCATTAAGAGGCCTCATTCAAGAAGGTGAAAATACCAATGTGGGTGTGGTGTTAATTCACCCTAACCTGGGATAGTGAAGGTTTTCACCAAGTTGCAATGTTGTAAAAGGAAAAAAAAAAGTTTGGATCTTATAAATCATGTTATTGATTATTTTTGGTGCCTTACAAATTTGAAAGTTTCATGGAAGTATGGACATTGGTGTTAGGGGTCAAGTATTGAAGGCTCTTTGTGAGCTTTTTTTTCCTTTCAAGGAGGTTTAGTGTCTAGTCATGAACATTTTCTTTGTACCTTTGCTTTCTTGGAATAAATCATATTATCTTGACTCAAGAGCTTGAAAGTTGGTTGGGTGAGTAGCATCAATAATCCTGATTACATGATTAGGCAACCTACCACCCTACATGGGTGTCACTGGTTAGGGGAGTGCACATCAAGAGTTGTGTATATGGGAGACTATATGGCATGCAATCATTCTTTCTTGAAAAGCACCACCATAGCCAATAACATCTATGCAACTCATCAAGCCTTGCATGATTTGATGCCTTTGTGCACTTCACCTTTATCCCACTAATGGCCAGTATTGTGTGGGTTAGAGAACTTAAATATTCCATTTTATCCTTGCAATCCAAGGGCTACACATTTGCCTATTTCAAGCAAAAAATTCATGTGTAGAACATTTTTTCATTTAAGAGAAAGCTTGGGCAATTATTAGCAATCTTTGAAATCTCATAGATCTTTCAAACAACCACCTTCTCCACCAGCTTAGTAGCACTTCTCCTTATAGCAAAAGAGAGATATCACATTTGATTTTGGAAGCTTTCAATTTTTGCTTTTTAACAAGTCCACCAACAATAATATAAGTGCCTTTAAACAATAACTTGGATGAATTTGAAACTTTAATTAGTGTGAAACTAAGTTTGCACCAATGTGGGGCTGATCTTATAGATTGCACCAAACCCCTTCATTGTAGCCAGGCACTTGTTATAGTTCATAATTGTGGTTTTCAAAAATCAAGTAACCAAGCTATAAGAAGGTGCATGTTAAGCTTCCTTTTGTTTAGTATTTTGAAACATGATTAAACTTGTGTAAACATTATAAAATGTGTACCTAGAAGTGAAGCATGGTGATTAACATTGAAATTCATAAATTAAAAAAATTAATCCATCTTGATATTTGATGTGATATTGGGAGTTAACGAGCATAGATTGTTATAGCTTAATGTACAAACTTGATTATCATTAATTTACACATGTTATTGTGTTTGGTATGATAATGAACCATTAATTGTCTTGTTGTTGGAGAACATAAAGTTTCATGACTACATAGCAAACTACTTAATCTTAGTCCAATAGTCTCACTTTGATCATATAGTGTTGACTTCAACAACAAGAAATGGCAATGCATGACCGATTCTTGAATGCAACCTTGTACAACAAATTTTTACCAACTTGTTTTGGTGTCAACAAATTTAAGCAAATCATAACACCTTCAAGCCAACAAATCCCAAAAACAATGTCGTCAAAGAGTTGCCCCCCCACCTTGAAAAATTTGAATTACAATTTCATACATCATAAATTTTTCATCCAACAATTTGATAATGAAAATTGTGTGAAATTCATTCTTCACAAGTTTGTAACATATGGATTTGTTGTTCCTAAACATGTGCATCACCACACCACGTTTAATTCCTTTTTTAATGAATTGTTTATTGCCTAGGTTGTTCACATCCTCTCACACTCAAGCGAAAGGGTAAAGGATTGGCTAGCAACACAACCAACATTCCCCACATTTTGTTTATCATCATTATCTTTTCAAAGTAGCCCTTCCAATTAAATTAATCTTACTTAATCCATCAATAATTGAACTTTCTTATAATGTTTTCAATCACCCCATGCATTCAATATCCATATTCTCCAATGTGTTATGCAATAAACACATTAAAATACACGAAGCAAAATTTTCTTCTACAACAATAAGATTGAGAATAGTCAAAAGGAATAATTGAGAATGTGACCACCTTGGAATGATAACATAAGCTTTAGAAAAGGTTATTTTCATATTCTAAATGTTGTATTCAGGTTTTGTGAATATACATTATTGATGTTTATCACATAATGATAGATTTGAATATCTAAATTATGGATGTGTGAACTACTCATGAAGTAGAATATCATATTACTTCATCCACTCCTTGACGAACATGAATAAAAATTAATAAACATGTGGGTTAATTTGAAATATATGTTAATTAATTATTCTATTTAGCTACCATAGTGTGGCTTGTGTTATTGACCCAAATGTGAACTCTAAAATATTTATTTTTTATTTTGTTGAATTTTGATTGGATTTCCAATTACAATAATTACTCAAAATTCAATATCTTTTGAACCTTAAGTTAAAAATTTACAAATCACCTCCATAAAATCTTGTTCATTGAAAAATTCCCAAGAATTTTCATAAATGCACCCCTATTTGTCTTTTGTTAATAAATTTATTGAATTTGCAGTGACAAAATTGTCCAATGCTCAATAACTTTTGCACAATAGGTCTAAACATTACAAACCACTTATGTGCACCTTTAGTCATTGAAGGTTTTGCCTTGAGATGGAGCTCTCAAGGAGGCTATTAATGTATCAACAAATTTCATGGAGTTTTCTTGTGTTTAAAAGTAGAATTAAGAAGCATTTTGTTTGGGTGAACCAAATTTTAATGTTAATTTTTGTTTTGAGGTTTTTTATTATAAGACTTTGAATTTTATTTTATTTTTTTGTTTTGGTGATGTCAAAGATCTTGTGAGCAATTATCAACCTATATTTTTATAACATTGCATCTCTTTTTTTGACCTTTTTTTCTTGGCCTATTGTTGTTTTTTTTCATCCTTTTAATTAAGCAACTTCTTTATTTTCATGTGGGGCCCAAATTGTTCAATTAGTGTTCAAAGAGAGGTGGTCGTAGAAGCTTTTACTTGAGAATGGCATTGTCATTTTTTGTGAAATCAAACCAAACCCAGCTCCTTTGACTTATTTCTTTTCCACTTCTCATCTCACTTAGTTTTCTTTATATTCTCATTTCTTATTGATCTAGTTAGATGGATTTTCTAATCAACGGAGCTCATGAGATTTGCATTTGAGTTGTGATTTTTCAAAGTTATATTGTGGTGGAACCATCCATTCAAATTCTTTCTCGTCATGCTTCTTGATTTGAAGAACAAAGGTTTTTTCTATTTTTGTTTTTGGAAATGAAAGAATATGTGGATTCCATCCCCTTTTCCCTTATTTTTAATTCAATTCATGTTTAAGAAACGATAGAACTTGAAATGAATCCCCAAGCCTTTGCCTTATTTCTTGAATGTTTTTAGAAATTAAAAGTTTTTAAGAACTTCTTCCATTCATGTGGTGGGTGTCATGGATGCCAATACCATGGAGCTCATTAGATTGAACGTTCATCCATGTACCTAGCTTTTTATTTTATTTTAATTCACTATTAGTTAACTTCCAATTAAGTTTCAATTCATTTTCACTCAACTCATTGTTCATTTCCAATTGACTCTTATTTCACTCTAGTCAAATTTTAGTTTAAGTTATAGTTAAGCCCGAATTAAGTTCCAGTTAACTCCTAGTCAATTTTGAATTAAGTCCTAGTTAACTCCTAGTTAATTCGAAATTAACTTTTAGTTAATTTCTAATTAAATCATAATTAACTCTTAATTAATTATTAGTTAAGTCCTAGTTAAGTCTAGTTAACTCTTAAATTAAATCCAAGTTAACTTTTAATTAAATTTTAGTTAACTCATAATTAACTCTCAGTTAAGAAGGTTCTCAAGAAAATTTTTTACTCGATGCACACATAAAAACCTCCTTGGAAGATCCCTTGAATTAAATCCCCGAAGGGGTATAAATATAAGTAGGACCCTTCATTTCCTTTAGTTTGTTCAAAATTAGTTTTAAGCACAATCTTGCACCATAACCTTGTTATGTTCTTTTCATGTTCATGTTTGCATATGTTAACATAATAAATATTCATTTTCATGTATTTCTTACACATCTCGTGTTCTTATTCTTAGTTATTATGTTTTTCTTTTTGAGTCGCATAATCTTGTTTTGTTCATTGTTGAATGTTAGACTTAGACCTTTTCCCTTAGCCTTTGTTCCTATGAATTTTCGTGTCCTTGACAATGGGTAGGTTCTTGAATTGTCTGAAAATGTTCCATTTTTTCAATTTTGTTGCACCCTTCAATGCTCAAATTCACCTTGGTTTTAAAAAATTGTTGAACTCTTCGATTTTGAAAGGTTCATTGCCTCCAAGGTTTTTGATTTTGGACATGGAACTTCTTCAAGTGATTTGTCAAAAGGAGACAAACAACATTGTGCCACCTCGCATAGGCCAATAGACTTTCATAATGCGACACATGGCCATCAATTTTTTTCGACAATAATTGACCCAATGGATGTTTCATCCACATGGATGAAATTTTGTCATGTCTTCAACCTTAGTTCAAAGCTAGCTAATCATCTATGGACCATATGGAAACCATGTTGGATGAAACATAACAAAGTTTGAACAACATCTAATTTTAATAAAGGAACCAAATAGGAACTAGCTCCTCCACTACTAAGAATTGGGAATGCCCTAATTATCATGTGGATATTCCCATCATGAACACCTTCAACATTCACAAGATTCGCTTTCATTAAAATCCCTTTAAGGGATTTGTTTGACAACTCAACTACATCAGTGGCAACTTTGAAATTATGCATGTGGACAAGCAAAATTGGTCACCAATTAAAGTCTAAGTTTCAATTGTGGGAAGGATCAACATAATCAATTACAACCTTCCTTCCCCATCAACTGCCATTATTCTTTCATCACATTGGAGTAGCCCATTAATTCTTGGATTTTTGTTTGCCTAACATGTGAAAAACCAACCCACCCTTTGCATCACATTTGATTCATTAAAACAAACATAAGTAATTAAATCAATATGTTTAAACTAAAAACTAAAAAAATTAGAAGCAATCAAATAAAACCCTACTTTGAAAACGCTACATTAGTTCATACAAGAAGTTAATAATCACATGCAAATTCTTGCTACTAATGAATATAAACTTATACACTCCTACACATACAAGAAGATCAAGGATCCATGAATATGTGTTTTGGAACGTTCGACTTGGATTTAGATAATGTGCTTCAAGTTCATTCAACCATTCAATTACATTAATATGATTGTTCATAATGATTGCAATGGATAAATACATACATAAATCCATGGTCGACATATATTATGCTTTCTCTTGTAAAAAAATAGGAAACTACTTTCATTTGTGATTTAAATCTAGGTCTATCCAATTTTAAGAATATACAAATTTATTGAAAAACACAAATTCCATGGAGGAGGTTTGGTAGTCTTAGATGTAAGTGTGATGTACCTGTAAGCTTGTCTATTATTACAATTGTTGCACAATTTTTTTTGTGATTCCATGTCCAACTGTTGAAAAGGCCACATTAATATCACATGGCATCCAAGTCGTAAATTTTACAACTTGTGCAATCTTAGTGTCGCTCTCCATGTAGATGCCACACAATCCATTTTGCTCTCCAAATTAACCTCTAACATATGATTTATTTTTTTTGCTTGTTGCCTTGCCACAAAATCAAAGGTTAATTATCAGTATGAACCCAATGGATTGTCCCCATTTTCAAGTATAATTATTGTAATAATAGTAGGTTTAGAAAAGCATGTTCTCCACAAGTGAACCACATTAGCAACTTTAAGCATTAATTAGGCCAAATATGTATGTCAAACATTGCCCTTTAAATATGTAGCTACATCATGTATATTACAAATTTTGTCAAAAAAAGCCAACAATTCCTCAATGCAACACCTAGGACCCAAAAACTTACCACATAATGCATATAAGTTGCCTTTTGTGTTTAGTCATATTTCTAGACATGGTTGTAGTTTCATCCATATACACCTACATTTGCACATTTAAATCAATGTTGCACCTTATTCACAATTGTATAGACATTAAGAGGTACAAGTAAAAACTAAGGTGCAACCCTATAAACTTATGTACATACCAACTAATATATGCTTGTTCTTTAAATTTTTTAAAAAAAATACACAATTGCTTTCTATAGCTATAAACCGCTACAACACAAAGGTGAAGAACCAAAGTTAACACCTCATAACACTACATAAAGCAAGACATAGTAGAAGAACAATAACATGACAAAGGGTGAAGCTACATTTGACAATTGCAAACTTACCACAAAAAGTAAGGGCAGTATTGAAATTGTCATTTCATGAAACATCACAAAAAACAAACTATAATATAGGAAGATACCTTTTGATGAAACGCCTTTGTTATTGGATTCAAAGTGTGACCTGCAGAGTTGTGAAGCCAACTACAACAATTGATGACCTTGGACCTTTCTTGATGACTTTGAATTTGGAGGTGTGAAGAAGCAAGGTTTTTTAACAAGCATGATAGTCAATCTCTTCTTTCAATGCAAAAACCTTGGAAACAAAGATGTTCAAAATATGATTCAAAAGGCATTGCAAAGCAAGTGAAACATTACTAAATGAAATGACAACATGCTTGAAAGCTTTCAGTGCATCCATGAAAGCTTGGACAAGCTTCATAAATGGGCATGTGGTGTTCGTAGCATGTGATGAACCCTAAACCCTAATGCAAGGATGTGAAAAGTGCCAAAGCAAAAGGGAAAAGTGAGCGGGCATCCAACATTGTGCATCCTCATTTTGAATTTTTGATAATGAAGTGTCAGGGACCCCTACAAAAGGCTTGCCCTAATTAGGATGACATAGGCAAATATGTCAACACAATGACATACCTTAATCCTAAAAAGGTTTTTTTTTCAATTTTGAAAGCATAACCTAATGCTATAACACAAAAAAAACATATTTTTCAAAGGAAGTTTAAGAATGTCATCGATTTTCATGTTCATATGGACTTTTCAAAATGTAGACATTTTTGGGTCTTTGAAAACTCCATAACACCACAAAATATAATCACATTCCCCCCATTTAAAATATTTTAAGTATTCCAAACATAAATCATTTTCTATGCCAAAGTTTCATAAACACAAGATAAATACATTGCAAAGGAAAAGTCCCTGTTGATGGCTTTCTAGGTAGTGACAAAAATTGTTGTCAAGTTTGTAAAATCCATTGTTGATTATGTATTCACATGTTTTAATTGATTTTTGGATTGTTGGAAAGCTAATTTTCTTACCTTTACATAATTGAGTCCCTTTAAAAAATTTCATAAACAAATTTAACATATGGCATAACCAAAGTAGAAAAATCCAGGAAAAATTACAAGAGTGACACAAAAATTGCACCAAGTTTAAGTTAGATTGAGACTAATTTGGTGTGTAGTCACCTAGCATGCACCCACTTGTTCACACAATGCATCGTGCTCCAAAATCACTTCATTAAGTTGGACTTGCGTTGAACCCATTTTCCCTTACAACACTTCAAAAGGATGTTTTATAACGTCTACCCTTTTTGTGGGCATTGACTTGTTAGCACCTTCTTCTAACCTTGCTAACCTTATGTGATGTCAAATGGCATGTATGATGACATTTGAATCACAACATCCAATTGTTTTCCATCCATGGGGTCATCCATGCTTAATGTTGATCAAAAGGGACTTTGTTCCCAAGGCCATCGAATAATTCAACTGCTAATCCCAAGAGACGGATCTTTGGTGTGAGAGTTACCGCGTGTTGTTGATTGGGGTACAACTGATATTGGTGGTACTAGTTAAAAAGTGACAACGGGAGTGATAGGGGGAAGTGTTGGAAGAACTCGAGTTTTGTTCTATGAACCAAGATAATTGTTGTAAGAGTTGAAGGATTTTTTAAAGGAGTTGAGGGATTTGCCTCCACTCCAAATCTACGTGGTTAGTACATAGGCACATTGCCCCTTCATGAGCTTAAAATGATCCTCCAATTGACCTGAACCCTAAACACCACCTTCACATACACCATTTGTGTCACAATCAAAAGCACCTAATTTTTGGCAAAGATTCGGTTCCTTGTTATGGCCATGTGAACCTTTAACATGCGTGATGTCATTTGTTCATCCAAGCAACTCATAAATTGAATGAAATTATTTTTTCTATGGGTTTCATGCGAAGAAAATGGCCACTTCCTATAATGTGGTACCATTGCACATAATGCAAACATAATGTGTATGACCATGGTTGGGGCATGATTTGCCATTCAATATCTATTAGCATGGTTGGGTCTTCAAGTGCTTCAAGTTTTTGTTCTTGTTGTTTTCCTTTCATGGCATGGCCATTGACCACTTTCTTCTAATTTGCATCGTTTGCCATTGTAGCCATCGTCCACCAATGCATGAGTGCTAGGGTTTAATTAAGGTTAAATTAAGGATAAAAATATAATGGGAATTGGGATTAGGGTCTTCCAAGAGGTTCAACCCTAAAGTCCAACACACAATTGTTTTCACAAGTGGCGTTATGAACTTCAAAGCCTTAAAAAAAGGATCCCATTTTCTTCCAAGTATATGGCATTAATTGCTTGAAACAAATGAACTCTTTACACATCACAGAAGAAAGTATTAAACATGAGGCAAATGTGAATCTTAAAGTGGACCCATGCACTAAGAAAGGCCTAGGATTAGACCAAACCACTTTTGGTTGCTTTTGGTCACCATTGAAGGTCACATTTAGATGTTGGGCAACCACAACTAGCCCAAATTGGTTGGCAACTAAAAAGTTTTGATCACCATTTGATGGCCTACAAAAATTAACCAAGCATGGTTGTCAAATGGCAACCAGAAGTGGTTCGTTCAATGTCAAACCTATATAATTAGTTGGTGACTAAGGGTGAACAAAATAAGTTTGGTCACCATTAGGTTCAAAGAGGCATGTAGTAATTGAAAATTTTGGTTATCGACTATCCAATCAAATCAATTGGAGTTGAACAACTTTGGCTGCCATCCAATGACCTTGTGTGGTTGTTGCATGGGGAGGCTATTGGATGGTGACTGATTTTTTTAATGATTTTTCAGTGTGTTCATAGCCTAGGATCACAATGATATGAATGTCAAATATTTTCCATGTGCATTTGAAGGAGTATATGTTCTAAATGTTTCAAATTTGCTTAAGGACTTGCAAAACAAGGACATCTTGATGAAGCTTCATGTTTATGACACACATGACTATTTCTACATAATATGACATTCACTAATTTTGTTATGAATCCATAAAAAAAAAAAAAAAAACACATGTGGCTTTGCCATGAGAAGCTCCAACTAAAATTTTGTTTTTGTATGAAATATTACAAAAAGATGCAATTTAAATGTCTCCCCTATTTGATTGGCAAATGGTTAGAAATAGGTTAGAAATACCCTTTTGATAGATATTGCAACCATTAGAGTCAATTCAAAACACGTTTGCTTTATAATGAATTTCTTTTGTAATTTCTTTTTTTTTGTTCCAATAGTTATAATAGGGCATTTTTTTTCTCTTGGCTCCCATAAAAATGTGTTATAAATTTTTGGGTGGGGGGGAGGGAAAAAAAACCATAACAAGAAAACGGGGAAAAAAAGGCAAGAAGAAGAAGGGGGAGAGGAAAAGGAAAAAAAGGTGGGAGACAAAAAAAGAAGAAAAATAACAAAAAAAGAAGGGGGTCCACCATAATAAATGGTGACCAAAAGGGTTTTGGTCACCATTAGATGGGGGCGACCAAATCTAGTGGCCATCCAATGTGGCGACGAAATTCAATTGCCATCGAATGATCAATTTTGATTTTGTTTACCATCAATGGATTGGGCCCACTTTTGGTCACCATCTAGGAATCGTCAAATGACGACAAAAATATTTCTAATCATTTGATGGTGATCAATTTTCCAAGGGGACTTTAAGGTATATGAATTTTAAAATGCAAGTATTGGGTTCATTTTTAAGACCTTTTCCCCATTCAAATTTTGTGTCTTTGGTTGCACATTTATAACCATTCCGTGGAACCCTGGGTGAGTTGAAATGGTCAAGTCCTTCGCTAGAAGCTACCTTTTTTGCATTTTTTGGAAATTTTGGAACATTTCAAACCTTGACCTTTAAAGATTTAATTGCTTATAACAATTAGTGCTTGGAAAGTTTTTGGGTTTTTTTTGCATCCCATATTTCAATGATGTCTTCCATCTAACAATCAAAAGGACAACCATTTAGGGGAGAATATGACTTAAACAATCCAAACCTTTTATTTCACACATCATTTGGTAGTTATCCCTTTAGATTTTTAAACAAGCCATCTTTAACCATGCATAAGTGAAGGGCTGCAAAAATCATTAATACAAAATGGGGTGTGGTTTATTAGCCTAAATCACTATGAGACTTTAAAAATGAAATAGGTTCACTACACCTTAGTGATTTCATCCCGATTAAAGTAATTTCATTATAAGGTCAATTGTAAAAATCATGTTTCAATATTAGTTTACATAATTCATTATGGTAAATAGGTTTATATTTATGTTATTATTTAAAATATCCATAAATTACCTTATGTTATTTTAAGCTACATGGGGTTATATTAAGTTATACCCTAAGTTATTATAAGTTATTGTACCTTTGGTTATATCTTAACTTATTATAAACTTTCTACTTGAGGTTATTTTAAGTTAAACTATTTAACTAGCCCTAAGTTAAACCTTAAAGTTATTTTATTTTAAGTTATAATATGTTATTTGAAGTTATAAATTAGATTGTTCAAGGTCATTATATTTTATGTTGTTATAGGTTATTTTATCTTAAGTATAATAATTTTAAATAACATTATTTATATATAAAAATTGTTAAGGGGGTAAGCTGAGTATGTGATTTGGAATGAACAAGGCAATTAGGATAAGGACTAATAAGGGAACTTTGTTAGTTTGAATTTTGAATTCTTGTTGCTTTGGATCATTATGATGTGACTTGGGATGGTTCTAAAGGGGGGAGTTTAGGAAAAGAAGAGGAGACATGGAGTTTTTTTTGTTGTTTGGAAAGAAGGATAGGAAGAGTTGGATGTATTTGCAATAGAAACCAAACTCTATTTTGATATAGCACATATTTGAAATGTTGTTTTGGGATTTTCTTTAACAAAACATGAGATTACATTGTAATTTGGATTCATGTTTTTAGTAATACAAAGAAACACATACTTCTATAGTGAATTCTATGTTCATCTTTTGTGTGAATTTTCTATAGTGTTAAATTATGATGAAATGAATTGTAATATTGTTTATGGAGTTTTTTTTATTATGTATTCTAAAGTCCAGATTCTGATTATATGCAATAACCATAAATTTGATGTTGGAATGAATTGTAGTGTTAAGTTTATTGAGACTTAAGACATAAATAATGAAGATAGGCATGTCAAATGCAAATATGTTGTTATTGTAATGTGAAATATTTTGCTGGAATTTAAATTTCACTTCTACCATTTGGTGACCATCTTGTGGGGATTTTTTTTTGGTTATTTCTTTTAGTAATGGGAAGGTTTTCTACAAATTTTGTTGTATATTGTTGATGAAAGTGTTTAGGGGAGTAATGTTTTTTTTTTTTTAATTTCGAATTTTAAAAGGTATGTTAGAAAGTATTAAAGGTCTACGTGGTTGATGTCGTAAGTATTGCAAAGCAATTTACAAACTTTGAAGATGAAGAATTGTGAAATAAGATGAATTGGATGGTGACCTGGAGTTTACAATGACAATTGGACTTGGAGGTAAATCAACAAGTTATTAAAAAACAAACAGAAGACAATATCGAAAATGGAGAGGAGTTTGCAAGGTTTACATAAACCCCATTTTAGAATCCAATGTTGGACAGAAGATTTTTGAGAATAGAAGAAAGGCATGCGGGGATAGGTCATTTCTACCACAAGAAGTGGTACAATGAAACATATGGATTGGGGATCTTTAGAAAAGGCATAGTTCTAGACGATAATCTCCACAAAGACAGATGTTGTTGACTACTCATCTAAATGAGTGGATCAAGCATACTTCTTAGTCGCAATATGTGGTTTAGAGTTGTAGACATCAAGACAGACCATGGACTTTTATAATACCTAATCAGCCGTAGGAAATCTCAAGTCCAAAGTTGGTGATTAACCGAGGGAGGGATGTTACAAGAGGTATACAACCCAGGTTTGTGTATCAGTACATCTCCATATTACTATGAACCAGTGGAACACTGAGAGGTGGATGAAAACATTAATGTCGATGTGTTTGAGGAGACTAAGGAAAATTACCCAAGATCATATGTAAAGGCATAAGTGAATGCGTTGGATGAAGTATTGCAATCATACTCTTATCAAGGGAATCCAAAGTTGGATCAAACAAGGCACACAAATAAAACATGGTATCATGAATCTATGGATTAAAAAATGATTAAGTTATTTTCAAGGGTCTATGCATTTCTTGAGGAAGAAGGACATGTAATCATGGATTGTCCTTTTGTGCCTTTTCACATCAAAGTAGGTATTGCTAGGCATGTGGAGTTACAAAATGTGGCAAGAGCATTAATAGATCAACCGTAGAAACAAAAATTAAGAATTCATGTCGTTTAGAACTAATTTAGAGGCATGGAGTTGGGAAGCCAATTAGGACCACATAGTCAAAAGATTTGTTCATCTATTTAGACCGAGAGTAGAGAACCAAAGGGGTATTCACATCCACATATTGCACCACAGAGGATACCAATGGGTAACCATAGATTGGAACAACATCGATCTTGAGTCAAGCAACTTCACCAATAATGTTAGAAGCGGTAGTTGTTGAAACTCGAAAACAACATGTTAGAGTAAAAATTACTCAATCATTTAATGCATGTATAACAACCACAAGAGTGGAAATGGTTATTGCACCCAACATAGATGTTGTCAAAAGGGGAATACTAATTGGATCTATAGCAAAATTGGGTAGTGCATTAGGTGGAGTCTTGGTAGGAAGGAATTTGAGTCAAAGTTTGGTGCTACTAGTAGTTATTACTAGAGTTGTTGGCATACCTCAAATGGTGTTTACTAATCCAATAATAGCTACTCATGGGAATAGGACTACAAATTGACCACAGATGAGCTCAATGGCTATTGGAAGGTGTAAAAGTGCAAATGTTGTGCATTCAAAAGGAGGATACCGAGAACCAATTGTTGTAACTACACCAATTCTTGATCACAGATATGGCCATTATGTTAAGCCAAATAGGGTAACTCTTAAGTATCATGATTTAAAAAAAGATGTAGATCTAAATGTTCATGTCAGAGTGTTAATTCTGCAATAAAAACACATGAAGAGACTTCTAAAGAGTATATCATCATTATATTTAACTATACACTAAAAGATATGGCATCATACTAGTGCCATGATTACATGTCAAAATTTCCTGACTGTACTTTTAAAAAATTGACATAGGCATTTTGCAAATATCATTGAAAGATTCAGAATGATGAACAATTATACATGGAATTGAAGAACATGAAGTAGGAGGAAACTGAACAGGTGGAGGTTTACTATGAGCAAATTCAGAAGTTGCTCATGGTTTACAAGTACCAACCACAAACAATTTTCTAACTACTATGTTTAAAACAGGTTTGTAATCATACTTTATAATTATGATTGTAGGAATGAAACAATCAACATTACAACAACATAAGGAGGTGACAATGTTGTGTGAAGAAGGTATGATTACTATAGAAGCAAGGAGTGCACTATTAGTACCACATAATATCAAGTAGGTAGTACCAACAAAAACACGAAGTAATACATGGAAGATTGACAAACATTGCACAAATTGTGGGATGACAAATCACAATGTGGAAACATGCAGAAATAAGAAAAAACATACCATGGTGGCAACCACAGAGGTGGCAGAACCAAGTAAAAAAACACAGAAGACATTTTCATATACATGTCACATATGTGGTTTAAATGGCCATAAAATGATAGATTGTCGAAAGTTTGTGGAGATGTAGAAAATGTTTCATGGGAAATCTATAATAGTAGCAAAGGTTCAACTTGTTGTTAAGACACAAATAGTCATTGTAGATGTGAATGTGGTGGATGTTAATGTTACCACAAGAAGTAAAGTAATTGAAGAACATATGTTCAAGGATAGAGAGACAAGAAAAGTAAAGAGTGTTGCTAACTGGGAGAAAGAAGAGTGGTTGAAGTAATTTATGGTGGAGATAATTCAACAGATTTAAAAAACACAAACCCAGATCGAAATGCCATCCACATCCATGGAGGGATGGAGCACAACTTGGCCGAGTATGCCAAATACTATTCATGTGGACACACAATAATTTCAAGAAGTAGTGAATTCATAAGGGAAATTAATCACAGTAGAAATTTTTTTCTAGACATTGGTAAATAGATGTTAGAAACAAGTTATACTTTGAACTTAGGACAATTGCTTAAAATAACTCCTAAACTAAATAGATATCTTTGGTAGAAGTTGAAACCAAAGAAAACTCAAAATGTAAGTAAAGTAACCACAAATAAACAAGTTGGTTATTCAGTACCAAAAGTAGGGACCATTGCTGTAGTAATAAATAATCATATGGCAATTATCCAAATATAGATCGGAAAGAATACAATAGAAGATGTGTTGCTAGATGGAGGTTCTGGAGTTAATATTATCATAGAACAATTGAAATTAAGGTTGGGGTTTCCAAAGCCTAAACCTACCCATATAATTTGAGGATGGCAAATCAAACAACCACAAAACCAATGGGGTTTATTAGAGATCTTAAGATATATGTTCATGGCATTCTTTACAAAACTATGTTTATTATACTTTAGAATAATGTGGTAAATTATAGTTATTCCATGTTGTTGGGGAGACCATGGTTGAGGGATGCTAAAGTGGCACATGATTGGGGAAGTAACATTGTTACCATACAAGGGAATGCGCCAATCCGAATAATTATAATACCATTTGGGAAGTCCAATAAGAAGACTAAAGGTGTTACTGTGCTATGATTATCATAATGGCATCATAGATGAAGAAGAAGATAACATCTTTACTACATAGCTATAATTGTTTTCCATAGGAACAATCAGTTTACTTGAAACAATTCAATATATGAAAACCACAAATGTGGGGATCATGGATACAGATGTGAAAACGAGTATTTTAGAACAAGGATTTGAAGTCTAAAGCTCAGAGAAGAAGATACCTAACAACAAATATGAGCCAGAAGTAGCTCTGGAGGATAAGGTGTATCCAAAGACGTACTGTAGACATTAACTAGGGAATGTTGTAATGAATGAAAATCTAGTAAATGTCAAAGCACATGGATAGCAAATAACTAGATGGATGTTAATTAAATATCAACAATCGATGAAGCTTAATTTGGGAACTGATGCATAACCATAGATGGTGAAAATTAATGCACAGCTAGAAACATGCAAGGTGTTGGAAGTGGAATAACCGTTAAAGGAATTCAAATATGTTTTTGCATGGACATACAAAGATCTAAAAGGGATTCCACTAGAGCTAACACAACACAGAATTGAGTTGGACACTACTATAGATAAGTTGTTAGTAGCTAAATTCATAGAATATGTAAAAAAAGTTACATGGTTGTCCCCCATAGTAGTAGTACCCAAGAAAATGGCAAAAATCTATATATATTTCAGAAAATTAAATGTAACCACAAAGAAGGATCCATATCCATTACCTTTCACAAATGAAGTGTTGAACACAGTAACAAGGTACGAGGCATATTCCTTTTTAGATGGATATTCAGGATATCATCAAATATTTATAACTCTAGAGGATAAATACAAGATGACATTTGTTACAAACTAGGGGGCTTTTATATGGAAGGTGATGTCATTTGGAGTTAAAAATGGACCTCCGACATATTAGAGAGTTGTGACCAAAAATTGAAAGAGTATTTAGATAGTTTTATGAAGATATCTTGGATGACTTTATGGTGTATAATGACATGTTGTAGAAACTTAGACTATGTTTTCAAAAGTGCAAAGAATATGGCATTAATCTGAATCTAGACAAATGTGCATTTATGGTATTTTCAGGGATGATCTTGGGTTCTATTGTTTCCAAGGGAAACTACCAAATGCAAAAAAAATATAGGCAATCATAAACATGCCACCGCCTAAGAATCCCCAATAGATTCAAATATTCAATGGGATGGCATAATTTTACAGATGTTTTATAAAAAACATTGCTATGATTATGGCACCTATCTCTAAACTAACCAGAAAAACAGAGAATTTTCTTTGGATAGAGGAATGTCAGAAGGCTTGGGAATTGATTGAACAAAAGTATATTGAAGCATTGATATTAATATCACCAAATTGGTAGGTGGAATTTCATGTTCATATACATGCATCTTTGTTAATTGTGGGGTTTATGTTGTTTTAAAACATAACAAGGAAGAGTGATCAACTAATAGTGTATGCTTCTAGGCTTTTGAATAGAGCAAAACAAAAATGTAACATATCACACACATAGAAGTTTTAACAATGGATTTTTCTTTACACAATTTCATACATTGTTTGTTGGGCAATAAGTTTGTCTTTTATGTAGTTCATATGGCATTGGTCTATTTGGTCAACAAACCACAGGTTTCAGGGATAATCGCTAGATGGTTGTTATTGTTTTTCGAATATGATTTCACGATAGTGTATAAGCCATGCAAAACTCATGTAGTTGCAAATGCACTGTCAAGATTATTGGATAATACAAAACCCACAAGTTTGCTTGATCAAACCACAGATGCAAGTTTATTTTATTAAGGGCTTGAGTGGTTGACTGATGTAAAATATATTTTTTAAATAGGATAGATTGAGGGCACATTATTAGTGCAACAGAAGTAAATATTAGTTTGGAAAACAGAGCCTTTTACATTTAGAATGGTGAATTGTACAGAATGGGCCAAGACAATAAATTTGATGATGTTTGACAACAATAGAAACATAGATGGTGATGAAAGAACTACATGAAGGACCTTTAAGAGGGCATTTTGCAATGCAAATAATGTAGAGGAAGATATTGGATGTTGGATATTGGTGGCCATCTATGTATAGGGACGTGCATGATTACTGCATATCTTGTGATGCATGTCAAAGAACAAGAGGATTGGCAACTCAAAGTCTTGCAAAATTAGTCACAAGTCTTCAAGAGGAACCATTTATGGGGACTTGATTTTGTGGGGCCAATTAAGCCAACATGGAAATATATAGGGAAAAAATATATTATTGTCGCCACAAACTATGCTACTAAGTGGGTGGAAGCAAGAACATTGAAAATCAATATAACAACAATCACAACAAAAAAATTGTATGAGTGCATATTAACTGAGTTTGGATGTCCTTTGACTATAGTCACAAATCAGGGAGTTCATTTTATTAATGATGCCATCAAGTATTTGACAGACCATTTTTTAATGAAACATGTGAGTTCTACAACTTATTATCCTTAGGGGAACGAGTAGGCTGAATCTACTAACAAGGTGCTTTGGACACTATTGACTAAATTAATTAGTGAAAATAGAATAGATTGGGATGAACATCTATCTATAGTGTTATTTTCATATAGAATTACATACAAAGTAACAATAATGTATACATCATATTAATTAGTGTATAGATTACATCATTAATGCCCAAAGAATACATCATTTTAGTTACTAGTGGAGATGAAAAAGACAGTACTCTAGTGAAAGTTTTAACTAGTAGAATTATAGAGCTCAAGAAGTTGCAGGAAATTAGAATGCAAGTTGTAGAAATTGCACAAATTCAATAGTGGAATAAAACATTATAGAGTCAACAAAAGAATCCAAAAAACAGTTTAGTTTTGGTGATTATGTTATGTGGTTTCTAAAGGGCAATAAATCACATTTAAGGAAGTTTATTAATAAATGGTTTGGACTATACATAATACAATATGTGTTGCCAAATAACATTGTGTTATTGGTGACCATTGAGAAGTTTGAAACTAACCTTGTGTTGGTCAACATGAATAAGCTCAAACCTTATAAATACATGGATTCTGAAATTTAGAAAAAATAACAATAGATGCCAGTTTATTGGGAAAAGAGTGCAAGTGGAGTTTGAAAGGCAAATTTTAACACGAAGGAGGATGATGAAAGATGTCAACTACATAAACCATAGATCAAGAATGATGAAGATAAAGAACATATCACGAATCCAATGGTGAACACAGTTTTAATTTTCAATCTCCAGAAGAGCAATAATTGTAATAATGCAATATTTGGGATGTAAAAATCTACAGATGATATGTTAAGATCTGTTGAATCAACAACATTATTCCTTTAGTCATTGGAAATATTCACATAATCATTAAAATTATGGGCACAATCAGTAGAGAAATCGATACAATCAACAGATAAATGGGCATAGTCAACCGAAACTGTACAGGGCAAACAAAGTGGAATCAATACAAATAATGTAGGGCAATTATAGATGTGGAGTAATCGAAAGATGAAATTTCCAATGTTCATTCATATTGATGATGCTAAATGCTTCCATGTGGTGGTACAAGGGACACAAACTTGTAGTGATGGGTTGTATTAATTTTGAGGATCATGCGTTAATTAACAAACGATGGGCAAATAAAAAAATGAATGTGACAAGTGGGATGTTTAAGGATGAAAAAAAAAGGGTAACCGTTGAAAGTAGTTTGTTGTTGGAAGTTGTGCGCATTTTCGAAGTTTTGGAATTCACAACAATATTAGTGCAAAGAGTGCAATTGAAAAATTATAGCAAATAGCAAGGGGAAAGGAAATGTAGAAGAGTGAACACAAACGAAGGCAAGAAGAGGAAACAAAATTGTTGAGAAAAAATAGAAGTAAAAGAGGAGTTGAGAAGAGCAAAGAGAAAAGGAGTGATGAATATTTAGTTGTTGGCTATAAGGTTGTTGCCACATTCATCGTCATCTTTGGAATGTGCAGAAAGGAAGGCGTATAATGTGAAGATACAATTTGCGTAAATGATAATTCTAGACATAAATACAATTAGAACATTTGCAGTTGAGTTTTTTGCGCAGAAATAGACGATGTTGGCATGCAAGAAAGTAGACAAAACCAAGAGCTACGTCACTCGATCTGGTGTGCATTGAAGAATTGGAGGAAGATGAAGTCAAAGAACATCATTTTGTGGAGGCATAGTGTAGAAGGATGCAAGGGAGGAAAATGTTATTGCGTAGGAAGAACAATTGACAGTATATCAAGCCATAGAGGTGCAAACAATGGCAAAAGCACAACGAAGGTTAATGGAGATGGAGCAATGTGAAATGGAAGCAGTAGCTAAAAGAAGATGTGCAATCCTAGACAAAACTACACTTATGGATAAAGGTATTAAGATTCCAAATTATGAGCATTTTATGTGGACACAAATGAAACAAAACTATGACAAACATATAGAGCGGATGGAAAACTAAAAGGATATTGCTGCGGAAGAAAACTGGGCTTTTAAAGCAGGGCTTATGCCTTTGTTTCTGATGGGGTGGGGAGCATCGATGCTTGATGTAATGTTGGAATTTCTTAACACATTCTTGATCAAGGGGTTAAATATCTACTTTGGGCACAAGGATAAAGTGTATGTAATTATCAAACAACTAATTGTAGATGTTTTTGGAGTGTGTGTGGAAAGGTATGTAGAAGAATCGAAAGGACAAGTTAGTAAGTCACTAGTAGCTTAGGCATTGCAGAGTTGTAGACTTGCACCTACAAATTCTTCTACATATCAATGGAAATTTAAGTTTGCCATATTTTGTCAAATATCTTGCATTATATTTTTCATTTATTAGAGGGAGAAGGTAGAATATTTTAACAAAAAAAATGTTGTTACATTGTTGAGAACAGAGAAGGGGCAGCAAGTAGATTTGGCACAAATTATATTCAATAGTCTATGTAGTGAGCTAAATAGGTGGTACAAGTATGTTTAGGAGAATAAGGGGGATAAGAAATATACATGTCAATCTACCTTGGTATTAGCAAAAATCTTTCAATATCTGTTTGTGCATCAAAAGGACAATCTAAAGAAACCATTGGCCAAGGTTAAAATAACTAAAGAAGAAATGAAGACAACACTAGAAAACATGAAGAAAGTTACAACAAACTTTCCAAAAAGTGCTTTCAAGAGGAAGAACATAGTTGAGGAAGGAGGAGCTTCAGGCTCAAGAGTGAAGAAGGAATAGGAGAGCATAGATTTGAAAGCACAAAAAATGATGAGAAGTATAGTGGGACCATCTCTAATACCAATAGTGGTAAGGGTAGCGCCACCAATGGTCTAGGCAGTTACAGTATCATAGATGACATCTCCATAGGAGAAACAACCAAGGGAATAGAGGTAGGAGATACCACATATGACATCGCCACAAGAGAAATAACTGCGGGAACAAAGCCATGGAGTTAAGAAGGAACATGACATAAGGTTTCTAGAGGGTGAGGAGCATTTGCACTTTGAAAGGGATGTATGTGAAGATTGGATGGAGACCATTGGAAGTCCAAAACATTTTCAACATTTACAATAGCATTTGCAATAGTAATAATAATAGACACATGAAGGTCTATAGGCTATTGAACTACAAACGAAAAAAGTGGCAACATTGTTTTTGAAGAATTTAGACTAACATAACTACAAGTATCACCTAATAGGCCAGAATCTATAAAAGGATTCCCGTTTGAATTTGAATTGAGGAGAAAAATGGTATAAGAACTGGGAATATCTTCAGAAGGATTTGGAGATCTTATGCATAAACAAGTACACCAAAGTTTGTGGAGGAGGTAACTACAAAAGTAATGAAAGTAGATAAGGTAACTAAGTTATTTTAGACCATGGCAATTGTGAGTATGATGGGGAATTTGACCTTAGAGGTAAACACTATGAAGAACATATTAGTTGTGGGGGAGAAGGAGAAGTCAGTGTTACAGGAGGAATTGGATAAGGAAAAAAAGTTCTATGGAGGAAGAACCTGGCAAAAGTTGAGCAGAAAAATAAAGTATTCATTAAGAAACTTCAAGATGAAAATGAGGAGCTCAAAGGTAGCACAACATGGTTGTAGTCATAGGATGAAAAATTGCAAAATTTAAGGCAAAAAGTTGAAATCTAGGAAACCACACAGAATAAATGGACAGAAACATTGTTTCTTCACAAGAAACAATAGGAGGCTTTGGATAGTTAGGTGAAAGCATTGACTAAAGAAAAGAAGGAAAAGGAGAATGTTTTGATAGATTTGGAATTGATAAATTTGAAAAATGTGTTTTTATTGAAGTTTGAGGAGTTCAGAAGAAAGATAACATAGGTAGAAAAATAGTAGTTCATGGGAGGACAAGAAAGCATATCAAATAACTCTGTAACACTTGCAAGCACAATTAGAAAGGTCACAAGAATAGAGGAAGAGTTTGGATCCAGCTGGTATTAAAAAAATATTAGAGGAATATGAATAGATGTTGCAATATTGTACATTGATGAAGACGAAAAACAAGACGAAGGACTCTGAGGCAGAATCTAAAGAATGGTGGGAGGTTGCAAAGGATTATTTTACAAAGGAATTAGAGAAGAATTTGGCTCAACACAGAGTTGATGAAAGAATTATGAGGTACAAGTTGGCTTATCAAAAGAATTTTCTAGATTTCATTTGTGGTAGTCCAACAAGTATAGAAGTATCATGTTAGGATGAAAAGACAAAAACAGAGCTTAATGGGACAACTTAGGAGGAGGAAGTATAGACTGAAGAATCATAAGACTGTAGAAGTAGAATAGCTCAAGAGGAGGAGGTACAATTAAAGATATGATAGGACTATAGAAGAGGGGGTCAAGAAGAACAAAAACCAAAGGCAATTCAGGGACAAGAAAAGGTGGAGGCTCTTCTAGCACCAAAAGAAGAGATATCCAAGATATAAGATTTGGACATCGAACCACAAACTGAATTAGTGGGGAGGAGATTAAAATTGCAGAATAAAACGTAGATATAGAACCACTAGTTTATGTGTAGATCGGGATTACAGCATGATGGTAGGGAAACAAATGATTACAAGGATATAAAATACTTTCATTTCATTTCTGTCATTTTACAAGGATTTTAGGGACGAAATCCAAAGTACATAAAGGGTAATGTTAAGGGGGTAAACAGAGTATGTGATTTGGGATGAACAAGGCAATTACGATAGGGACTAATCAAGGAACTTTATTAGTTTGAATTTTGAATCCTTGTTGCTTTGGATCATTATGATGTGACTTGGGATGGTTCTAAAGGGGGGGGTTCAGGAGAAGAATAGGAGACATGGAGTTTTTTTTGTTGTTTGGAGAGAAGAATGGGAAGAGCTGGAGGTACTTGTTGTAGAAAACCATGGACTCTATTTTGATATAACACAAATTTTAAGTGTTGTTTTGGGATTTTTTAAAACAAAACATGGGATTACACTGTGATTTGGATTCATGTTTATGGTAATACAAATAAGCACAAATTTTTACAATGAATTATATATTCATCTTTTGTGTGAATTTCTTGTAGTCTTAAATTATGATGAAATGAATTGTAATTTTGTTTCTGGAGTTTTTTACAATGTATTTTGAAGTGCAAATTTTGGTTATATGTAATAACCATAAATATGTTGGAATGAATTGTAGTGTTAAGTTTGTTGAAACTTAAGACAGAAATAGTGAACATAAGCATGTGAAATGCAAATTTGTTGTTATAATAATGTGAAATATTATGCAGGAATTTAAATTTCACTTCTACCAATAACATATAAAAAATTACATATAATAATTTAAGGTGGAATAAACTAGGGTAGAATAATTTAAAATAATAGGGAAAACCAAGAGTGTCCTATAATAAAATAATTTAAAATAACCAAGAATAAATTAAAATATTCAAGAACAACTTACAATATAATAGCCAATAACCTGTAATAGAATAACTAATAATAGTCTATGGTAAAAATTTAGAATAACCAACAATAGCCTACAATAGAATAACCAAAAAATATATATGGTAAATAACCTACAATAAAATGACCAAAAATAACTTAAAATAAAATAACCCATAATAACCAAAAATAGCCTAAGGTAAAATAACCTAAAATAACATAAAATAAATTAGCTTAGAATAGCCAACAATAGCCCATAGTAAATAACCTATAATAGTTTAGGATAAAATAATTAAAATAGCCAAAAATTGTCTATGATATAATAGCCAACAATAGCTTATGGTAAATTATATAAAATAAACAATAATATAATAGCCAAAACTATTTTATGATAAATTGCTTAAAATAACCAACAATAGAATAACCAAAAATAGACAATGGTAAATTGCCTAAAATAGCCAACAATAAAACAACCAAAAATAGTTTATGGTAAAATAATGTAAAATAGCCAACAATAACATATGATATAATAGCCTAAAATAGCCTAAGTAGAATGACCAATAATTGCATAAGGTAAAAAAAATGTGCATAATAATATGTGATGACAAAAAAATATCATTCATTTAAATAGTGGTTCAATGGTTAAGGACTTGTTTTTTAAACATGGAAATGAAAGGATGTGAAGGGTTCAAACCTTCATGTGAACCCTTCACACTTTCACCCCATGTTAGTGGGTTATGTGTTTAAATGAATTAGGTTTTTAGCTTAAATTAGGTAGCATAATGATGATTCTTAAGTGCCTAGCCTAGGTTCATAATTAACTATTAGTGAATTTATTATTAATGATTTAAGTATTCATGAATTTGATTAATTATTGGTGAATTTAATTAATTATTATTGAATTCATTTGTCCATAGCACTTGGTCCTTGTTTACTAAAGGGTTGGCCACTTTCACATGGTAAATTTGTTCAATTTCACTCAAAATCTAATGAAACACATAGTGAATTTGGACGCATATTGGTTTAGTGAATGTTTGGTGGCGAAAAAATTTCATTGATGTAATCCAAAAACGCCAAAGGTTTGGGACAATGACTTTAAACAAAGCACCGTGTGACAATTTTAAGAAATTGTCTTGAATTTTTTCAAATAGCACACAATGGCATATTTCGACAATGCTTTTGTGAACAAACAAAGCACTAGCCTAGACAAGTACAAATAGGTCATGGAGAATAAGTTTTGGGTGGAACTAATTGGTTCCTAACAATACATTGAACTTTAATTTTAAAAGGTTCTCGAAGTGGTTCAAATGTGAGGTTTTATATGTAATATTAAACTTGTTACAATGGTTTGAAGTCTTTTATGCACAAAATGACAAGGTTCATTGGACCATGGAGGTGGTAGACTTGTGGGACAAAATTTCATGGTGGGTCAAATTTTCAGAAAAATCTTCACAGAAAGCAAAATTAACACCATGGATGAAAGAAGGCATTCAAAACCTTTTCACCCAAATTGGAAGCCATTGTGTTTTATGGATTCCAAGCATGGCAAATGTGCTCCCATTGTTAGGTGGAGACAATCAAGGTGGTTATGGTGTGGTGTGTAAGGTGCAAATCAAAAGGTTCAATCACATCCCAAACACCATTGAGTTGGTAAGGATGACACCCAAGATTGGATGATAAGCAAAAAATGTGCAAGCAACGTTCAGTGGAAGCTTTAGCATGTTCGTGTGAACTTCTAAGTGTCATCAAACTCTTTGCCATCCATGTCGAAACCATGGAGGCTTGCACATTGTGGTGGAATGGAGGAGCTTTTCGAAAAATGTTGGATTACAACATGAAGTACTCCCCCATTATGGATAATCAAACCTTATTATAGCAAATGGGGCCAGATATGGAAAGGAGAACACGATTTGTCACCTTTAGGTGAAATTGTGTGAAGCTAGCATGGGCACTCATAAACATTATGAATAGTACACTATTTAAAATTTTTGCATAATGATTTGTCCAAAGACAACATTATGTTGCATTTTTTGCCTAACAAACCACATGTTGTGTATATAGGCATTTGCAATTGGGGTGAAATTGGGTGCTTGCAAAAGGTGACACCATCATTGTGTGGGTTTGCTAAGGAGCAAGATGCCATCAACATAAGGAAAACATGTTGGTTGATGGTTTTAAAGTTTTTTTTGTTTATAGTGAATCGAAAACCCTAGGAGGGACACTAGTAAAAACAAAGTAGAAAATACATGAGTAAAAATATTAAGTTAATTAGTAAAAAAAAAACATTTTTATTCAAATAATCAATTTAATTATAATATATGGTATGTAATAATTTGAAATAATTGATTATAATTAATATAAGGTGGCTTCAATATGTGTATATTAAAAAATTAAATAATAATATGGTGATATAAAATAGGTTGGACAATTATCTAACCACCCCCCTAAAAATGGTCATTTCATGCACGTAGATCCTAAACTTTACACTAAGTGTCCCCCTAAGCCGAAAACTAAATATTTCCCTTTATGAATGACCAAGCAAGATCAAACAACTTTGAAGTTTGAGGCATATTCGATGGGCAAGTTAGCGAATGTCATGTAGGGTGAAGATTGAGATGCAAAATGTTTTGTAAAATTTAGCCAATATGTCATTTGGGAAGGTGATCCATGACATGTATGAGTCAAATCCAAAAGCACAAAGAACTATTCAACATTAATGGGACTTCCATACAATTGGACTCCATTTGATGAATGTTATCGAAAGAAGCATAGATAGTTTATAGTTGTTGCATATGAAATTTGGTGTAATTTGCATGATCTTTCAAAAATGACATGTTTTGGATTCACAAAATATATAAAACCTAGTTTTGTCAAGGAATCATGTTGTCATGTGTAATCATATTTGAAAATTTTGAATCTATCCTCTTTACACATTTGAAATTTGTGCATCAATGCTTTAAAATTATGATATTTTTCTTATAAACATAAGATATAATGATCAATTACACAAGTATTATCCATCTATCATCTATATTTTTCAATTATGGATGATTGGACTTTTCATTAATAATGTGTTTCGATAAATGTTCCCATAATAATTGATAGACATCAAGTAATGAAAAAAAATCAATATAAGCTCATTTGAAGCAATATTTCTTAATGCAAAATACAAGCCATTCATTCTACCCAAACTACATTATATATATTTTTTTGAAATTATTTTTGAAAGTTAAAAAATATTTTAATTCTTCAATTTTTTTGCACCAAAGACAAATTTGAGGTAGCTAAAAAACATTGGATGAAAACACTCATACAACCTTTGTTGTACATTGCTAAAGGAATTGTTGTGCAATAACCAATAAGGTTGGCAACCAAGAAAAATGGCGACTGAAAATGACAATTGGCAATTGAAAAGAATGGCAATTGAAAACACAAGTTAACGATTGAAAAAAATGGCAATGAAAATGGCTAATTGACGATTGAAAAGTTGGCATCCAAAAAGTGGGTGACCAAAAAATGTGGTGATTGAAAGTTGCAACCAAATTCATGTGGTGACCAAAACCTTATGGTGATTAAAAATTTGGCAACCGAAACCTTGTGGCAATCAAAATTTTGGCAGCTAACACTACAAGAATTCAAGGCTTTTCAAGTTGTCCAACTTGATTGCCATGTCCATTTCGACTAAAAATTTGGTCAATTTCACTAAAGGCCCCTAGTGGCTAAAATGTCATGTCTTTTTTAATTGGTTCATTTGATTAAAATGATCTTTTTGACTACTTGGTCAACGTGACATTTAGTCAAATACAACAAAAAATGAACCTTTTTAGTCAAAATGGACATGGGTGTAGTCAAACGAGACATGGAGCCAAATGGGACACGTATAACCATAAATTTTGGAAAATAAAATATTACATATAAATGTTTACTAGTTGTAGGTAAATCACATATAAATAGGTAATTAGGAGGTAAGAATTAAAGTAAGGTAAGTAGATAGGAAATTAAGGTAGGGGAGGTAGGTAAAAGGGTATGTAAATAAATAATAGGCCTATATTAGCATAGGCACATCTATGTGAGCCTACATGAACCTAGGTTATATTTTAGATGAGCCTATGTTAGCCTATATAGGCCTTGGTTTGCATAGATTTGGTAGTTAGGTAATGTAAGGGTTATGGTGTAGGTTATGTAAGGCCAATGTATGTAGGGCTATGTATAATTAGGGCTTATCTAGGCCTACATAGCTCATATTTAAACCTTCATAACCCTTCCATAAGCCTACAATATAACCCCTACATAGCCCTTACATATATAGGCCCATATAGCCTCTACAATATAACCCCAATAATATTGGCCCCTATGTATGCCTAGGTACCCCCTATGTACCCCCTAGCTACATATATAGCTCTTACATAGGCCTACATGACCCTTGCATAGCCTAAATAGTCATGCCTTACTTAGCCCCTATATAAGCCCTTACGTAAGCCTAGTTAAGTAGCTACTACATAGACTTTACCTAGGCCTACATAGTGTGCATAACCGTTATATAGCCTTGCATAGCTCTTACCTACGACTAAACACAACCCTACATAGCCTTACATAGCCCCTACATACTTTTTACCTAACTTTACATAGCTTAACATAGCCTTTACTTAGACCCTACCTAGGCTTATGTGTATCCTACATAACCCTTAAATAACCCTACATATATAGCCCTTACTTATGCCTAAACATCACCCTTACATATCCTTACATAACCCTTAAGTAACACTAGGTAACCCAAAAGCATAAATATTTCCTACCTAGCCTAACATATATAGCCTAACATAGCCCCTACTTATACCCTACCTAGGCCTCCATAGCCTTAGATAGCCCCTAAGTAGGCCTAGGAAGCCCATACATACTTCCTACCTAAGCCTACATAACATAACATATATAGCCTTTATTTAACCTTACCTAGGCGTACATAGCTTAACATAGCCCTTACTTGGACCCTACCTAGGCCTACATAGCCTTACATAGCCTTACATAGCCTTACATAGCCCCTATATAGGCCTAAGTAGCTTGTAATACCTCCTACCTAAACCAACATATATAGTTTAACATAGCCTTTAATTATACCCTACCTAGGCCTACATAGCTTACATAACCTCTACATAGCATTACATAGCCCCTAAGTAGGCCTAGTTAGCCAATTCACACCTCTTACTTAAGCCTACATAGCTTACATAACCCTTACATAGCCTTACATAGCCCCTAGAAGTAGGCTTAGCAAACCCATACATACTTCCTACCTAGGCCTACATAGCCTAACATATACCTTATTTAGACCTTACCTAGGCTTGTGTAGCCTAACATAGCCCCTACCTAAGTCTACATCTAATCGATACATAGTTTAGTATAGTAGCTTAATATAACATAGCCTAGGCTAGTTAGTATAGAGTACATTGCATAGTTAGTATGTTTGACCTTCCTACCTTCCTATGTCCCTATTTGTCCTCCTATCTACCTTTGTAAGTAGTGTAAAAGAAATTGAACGTGTTTATTATAATATGTTCACAAATGTTTTCACCTTATGAAGGTGGTGGTGCAATGGTAAGGACTTGATTCCTCAAAAAGGACGTGTTCGATTATGACTTGTCCAAAATAACTAATAGTCAAGTTAAACATTTGTCACTTTTGGGTTGTTTTTAACTAGTTTTTCAAATCAAAAAAGTTGTGAATTCTAGTAGTGCAAACCCCTTGTGGCAACTAAAGCAACTTTAGTTTCAATCTCTTATAAACCTACTTCAAATAGCCTAAGATGGCCTTTGAACTAGGTTGACCATGGGTTGGCCTAGCCTTATACTAATGTGATATTGAGTTGTGTTAGCATTGATATGCCTCCATTACAACCCAACAAACACACAAACACGATGACAATGTTGTTTACAACCACCAATCATTTTCATATTAATGCACACCTCAATTCTCTAGATGCAATAGAACCTACTTTGTCACCCAATGTGACATCATCTTGGGTCTTCCTATGTTTGTTTCCATGGGTAGTCCATTTTGAAAGGGAAATGAAAAGGTTTGTGAAAAAAATGATATATGCATTTTTGGAAATCCTACAAAACCCATAGTTAGTAAACTAAATGAAAAAAAGTTCATAAAATCAAAACACTATGAAAAATCACGTCTATTGAAACCACACTACCTTGCAACTAAAACTCAAAAAACAACTCGCATATAACTGTTATGTAAGTATCCTTTGGGTATTACAACTATTATGCAACTATCCCCTTAGAAATATGATGTATTAACAAATAAATTATCATGTTAGAAAATCAGTTAGTTGTATTATAGTTGCAAATGAATTGAAAATGGATCTTTTGTACATTAATTTATATACATCATACATACATATGTAGTCAACCATGTTTGACTTTTTAAGGAATTGCGTTGTAGTTGCATGTGGCAACTACTTTAGAACTAATATAAATGTGTCACTAAAGCAACAACTATGTTGCAACTAATGTGCAATGTACATACATGCGATTATGCAACGTGTCCACATCTCCACCACCCATTATGGGATACATTTGCAACAAGTTTTCAATTATGATTCCCATTGATATGATTAGTATGGCCACTAGTGTGCCATTACTAAAGTACTACTGTTCAACTATGTTATGAGTATAAAACAATTACTTATAACTTAATAAGGATACATGTTCATTAATTATTTATATTTTCATCATATGTGTTTCATTTTGAGTGATTTAAAATGTTATGGGAGTGCTTCTTTAAGTTCTAGAAATCATTTTTGAAAAGCAAAGGAAAATGAGTGATGAAAAAATAACAATAATATAAATAAACTTTCCAACTTACAGAACATGTTCTTTTTTTCTTTGGACCCCCTTGCTTTCAAACCTTATAACTTTTTTATTTCTTATTCATTTTAAACAATTTAAAGTGTTATAGGAATGCCACTTGAAGTTCTACAAATTATCTTTGAAATTTAACAACATCAAATAAACATATAAGGATTTTTGTGGGTGTTTGGGGACTAGCCTTTGTAGCATTTGGTGGTTTGTTTTTTGAGTTTATGACCCCTCTATTTTGAAATGCCATAACTTTCTCAATTTTATTCCATTTTTTACGATTTTTTGTGACTACACACACCAATAAGAGGGGTTCAATTTTTGTTTATATGTCAAAAACAATGGAGCTCCCCCTTGGGATTGGCATGCCTTGAGTGCTTAAATGTTATAATTGCAATTCAATTGCAACTAATGAACAATTAAAAGATTTAACCCATACGTTTTGTCTTTAAATCCCATGTTAAAAATTATATAAAGAAGGCTTGTTCTCTTATGTTTTCACATTAAAATACATGTGTCATTTTGGGATGAGTTGAAAAATGCTTAACCTAAAGGCAAAACATAAAATAAAAAATAAAATTTCATGGCTATTCATTAGTGCACTTAGTTTTGTGCTTTCCTACCTACTTACCTACCTAGGTAAGTAAGTAGGTCCTAGTTTTTTACCTACCTATGTAGGTAGGTAGGTCTTAGGTCAATATGTAGGTATGTAGCTCTTAAAACCTACTAACCTACTTAGTTATGGTTATGTATGACCTACCTAACTACTAAAACAAATTTTTAAATTAAAAAAATCCAAAATATGCCACGTGACAATTTTTTAATTGTGCCACATGTTGCAATTTTGAAACGTCATTAACAATCATAATAGACAATGGAGATCAATATTTCAAATTTTTTAATGTCCAAAATCTTCATAATGCCATGTGTTAGATTTTAATAGATGGATGACAATTAATGATGTTAGCATGACATCATGGGTGTAGTTATAATGAAATTGAATAGTAGTTGAAAATGAATTGTTTTGACTAAGTTGCAATTGAATTGCAATGAATTGGACTGTATATATGGTGAATTGCAACTTTGCAACTCATGCAAGTTGTTTGTTAGAACTCATGACATATAAATATAGTGAATTGCAAGTGTCCATTGTAACTAAAAATTTGAGTTGCAAAGCCAGTTGCAAAACACCCTTTTTTCATAGTGAAATGGGAAATTAATAGGGTTTACCAAAATAGATGGGTTGGAAGGTTTATTTAGCTTGAACTTGTTTGTGGGGGAGATGACAAGACGAAGACGGTGAGGTTCAAGGTTCCAAGTTTGAAAGGAAAGATACAATGCTACTTCCAAAGTTTGATGCTCTCATCAAGCATTTAGGTTTTAAAAATAGTGTTGTGAAACTTGGAATGGTTATTGACACATATCATGTGAACACTGAAAATGCATATGTGAAGAATGAAAAACTATATGCTTCCACAAGGTGTGACATAGTTGAACAATTATAAAATCCCTTGTTGGTCACCAACCAGTTAATGGTTAATCAACCAAATGAAGAAAAATTGTATCATTTATTTTTGGGTGGCCAACCATCATCAAAGTTTGCAATATGTTAGTGGAGGAAAAATGGCGGCTATGAACCATAAAACTAAACAATGTAATTGTTTTATAAATTCTAATACTTGGAACCATATTCGACCTGAAAGGAAAAATATGCAAAGGGTATCTACCAAAAACACAATATCCATACCCTTTTAATACGCGTTTATTAGGGTCAAGGTTTTTTGTTTTAAGGTTTTTGGTTTTCATGTCTCTTTCATTTTTTGCATTCACTTTTTTCCACTCCAATTTGTTCATCATGACTTTAACTTTTTGTCATTGTGTGTCATCAATCAAGTGAATGTGAATACTAATTACGAAACTTTTTAGGATGAATGAATCTTTTTCAAACGAGCATGAAGAGTATAAAACCTACTAAACAATAAGAATGTAAATGCTTCAAAAACTTTGTAACTTCCTTTACATGCACATTGTTTTTGTTTTTGTCTTTTGCACCATATCATATGCATTAGTGAGAAGTTGCACAATTTTGTGAAAGTTGCATAGGTGCATCAAGGGAGGAAGAAGGTGTTTGTTTTTGACATCTTTGTTGACTACAAACACTTTGAATGTTTTTGGTTTCTAATCATGAAGTTTCATTGTTCATTGTGTTTCATTGATTCATTTGTCTTGCACCTTATTGTTGCGTACGTTTTGTTTTGCTACAAGGCACATTTGTGAAACAAAGTTGGGAGAAATTATTTTTCCTTGCCTACTTTCGGCAATTGTTGTGTTCACCCATCTTCTCATTTGTTGGTTATTCATCCATTCCATTGGTTTTCACTAAACCACCAAACTTTGTTTCTGCATTTCATCCTTTTTGTTTATACTCGAAAGTGTGTTGTGTAAGTGGGGAAAGACCTTGAAAAGACTACCTAGACAACTTTGCTATCTACTTTTTAAACTCAAAACCTTAAACTATCACATTTTACTTATTGTTGATAAGTTTAAGGTTAAATTTATTTTTTAAAAGAGTTCACAAGGTTTTTTTGTTTGATCTTGTGTTCATTTCTTGCTGAATTTATGATGGCTTTTCCTTCATGCCCTATCATGAATGTTCATGACATTAATTTTAATGAAAAAGTCCCCTGGTTTCTACATGGTATGACAACAACAATGGTAGCAATGTGCAAGTTGTGTGGGAAGGTGGGGAATTAGAGACTCTAAAACCTATTGTTGTTAACAGGGATGATTTACATGCATACATCACTAAAATGCACTTGGAAAATTTACGACAACAAAGATTTCTTTGGAAGCCACATTCTTACACTTCATTCACTTGGGCATTTTTAAAGGTGAATAACAACCAACCCATGGATTTCGATCATAACCAGATCATGAAAATACTTTGCCATGTTGATTTTGTTGATCTTGAGATCTTGCCCATCCACACCAAGTGTAAGAAAGGATTGATTACATACCATAAAACTAATGGCATAACAACCATGAAAAAACATGTTGATCCCTGACCATTCTACCTTTATGAGAAAGTTGGCAAAAGATCTAACCATTGTTCCAACAAAAGCTCCACTTGATTGACAAGCTAACAAAAAAAAAAAACAGGTCTTTCCATCTACAATATCTACACATGTAGGCTTTCAAGAAGACCTTTTTTTGTGGTCAAGGGGCCCTTGCCTATGAAGTTTGTTGAATCAATCTAGCTCTAGAGGTTGTCATACAGGTTGTGTCCACGAATTGTTTTCCCATCAAAGAAAGCTTTTGTTGAGAATGTTTTACCTAGCTTGGTAGAAAAAACCATGGTTACCTATGTGCAACCTACATTGGCTAGTTGTTTGTTGGCCACTTGCACATTATATATGTGGATATTGAAAGGAGTGCACTACATCTTTGTTGTGGTTGTAAATTTTATTTTCAACAGTTGGGTTGTTTATGAGGCAATTGTGAAAATTCTATCTCCAATTGTCTATGGTTGTGTTTTGAACCAAAATCATGTACACTCTAATTGCTTGCGGATGTTTTATCCATTTTTTAAGACACTTGATAAGAGTTGGCCTTTAGGCCTATTCTTGATAGCCTTGTTGAAAAATATGTGTTTGACTATGAGTTGAAAAAGCTCGTGTTCTAAATGAAACAATAGATCCCAAGGTTCTTCTACCATTCATTTATTTTCTAAATACATTTGATAGAAAAAAAAACCATAATATGTTGGATATAATGTTTGATCCAAGGTTCAAAAGCATGAAGTTGGCTGCCATGTTTATGGGTCATCAAAATGCAACTCTTGTGGTCATTGAATATGATGAAAAATTGTTGATGCCTTTATCAATGGAAGCAAATAAGTTTTTGATCCATGACAAGGTTGAAACAACTTTTGACCTTCATTTAGAAGGTGATTATGAAAGTCTATTGCACACTACATCAACATCAACAAACACATACAAAGATAGTGTCAAGGGATCTTGTTGGGTTTCAAGTTGCAAGTGTGTATTATCTTGGTGGCATAAAAGAAGAACACAATTTTCCAATCATTGTTCTTTTCACATGTCATATTTTTGGCATCCTAGTTAGCCAAATCAAAATAGAACATATTTTTCCATTGTTGGAATCTTGATGGCACTTCGTTGATGTCAGTTGTAAAAAAGGAATTTGGACAAACTCATGTTTGTTAACAAAAACCGGCCATCTGATCCATAGACTAGATGTATGAAACCAACTGATTTTGCATCTACATGTGAGATGGAATTAGATTTGACAATGGAACTAGAAGTTGAATTCCAAGATGAAGTCGATTATGAAATTTTCTTAGACCTAATTGAAATCATATATATATTTTTTCTTTATGCAAGTGATTGGTGATTGATGGGCTTATCCATGCTCTACTAACTTAGTTGAAAATGATGATTTGAACTATCTATGAAGGCTTAGGATTTAGGTGAATTCATCCATGATTCCACGTTGTGAGGGGGTTGACATTGATTTTTTAGTGTTTTGTTTGGGTGCTTGTTGGGGGTTTTGTTTCATAATTTTATCTTTTGTGCCCATGTCTATTCACTATGTCATATGTAATTTGTCTTTTTAATGTCTTTGGTCTATTCTTTTGAATGTTTGTAGTTTATTGGTTTTCAATCTATTCTCTTTTATGTCTTTTGTTTTCAATGTTTTTTCTTTTAAATGTTTTTTTTTTCTTTATGACTTTAAAGCCTTTAATATTTTTGTTTTCTACATTGACTCCTTTCTTTTGTGTCTTAAATCTTAATCTACCCTCTTATGTGGTTTTAGTCTTCTATATTTAGTGTCTTCAATTTCCTTTGTTGTGTGTCTTCAATTTTTAATTTTTTGTGCCAAGTTTATTTTATGTCTTTAATGTCTTTTGTTTTTAGTCTTCATTATCCTCTTATGTGTCTTTAATCTTCTATCCTTAGTGTTTTTTTGTTTTTTGTATTTTGTTTCCCCTCTTTTACATTTTTCAGTTTTTAATCTTTGCAATCTTTTGTGTTTTCTATTTTATGTCTTCATTGTCTTTTGTCTTGAGTTTTAATTAGCCCTCTTCTATGGTTTCTGTCTTCTTAATTTGCCCCTCTTCTATGGTTTATGTCTTCTATATCCCCTATTGTGTGTCTTTAATTTTCAATCTTCTATGTTAAGTCAATAACATGTCTTCAATGTTTTTTTGTCTTAAATCTTCATCTACATTCTTTTATGTTTTCAGTCTTCTATCCTTAGTGTCTTTTGTTTTTTGTATTTTGTCTCCTCTCTTTTGTGGTTTTAGTCTTTTATTCCACCCCTTTTCTATGGTTTCAGTCTTCAAGTTTTATGTTTTATGTGTCATGGTTAGAGCCTTTTGTTTCTTGGAATTTTATTGTATTGGGTCTATGCTTCAATTTTTTTGGAAATCATTGAGGTATGTGATTTCAAAGTCAGAAGATGGAACAAAGGATGAATTTCCTAAAATTTAGACCCCTAAAACATGGTAGATAATTTTCAATATGATTCACCACTTAATAATCATTATGGGCAAACTTTTCCTTGGGTGCTACTATAAGGAACCACTTCAACAAAATCACAAGAAAGTTGAATGTAATTTAAGAAATAAAATTCCATCTATTTATACATTGGTTTATTTGATTGGACTAGGTGGGCTATGCATTCCGCACCTATGCACACACTCATTAAAAATAATAAACACCCAAAAACATATAATATGCATTAACATTTTGAAAACTGAACCATTCCTAACCCAATTCCTGACTTTTTTCTTGATTATTTAGTACATGCACAAGGGAATGATACAACTAATCATTAAAACAACAAAAGGTGAAAACAACTATCATTTGTGTTTTTGACATCAATGGCCCTTTGGGGCTTCACAATTTTGATTTTAAAAATTCATAACTAAATCAAAATTGATTCAATCAATTTTAAAAGACATCAAGTAGGTTGGCATTTGAAGTATTCTAAAAAATTAACATCTAAGAAAAAATCCCAAAAAATAGATTCCTTTTATGTTATTGATAAAAAAAAATCCTTTGTGTGACATTCTTGAAACTTTTTCATCATGCATCCATTTTCCACATTAAAACACATTTTTTACATGTCTTGGGTAACCTTTTGATAAATAATTTGGAATGAAAAGCTTTTTTTATGTGAGTCCTTTGTTGTCCTAAAGTTGGATGAGTCACAAAAATTTGGGGTGTGACATTCCTAGTGGTACTACCCAAGGATAAATTTGTTGTTTTAGGGGAGCTAAGTTGTTTAGTTTTAAATATTATTTGTTTAGTTGATTAGTTGTAAGTAATATTGGAAGATTTTCCAAATGATAGATCCATGAACCTTGTAAATGCATTATTTAGCACAAAATGAAAAGACTTGATTTGTTTATTTGTCCAAGGCTTGGGCGTGTTGTAAATGTGTGTTGTGTATTGCGTATTCTTTGCCTAACAATTACAAATGCCCAAGGCTTCATATTTGTTAAAAACTCAGACTTGGTTTTCAAAAGGGGATTTGTCAAAGAACATGGTCAAGTAACAGGAATATACTTGGTTGGGTTTCTACAAGAGAACTAGGCTAGAAACCTAGGTAAATCATACAACCAAACACCCACCCCACCTCATACTATTTAGATTGCTTATTTAAGTATTGAACTTTATATATATGCACAAATCTACTTTGTTTAGGATATGATTTTGGAAAAATCAACTTTCTAACATCCCCATTGTTCAAGAACAACACACACATTCTTCTTATTTTCTTTGCTTTTTCCCCTTTATTCCCATGCTTTTGTGCATGTCTTGTAAACAATGGAGAATTAAAAGCCACTCCCCTTTCTGGTGGTATTCTTTTTTTGGTTTATTAGAGTTTTGATTGTTTTGGCTAAAATGTGACTTGTTTTCTTTTGGTTGTAGGATTATGCTGGTCCTCTTTTAGCCTTTCATAAGCAAAAACTTGATTTGATAAAGCTCAACCACACATAAATGCCTCCAAATAGAATATAAAAACTAAGGATATAAATTTTATATAATGATTTAAATGCTTTTTCTTATGCATGGTTATAAGATAGAACAAGCATAGATTGACAACTTTTCACATTCAATAACCACTGCACCTGCCATGTTGAAGCATTTGTTGGCACAATATGACATTGCTCAAAATCCACTAACTGGTCAAACTTAAATATTGGGAAAAAAAAATAGTCACTTGAACATATAACACTTAAAAAACTTGTCACTAGCAATTTATGAACCAATTGAATACACTTGCCCCAAAAAAAACAATCACCTTGACATACAAGCATTCACAGTTTGTAACCAACTAGGCTACCTCACATTGATTGCTTCAAAACATCATAAATATGTGACAATTATACAAAATCATGGTCCAATTTTAACAATTTCCAAGTTGATGTCTTCTAAGAAGACTCACTTAAGAAGATGAAGGTACCAAATGCAGGTGTTAGTTCATTTTAACCTCTTATATAGTTACAAGTGTATTTTTCCCATGTCACAACCACCTTCTTCTTGATGCATTTCTTTTGACATAATTTTATTTTTGGCTTTCAAATTGCTTGTGAGGGGTGCAAAAAAGAAGCCTTGAATTGGACATTATCCTCAATCTGTTTACTTGATTTGATACTGCTGACCAAAATTTTCGACCCAAGATTGGATCTTACAGTGTGCCCCCAGATTGACAGTGCCCGTACGACAGCACAACTGCCGATATCCGCCTCTGGTAGAGCGGTACCTGCTGCCGAGATCTGCAGAGCTTTATCTTTACAGACGCTTGCTCCCAGTTGTCCGCTGTTGGACTTGCAACTGGCTCCACGGCTCTGCCCAAAGTAAAGAAGGTCGTCAGTCCTTACCCTTCCAACCGGCAAAATCCTCAGTCCCAGCTCCAACCTCCAACCTCCATTGGACCCCGCCTGATTTTGCCTAGCGATTTCTGCCAGTCTCTGCGCCTTATCCCTGGTTTGAACTTTGCATAGCTTGGTTCCACCAATCTCCGCAACAAAGGCCATTGGTGGACTAGAGCTTTTATGCACCAGTCCATCAACCAAGTACCAAGTACCAACCCCCAGTTTGTGGAAACAGCTTGTGATCTCGCTTTATACGATGTGAGCAAATCATAAGAACAAGTTGCTCCTAGCTTTGACCTAGCAATCGAATCCCAGAGACGTGAAAGTCATCATACTGATCAGTGTTTTTCTTTTCAAATTCACGAGGTAGGTGGGTTGGCCATCATCCACAACAGTACTTAGCCAAATTTGGCTATGCCTCATAAAGGTCAGTAAAAACAATTTGGTTTCATGCTATAGTTTGGAGACATGCTACAACCCAGTATTGTCTAAATATGGCAACTTCAAAAACAAAATCCTCATAATGTGAGGATAGAGGGCCACTTCTTCATACTTTACCTTGGGAAAGGCCTCCCTCCTGTGGGCCTATGCCATTCAGGCTATGTCCCAAAAGAAGCGGAGGCCTTGGGAAGCACACTTGGCTTGTTCAAAATTTGACCTCTATTTACGCACTTAACATCTTTGGGGAGGAATTCTTGATCTTGTTCTATGGGATTTGGTGTGGAACATATTCTAACAAAGTAGCAAGTTTTGTGCATCAACCAAAAAACATTTCTCACTTGGACTGATGAGCCATATTTATTAATTTTGTTAAGCAAACAAAAGTAGACCATTCCAAGACATGTAAATTTTGGACTCTAGCTTCTTGAGCTTTTTATTTTCACCCATAACGACCAAAATTGGCACACCTATAAATAAAACATATTTTAGAGTATTGTAAAACTCTAATGCTTTTATGTCTTTTTATAATAGAGATTGTATAGTTTTTGTCATGCATTTCAAGAATATTTCAAGGAACTTTTAACCACATTTAAAAATATCAATCACATTTTGTCAATTCAATCCATGAATTCTCCATTTGATTTGAGAAACCTAAATGTCCTAATATGTGAATTCAATATTTCAAAAATATTCTGAAAATATGGAACCCTGGATATCATTAAACACTGAACTTTAAGGATGATCTAATGAAACTTATGTTATGGTTTTTTGAGGTCAAAGTTTTTGCAAAAATTAAAGTATTTTTTCCAAAAATGCACTCAAGTTCATATATAAAAAAGGGGGTGGAATTGTCATGATTAGTGGACAATGTGCTATTGGGGGTTTTTTTATTAAAAAAAGAGTGTTCACCTACTTAATGGGAACCATATTATTCTCTCCTTCTAGGTTGTTGATTATTTTTTTACTGATTTTATCCTTTTGTAAAGTGCATTGATCGACTTTTTGAGCCATGCTGGGAGGCTAGGTGCATGAGAATTCTTTGGTCGTCTTTCTTATTACTCCCATAAGAATGTCATTTTGTATTTTTTTGGTTTCAAAATTTCCATTGTAAATATTGAAACCTTGTATATGAATGTAGCTTGAGTTTCTTTTGAATGTAACAATATTTATAGAATGAAAATTTGCCTTAAAACATATGCAAAAACTTCTCGGAAAATAAAAATACTTTCATATCTAATCAAGAGAATACACTATAAATGATTTAATAAACAAAGACATTGGGTTGTATGATACTTCCCACTAAAATGAAATAGATTTGGGTTGGGTAAGTATCATGTATGGGGATGGTATGTATAGGGTGAAGCCTTAGGGTGGGGGTGTTCTCAAAATACACGACCTAGGATGAGTCAAGTCCGGCCCCACATTTTGGGGATGTCCCCCACCCATGGGCTTTACCTATCATAAAGCAAGATGCAATTTTATCAAGAACCAAACCTATGTAGATCACAAGGCGGATAAATGGGAGGGTTCTTATGCATACTCCTCAATAGTGGAAGGGTTCTTACACCTATAAGTAGCCATAATTTCCCTCCCACCTTTGATGAGTAGGCATAATATCCCTCCCAATTTCTAGGAGGGAAATTCATGAATATAAGTTGCCCTCCACATACACTACAAAATTTCTCCGAGTGCTTTACTTTTTGTATATTTTGGCTTTGATGTGGACCATTGGTAAGTGCCATTTGCCTTTGAACAACAGTTTTCCCCATGTAATTGAAATGAAATTCAAAGAATTTTTTAGTTTTTTGCTAACAATCATTAACAAAGATGTAAATAATGAGATATTTACAATGGTGGTGGTGATTAATCAATAGTTGGAATTTAGTCATGAAATATGAAACGCATGTTCATAATAGTCCTCATGTTTTCTTGAACTTATGGTTGGGACTATTCCCTAATTCACTATAACAAAACCGCGGTTTTTATGCTAGTAACATTGTGAATAATTTGATTGTTGAATTAAGGTCACTAATATGAAATGATTAATTATGTTCATTTTGACTAATATGCAAACTATACATGTATGTTATGATTAATAATTTTTTTTTATCTAATTAGATAAAACATAATGTATAAATGAAATGGATTTCTACAATTTGATTATTGTGAGTGAAATGAACCATTCAAATTGTGAAATGGATTGGACCACATTTCATGTATATGATTCCAATATTATTTTTGATGTTACTTATTCAAGTGCATTAAAATGTAAGAAAATTATCATGTAACTATTTTTAAAAATAATTTATTAAAAAAATGATATTAGCATGGTCATCATATTTTCAAATTCTTATATATTTGTAAATGCAATTTTAAAATTTTATGGAATTGTAAAATCAATTTTCAATTGCATACTTTACATGTGAAATAATTTTTTTAAAAAAAATAATAATAATCACGGTATTTTGATAAAATATATCACGTTAAATTTTTGGACTTTTTTTTTGAGCCAATGTAATGCCTTTAAATTTGAAATTTAAAAATTAAAAAAAACTATTGTGAGGACAAAGACATGTGAATTTTAATTACATAATTTCACAGGTTAAATTCATTTATTTTATGAAGTTTAAATAATATTTAATTTAATATATTTGGATTTATCATCAAACCAAAATATTAAAATTAATGTGTATTTTGAAAATTTTGAACTAATAAATTATGAAATTAGATCAAATAGAAAAAAGTTAAATATATCAAATTAAATGACGCATTTGAATTTTTGAAACAATTATTTAAACTTAATGTAATACATTTTTATATTTTAAAATTTTAAAAAGATTAAATTCAATGTAATTATGAAATTAAAATTTGAACTTTAATCAAATAATGGAATTAAATACATGTGAGGTCAATTTCAATATATTGAAACAACATAATTACATAATGATGTTATATTGACTAAAATTCCAAATATATATGTGTTACTATTGTTTGTAGTTCATTATTTGCCACCCACGTGAAAATGCTAGTACGATGGTTAGCTTTTGGATTGTGGTTAATGAAGTTGTATAACCATAGACCCGACAATCCTATTACTATCGAGGCAAGAGGTTGCTAGGTTAAAAAAAAAACTGTCAAAGCGTAGACACAAAATAGGAAGAAGACAATAACCTTTGGGAAATATCGCTTTCAATCCAAAATTAATAAAAATTCCAAAGATGTCAATTTCTGTGAAATCTAAAATGAAGAAAAGGAAGGGGGTTGAAAAATACCTCCTCCAACCAAATATATCATCGCAATTGCATATCCATTATATTATAATTAATTCCTTCCATCAACTACTTATCCTCTACTCTTACCACCTTGTTGTAACTACTTTCCAACAAGTTATTAGTTTTTAGGAAAGAAGTTTTAAAGGAAGAAAAAAAAAAACTTAACTAAGAGCTACAATATTCTACGTCAAACTCAAATGAACTATAACTAAAACAAATGTGTCCCTATATGCCAAGTGATTTCACTAGATTTTGAGTGAATTCATTAGTACTAATGAATAGGACCTAATGAGGATGTAGTGAATCCACTAGTCTAGTGAATAGGGATTAGTTGAACTACACCCACATTTTGTATTAATATATTATCATTTTAAAAGGAAAGTGAAGACAAAGAAGAAATAATATTTTATAAAAAACACACCAAGTTTCGAAACTTTCACACACTCCCTTATATATATTTTTTCAACATACAATCCCTCTTTCATTCCTCCATAATCTTCTCCAACAAGAATGATAGGAATCCTCCTTTTAATCCCTTCTTCCATAAATCACATAAGGTTCATATTCCACCCACAAAAATAGGTCCTTATCCCAATCTTTTCACAAATCTTTCATAGTTGATTGGTAAACAAATACCAATCATTCATTCACATAGGTTAACTAACCAAATGGCGTCACCTTTTAGATATACTAAAAAACACGAAGTATGTCTATCACTAATAATTACCTAGTTATTAAAATGCCCATAAGGCTAGCTAGTTTAGAAAGATTTATTACCTTTAACATTATCCCCCCTCTACCCTAGATTACATCTTCATAATTTGGCATATGTGGTCCTAAAATTAGATGAGGCATTATCACTTACCATCTTAGATCCTGGGAAGACAATAATCCTTTTGTCTAGAGTTATAAACTTAATCATTAGTCTTAAGGTTATTGTGGACATTTGGTATGCCATGTTACTCTATAAGTGGTATTCTCAAGGAGGATTTTTCAACTATATGTTTATAGGATGATGGGATTCTTCATGTGGCTAGAATTGTGGGAAGGCCTAATGGTAGGTTGTTAAATGTTCAACATTACTACCATGTAAGCACATGAGTGTGAGTGGTGAGTAGCAAACATGTGAGCTTAACTTTTGTGAGTTGCACATAATCTTTAAAGAATGTTGTTGCCACATAAGCCAAGTATTCGTTCCATGTAAAAAAAAATATTCCATACACGTGCAAAGAATATTATACTTATGTGGCAAAAATAATAATTTATGATATAAAATATTCATCCTTAATAGACTAATGATTTTATTTGTGCCAATAATATCTACGTAACTTTTGTTATGTGAGCTTACAATTGAAATTTTAAAAATATTTCCCTTAATCTTCCAATATGATGTTTTCAATTATTAGTGAACATGTAACTTAATGTGATTATTAATTTCTATTTAATAGTGAAACATCATTAATGCTAAGAAAAATGTTAATTGAACAATTATCAAAGCCTTTATCAAACCAAAATAGTAACATTGTTTGCAAGTTTTAAACTAAGAGCCAAATAGATAACATCATCACAAGCACTAGAATTAACAATGTTCATGGCACATGTTTTTTATGAAAATTCATAAGTGTACTCCAACTTACACAGAAGTTACATCACGAACTAACAAGTGATGAATTTCATCACAATTCCAAGTTGGAAAATGAATGAAAATTTCAAACTGCCCACAAAACATGACATATTGCAAAACACAATACATGTGTTTACAGGGCACCCACTTCCCTTTGCGACCTAAGGAATTAAAAAATCATAATTACAAAATCCAAATAAGTGCAAGTTAGAAAATTCCTTATCATAATTTCATATTGCTTCTTGTTTGGATTTTGGCGAAATATAATCTTGTTGATTCATCCATATCTGGGAAGGGGAACCTCCAAATGGTGGGTTAATAATCTCTTCAAGAAATTGACCAACCTCCCATTGATTGTAGCGTAGATTTGACATCTTGAATGGCACTATTTGACAAACAACCTTACCATTACGTGTTATTGGCCACAACATTTCCCTATTTATAGGAATGTAGTTTTCCCCTCTAAAAATATTTTGAGGAAAAATAGGTTGCCATTTATTTAGAACAAATCTTACTTCTTCAAAAGACTTGACTTCATCTTGCATGAGATTGGTTTCAACTTGAATGAGCTAAATTTTTAGAATAACCAGTTTGTCAAATGCATATTTGTGCTTTGTATCGGCAACACACCGCTTCATGTCATCTTCACATAACCTTAACTTGTGTAGCTTGATGGGTGCACCAAGGAACTGAAACCACAACCCTAAATAATTAGAATGGGGACAATGATAGAAGTTGGTTTGGTAATTATCCTTGTAGCACAAAAATGCTTGGTGGTTTTTTGCAACATGGAACATTAAACATGCGACATAGGGTGGCATTGTTCTATATGCCAAACTACATCTCCACATGGAGCCTCAAGGACCTCAACATCTCCATGAATTTGATCAGCCCCAAGTTGTTCAATTTGCACATTTGATTTGGCAGTTACATGGTTTACACGTGGATGAAAAAAATTCACATAGTTGTGCCTATGTGAATCCCCCTTTGATCTAGGGGCTAGGTTCACCTTTTTTTTGTAAGGGCCAAAGATCTCTTCACCTTCTATGTGTGAGATTTTAACTATGTAAGATGATCTTGGGGCATATTTCAAAATCACATTTGCAAGTTACTTCAAATCATCAAATTGGGTTGCTCTACACAATAACAGTTCATTCTTATCAAGCCCTTGACATATTCAACCACCTTGCTTGAAATGAAAATACAATGGGGTGCGGACATGATTAAAAGAGCCAACGGGATTACTTTACAAAAGGACTATGACTCGTTTTTAATCTTCTTTCACTTTTTTGTATGAAAGAATTTTTGAATGAAAATTTTGCAACTTGTTATTAAAAATACAAATAGTTATGTTTTAAATATACTATTAGCCTCAACAATTGTTCAATGGTGATGGTAATTTTATTATCCAAGATTTGGCATCCCACTTCCTCTTTCACTCCATATGTCACAACTATTGGCAACATTTCAAGGTGTTTCACAACATACAATATTGTGGCCCCATATGGTTCAAGGGCAATAGGTATATCTATTAACTTATTTTCCTCTTGCAATTTCATGATGGTATCTACCATTAATTTTTTATAATTATTTTCTTCTTGCCAATCTTGTGGCCCTTTCCCCTTGAAAGGTTATTTCCTAATAGTGATAGCCAACACGATGTTGATGGTAGCCTTTTCATATTTATTATCACTTGAACTAATTTTTGGTCTTGAAACTTCTTACGTTTCATCTCTTGGATTTCTTCTTTCCATGGGCAAATGACAAATGAATGTCTTGGCTAATCACAAGAGTAACAAGTAAAGGTGCCACTAACGATAGTATCACCTTGAGCCACTCCCTTTCTCCAAGTTCCTTGTTAGGTCGTTACAACAATATAACTTCATTAACAACCACCTCTTGTTGTTTTCCTTCAACCCATCATTTGAATTTGTTGGGGTTCCAAAAACACTTTTCTTCTAGAAAGGTACACTTTGTGCAATATTGGCATTCCTTTTTTGCTTGGTTTGCTACATGTAGTTGGAGGTTTCTCCATCTTCTTCTTATCTTTTCTAATTATTTGGTACATGCCCGATATGACCTTATTACCGTTTGAATTTATTGAATTTTCTTCACATATTATTGGTGTTGTAAGATGTTGGACGAAGGCATGTTTTTTAATGTTAGTCATGACGACACAAAGGTAAGGTAACAAACTAGCCCTAACATTAGAAGGAATTATGTCTTTTGCAATTAAGAAATGTTGAAAAATCAATGACTACAAGTCTGAAACAACATTTTTCTTTTCAAATGTGGGTTTTAGCATAGGTGGAAAAATAATTGACCAATGCAAATCACAAGTGGCAAAGATTCAACAATGTTTCCAAAAATTATCTAGTTGATGCCATTGTAATGAAAGTGCCTTTGGATGATTGAGAAAAATAGTACAAAAATAATCTTGGCAATGATATATTTTGCTTTACCTATATGAGTTGGCTAATTCTATTATTAGTTAGTTATTAATGTTAATGACTTGCAAAAAAAATGGAAATAAACCTAAGTAATGGCAGTGTTATTTAACAACATGTCATGGGGAAGTTTATTACAAAAGTAGTTTCACATTTCAAGCATATCGACTTTGACCATATCCTGATTGAACATCTACCCACATATGATAAGTAGCTTGATATGGAAATGCATCCAATGTGAAGAACTCTTGTGCTTTCATAATAATAACCAATTACAACCGACCATTTAATTGATTGCACATTTTGTTTTACAAAAACAAAACTAAATTGAAGTAGTGTTTATCTTCAACAAACTCAAGAACATGAATCATTGCAATTTCTACTAGCTTTAGGAACTTTGGGAAGGAATGAGACTAGAATTGTGATGCATGGATCACTTGCCACAAGTGAGTGAAAGGCTTGACAATGATGGGGTTTGCCTTGTTAAATGCAAAAGCCACCACCTCAACCATAGCTTGAGTAGCATTTGATTTCATCGTCAACTTAAATAAACCTTGATGGACATCTAAATCCCAACCTCATAAAATTGTAAGAACCACAAGAGTAGAATTGCCATTTGTAGATTGTCCACATGGTCATAAACTGTAATAAAATCCTTTCAGCATTTCCAAGTGTCAAGGAAAGGTCACCTCTACATCTGCATGTATCCAGCATTGGGGATAAACAATCCCCATTACATCCAACATTACTTGTTCTGGAAATCAAATGTCCAATTTAACAACTAGGCTTTCAATAGCCTCTATAATGATCCCAATTCCCAATGCAACACAACCAAAGTGTCAAAATTTTCATTTAGAAAAAAATGTGTTTGAAAACACGCAAACCATCTATAGGTTATGTTACAAACCATATTTAAAAGTTATTCTAAAACTTGAATGTACCATGGTTCATGACATTTGTAAATAAAAAAACTAAAAATACAGACCTAGGCCATGGCCTTGGATCACCTTAGTGTTCACCTATTGCACTTGCAATTGAAAGAACATACAAACCACAAACCATTTGCAAATCTTTTAATTCATGTGTTATGAGTATTGTACCTTAAAATCTAACATAACAAAAACCAAAATTAGAGACTAGGGGGGTTGGAAGACCATCATAATGTTCACTTATTGCATTTGGAATTTACAAGAACATACGTGCCACAAACCATTTGCAAATATTTTAACTCATGAATCATGAATGTACCTTGAAATCAATAAATATAAAAACCAAAAATAAGGTATGGTTGTTTTAGAATCACCATGTCCATTGTTCACTTAAAATTTAAGTGCATCTATAAACTTAAAAAATTTAGAACAAACTAGGAGTTTACATTTACTCTCAATTTTCACAAGATACATACAAGTGCAAATGCTACTTGTGTCATTGATAACATAGCACCTACATTTGGGCAAACAACAATGTAGTGAACCCATGTTTTCTCACCATTTAGAACAAATGCAAGGTGTTCAATATTGTGTATATTAAAACCTATCATCCATTTCATATGAATTTTCTCATGATCACTTTATACCAATCCTTGAGTGGATTAAAATTCATTAGTGCATAAGGAGGACGTGGTGTCATAATGTAATGTGTATATAATTGGCCTTGACAAACCTTCACTACAACTATGAAATCACAAATGAATATATCCCTCCTTTGAACAAATTTGAAAAGGGATTGCATGTTTTCCAATAACAACAAAACACAATTTAACCCAAGTAACAAGTGTGTGTCGTATAAAAGCCCCAAGTTGGTCTCCCACATTATTAGAAACAAACAAAAAAATAGAAGTCGCTAGAATGTAAATTTTCAAAAACAAAATAGCAAACAAAAAAAAAGGGATAAACTTCACCTTTTCCACTTGTTTTGAATTAAAATCAACTTGCATCACCATAAGAAAAAGAAGATATTTTGCCATTATTCTCTTCAAGGGCTCCAACATGAACATCAACCTTGTTTTCACATTCTTAAAAATTTTGTTCCTTTTTGTATCCAAGGTTTGAGTTGATTTCTAAAACTCCAAGTACCTTTTTGGAGAGTGGTTGAAATAACCATACATGTTCACCATGAAAACTTCAATCCAAGCAATTGAAGTAAATCCTTCAAAGATTGGACAACCAAGTTTGCCCTATGGGCAATACAATGAACACCCATAAAAAAAACAACCCATGAATCCTTTATTTGCGTTGTGACTCTTATCCCCCCCCCTTGAAAAACTCACCCCATCAACTCTAAAACAAAATGGTTTTTTGGACAATTTTTCTTTGGTTAGCCCCCCACCCTTGAGCAATGCAACCAGAATAATTTCAGTGAAATTGTTAGAACTAGATATGTCCACAATCCTCTCAACACACGCCAAAATAGGTACCTCAATCCAACCATCGACAACATGCACATGGATCATACATATCCAAGAACCATTATCAATTGTTGTGACTTCATCACAAAACAAAGCAATGAATTGGGCAGATTGTATAACTTTGACAAATTGCATTCTCAACTTGAGTGTGTAGGAATTTAGCAAATATCCAAAAAAATTTGATTAGTGCATGGTTGGATTGTTTGGGAGTCTTAAACTAACAAAGAACTCATACTTGAGGATTCATAATCAAGCATCAAATGACCATGTGCAAAAATTATATGAAACAATATTTTCATTTTAACCAATTCCATTCACCCACATGATTGTTCACTTGGGCCAAAACTGAATTTGACCCCTTTGTGCATACAACTTCATGTTTTTCAATTTGGCTCCATATTTGGTATTGTATTCCCCACCTTTTTTCATTCCAACTTTTAGCACAACAATTCTGACCCACATATTTTGTTAAAGTGTCCCACTTACATCCAACAATCTTCTCCTTGTTCTCAATCAAGGAGCAAACCCTTCATTTCATTGCACGAATAAACCCACCCCTTACAACTACACCTTATGGCCATGGCAAAGTTTGGCTACGCATTATGTCTACAATTTTTGAGTGTTGTCACAAGATTATTTTTTTTTCTTCCCTTGGTCCCTGATTTTTGTTTATTTAAAGGTGGGTTAGATTATGAATTAGAAAATTCCATAATTTTTTTAGGATCTACTAACTTAGATGGGAATTCAAGATGGAATTCAGGTTAAAGTTATGGCATACAAAATTTTGCATATCTAATGCATTCAAATTTACTAGAAGATTTTCCATCTCTTTTGCATCCATGTTCTCAAGTGGATTGATTACAAACTTAGGCAACCATGTTCCATTTAGAGGTGATTTCAACCCACTAAACAAATTGTATGATGTTGGGAACATTGTGGAATTAGACATAAGACATAGGGGCATTGTGAGTTTAGGGTTTGTGGAGTAATTAAAGTATTGGAAAATAATAGATGACATGTTTCAATAAAACTAAAAACTCTTAGATGCTCTTAAATGATTTGTTGACAAACACACCCAAAATTTTCAAACAAGAAGCTTTCAAACATTTTGTCCACAAACACACACAAAGTTCCCACAACTCATTGAACTTAGAAGTTAGGACACATTTGAGTTTTTTCAAGCTTAAGTTCATTAAACTCATGATTCAGGAATCAAGTCTCAAACTTTCAACCTACAAGTGATTAAATCCAAATTCGAAAAAAGTAACATACTTTTGGTTCAAGCCAAAATTAAATGGGAATGGATTCAATGCAAGGTAGTTCAACACTTCATCATGATTTGTGAATCTTGGTCCAACTTTTTCAATGGAAAAAGGAAAAAAAAAATGCAAAAAAAAGACCTAATTTTTCAAGATTTGAGAAGTTAAGACTTGGAACACATCTTGAACTTTGCGAATGTTATCATTGATTGTCGTCTATCACCTAAACAATGAATCTCAATTCCCCTTATCAAGCCACAACTTGCACCTTTCAACCATAAAAACTTTCCTTTTGTGAATCTTCAAAGCTAAAATGACCATTCCATTAATTTTGCACATATCCATAACCAAACAAAGATTGTACAAAAATTGTGTACATTGTAAACTTCACAAAACAATCATATTACAATGTACATCAATGTACACATTTTGAAACCAAGTTGAGGCAAATAAATGAAGTAATGAAATGGGGAACAACGTTTTCAAGTTTATAATAACCATTTCAGCTTTTAAGGTTTGCAAGAAAAGAGACAAATGTTTGTATTCTTAATAATAACAAAACATTGTTGAGTCAATCTTGGTGATCTTAATTACCATTTGATTTGATTTTGGCAAACCTAGTTCATGTATTTCAATAACTTGCAAGCAAAAAACTTACACTTTGAATTTACAAAAATAACATTTGAACTTCAAACCATAAGAAACAACACTTGGGCGTAATGGACAGCAAAGGTGATTAGGGTTTTGGGAGTGAATGGGTGACAATATCACATAAATGTTTGTTGTAATGACCTAAACCATGGCGATATGGATGCCTAATGGACCAATGTAAATTGACAATCATCTAATTCATTGAACAACATTCATGGTGAAACATAGAAGATTAATCCTCTTTTAGCCTAGTTACACCTCCCTAAACAAGGTTGAAATCTAACCACATATTTCCAAAAATAAAAATGTTGGTCCTAAATGATTATATATATGACTTTAGTCATAAACTATTACTTTGAATCTTATGCATAAAAAGTCATAGTCATATATTAATGGGGCATGTGACCAATAGACAATGAGGTGGTAACAAAATGAAAGGGGTTAGTTTTCATCATTTGTATTTCATAATATGGCATCCATGACTAATGAGAAAATGACAAGGACATCCAATTTTCATTGTAATTAAAAAATGACTATAAGTCATTTGATATGAACATAGACAAACCTACCACCCCACCTACCTACATACCTACCTATTTACCCACCCACCCATCTATTTACTACCTACTTACTTACCCACCAACCCACACACCTACCTACCTACTTACCTATGCACCCACCCACGCACCCATTTACTTACTTACCCACTCACCGACCTACCTACCTATCTTTTACTTCTTGTTTATTACAACCTACCTAACTCCTACCTACCGTCCTACAACATGCCTACTACCTACCTCATAATCTTATAATGATATGAAATAAACATGTGAAATAAAAATTTGACAAAAATTGGACATGTTTTGATGGTATAGTCCATTGGTAAGGACTTGGTTTATCATTGTGAAGGTGAAGGGTTCAATTCCTAATACTTGCAACCTATGTGCATTCTTAAAGGGCTAGGGTAAGTAAGCTAAAGTAAGGTAGTCAGGTAGGTAGGTAGGTTATGCAAGTTAGGTAGGTTGAGTTACCATTTACTTATATTTACTTACTTTTTTCGACCTACTTAAACTATTACCTACCTCCCTACCTTTTTAAATTTAGTATTTTTATAATAATCCATAAAAATGATTGTAATCTAGCTTTAAATTTGACTAATCAAATGGTCCATTGTCTGCTAATCATATTTTAATCATTCATTACATGACACTGCAAGAATAGATACGATTTGTTTTATATAATTTGATAATTATCCTTAATGACTATAGGATGAAAAGTGCCATGTTGAACATTCAATGACTTCTTGTCCTAAACAATTCATTTGTCATGACTAAAGGCCCTTTAGTCATATAATGTTTGATATTACTACAAAATCAATCATATATGGAGTCATAAATTTAAGAATTTCTTTTAGTGTAAAAAGTGTAGTTAATTGACAATTATCCATTGGGTATTGGAATGAATTCACTAAGGTTAGGATTTGCTCATAGTACTCTTCAACTTGTTCATTCACATTTTATTTGATGTTTTCAAACTCATGTACATGTTCATCCACCTAGACCTTATAATAATGTTTGCAAAACGTTTGGGCAAGTTCCTTGCAAGTAAATGATGAATGGTTATTAACAAAATGTTCTCCCCAAACCAAAGTTGAATCCCACAATTTCCATTCAAAATATGAAATCTTCGAAGCCCTATTAATGAAACCATTAACTTTAATGACTTGTTGAAATACACGAACATGGGCATTTTGGGTCTAATTTGTGGTGTATTTCAAGTAGTTTATAATTTTTTTAATGCCATCCAAATTATTGGTAGTTATTGTTATGGGTGGCATCATTAGATATTAGGGAAAGTAAGGGTTCCAACCCAAGGGTATTCTAACCTCTTTAGTGGTGGTGGGGGTGATGGACTTCACTTGGCCCCCTCCATCATTTGTATCAAAAAAAGGAATCCAATGGGCTTCCAAGTGGACTTCCTTTTCTGCTACTAGCATGTTGAAAATTACCATGCTATTTTTTTAAGGAACCATGGTTGGCTACCTAAGATGAAGGCCTTTTTGCTTCTTTTCATTGCTTTCCAATTTTTTCAACTTTGTTAAAGTTTGCCTCCTCCATTATTGTAGCTTCCACATCAATCCTTTGACAATAGTATTGTGGGATGAGGTACTTGAATTTGCATTCCCACAATTTTTTGATATGTTGGTGTTCCCATCCCATACATTGGGGGTATCCAACCTAAATATCCGGGCAAACTTATCCTTGGGCGGTACCACTAGGAATGTCATACCCCAAATTTTTGAACCCGTCCAACTTTAGGACAACATAAGAGTCACATAAAGAAAGCTTTTCATTCCAAATTATTTATCAAAAGGTTACCCAAGTCATGTAAAATTCAAAACTATAATTAAATTTATATAAAAAAATGTTTTGATGTGGAAAACGAATGCATAAGGAAAAAAAATTAGGAATGTAACTTGAGGGATTTTTTGATCAAGAACACAAAAAGAATCTATTTTTTGGGAATTTTTCTTAGATGTTAATTTTGAAGAATATTTCAATTGCCAAACCTACTTGATGTCTTTTATAGGTAATTGATTGAATCAATTTTCATTTAGTTGTGAATTTTTTAAGTCAAGATCAAGTCTTAAAAGGCCATTGATGTCAAGAACACAAATGATAACTATTTTCATATTTTGTTATTTTAATGACTAGTTTGGATCATTCCCTTGTGCGTGTATTAAATAAACAAAAAAATATTTTAAAGGTGTAAGTGTAAGGACATTTAAAAGAAAAAAGTCAGGGATTGGATGAAGAATGGTTTAGGAATCAAATTGTTAACCTATAATCAAATTATTATAGGTTTTTGGGTGTTCATTATTTTTCATGAGTGTGTGCATAGGTGGGGAAAACATAACCCACTTAGTCTAATCAAATAAACTGATGTATAAGTATGTGGAATTTTATTTCTTAAATTGGGTTCAACTTTTTTGTTATTCTAGCAAGGTGGTTCTTAGTGGTATTAGCCAAGGATATTTTCGCCCATCCCATTGTTGAAAGCAATATTCCCCAATTTGCATTAGAAATGTTGGGGGGGGGGGGGGGGCGGTTTCTGATCTTGTCTTGGGTTTGGGTTGTTTTATGGTTTCTTCCAACGCATAGTCCTATCGTCCCTTTATCTTTATATTCCTCACCTTGAAGTGGCTCATCTCCATGTCCTCATTTGAATCATCATTTTCTTGTGTGTGTGGTGGTAACCTTTTATCATCCAAAATTGAAAGGTGGTATGACATCCTATCTTCTAGTGCCCTACCTCACCACACAACTTACACCTTGATGATGGAGTTCGACTAATGTATTTTTTTCTTATATAATAAAAATTGTGATCTTGAACCCTTTTTCATTCAAAAAATTCATCATTCCTTGGGAAAGAAGGATCAATTTTGATTTACATGATTTGTCCTAATGAATGTAAGCAATAGTTGTGCCCATGCATGTCCATGGGTCCAAGGGATGGTAAATCTACCACCTTTGAATGCTTCACCCTAAATGGTTGTCTTAACCTTTCAAGCCCCTTTAGAACTTGCCTCCTTTCATACTATGAATTTGGGTTTATTGCCTTCACTTTGAAGGTAATCATTGATGGGTCTTTTAAAGAGTCATCACATTGGACATGCAAATGAATTGCAAATTACAGGTTGCCTTCTAAAATTTGCCTTGGATCACCTCACAACTACCTTCCTAAATATCTACCACCTCTCCATTATAATCCTCATGTATTCTTGTTGTTTTGGGGGGTTTTTTGCTCCACTATTGTCTACAACAATTGCCCTTGAAAGTAGCTTGGTAGCAAACCTTCATTAAAAACTAACAGATGTTGCCCTCTTGTTGTTTTAATGATTTTTTATTTTCTTCCAACACAAGAGATATGAACTTCATTCTCCTTTTCATTACATTTTTTCACTTGGGATCCATTTTTCTTGCCATCAAGAATGATATTAGTAGGCAATATTTAACCCCTAATTGTCCAAGGATCCTTCCATATTGCCATTAGGGTTAGAAGCACCCATGATCACCATCATGGTAGGTAACATTTCTTCTATTGTCCCCTCTAGATAACTTACATTCAATGTTCCCAATTCCTTTTCCAAAATCCAATGTAGTTCTCTTTTATACCCTTGAGTTATTATACAACTCATGTTTAAATAAAAAAAAAGTATTGTTGAATATTTTCTCCCTTTTTGCTAATTGATAATAAATATCATTCCCTATTCTAGTCTATTATGGCAGAGTTGAAAGAGATGTTGATTTATATATATACAGAATCTTAAAGTCTTGAATTGGGCTTTAAAGTCTTAGGTTCTTTGTTGCCTCTTTTTGGATAGTCCTACCTTCCATTCCTTTACTCAAAATCTTGAATCTTGTGGATTCTACCATCTTTCCCACATTCACAATTCTACCACAATTACCTTTTCTTGAGGATTGCATTACCACCTTCAACAATAGGGACAATATATCTATTGCCTACCATCTACAAATATTTGGAATTTTTTAGTGACTTTCCACATTCTTTAAAATATAACTTTCACATTAACTCACAATTCTCAAATGTAAAATGAACTCAACATCTAACCTTCATAAACTTTTGTTTTGGTTTTGGAATAAGATCCCATAGGATTGTTGCCAAATGTATAATTGCAGACCTAATAGTCTTACTACTACCAAAACATGAGGCTATAAGGTAAAAAGTAAATTTAGCAAAGTACAAACACAAAAGAAGAAGATGAATACCTTCTTAAAAGCAATCCCACTTTTAATTCATAATCAATAAAAATGTAGAGATGTTGATTTTTGTGAAATCCAAAATGAAAAAAAAGAGGGGTGTTGGAAGGTAAGCAATGAGACTAGTAGGTGAGTGGGTGAACAAGCGAGCCTACTCAAGTGAGCAAGAAGGAATCTTAGAAAATATTCCATTCCATGTCATAAAATATTCTTAGTATATTTGTCTACGATGTGGAAATTATTTAGTGACATGGCATAATATTTTGTGACGTGGCAAAACATTCTTTGACAAGCCATGGAATATTTTGCCATCTCACATCTATGGTTTGTTTTGAAATCAACAATGGCTTATTGATTTTGAACATGGGTTTGCCCAAGAAAGCTATCAAGAGCAACATTGTGTGAGTGTTTGAAAACAAATTTTTTTTGAAGGATGCATTTTATATCCCTCATGCAACCAATGCTCCAAATGTCTATTGCTCTTGGACAATAATTACAATAATTTCAAAAATGTTGAAATGAATGGGAATTGCATACTTGAAAAATATTTGATGAAAATTAATTTCTCAAAGTATATTAATTATCTAACAAACATGTGTTGAAATGGTTGAGGTATCATGATATTATACTTAAATATACATCACTTTATAATGATTGAAAAGTTACAAAATGGAGAAAAAAATCATTGGGCCGAAACTAAAATCTAAACTTCCTACATAGTCCAACCCGCTATAGAAAGGTTTATGAAGATATTGTGATATACTATCACAAGAGTTCAAAGAACACTTCAACATATGTTGAAATTCATCCCAACTCCATGTATAGTGATAAATGAACTCTTTCCACTAGCTCACAAAACATAATCATCTATAAGATGTGATACACATGTTTACATTGCACATACACCCCATGGCTGCCCAAAGAACCTACCAACATTGTGACAAAATAGACACATGAACATCTAGGGAAATTTCCAATAGTTAAATCGTATATTTTTTCATCTGAAAGAATACTATAAGTTCATCCATGCCCAGGTGTGGGGACATCAACAAAGGGGAAAACAATTCATTGGGTAAGTAAAATGCCCAACCTCCCAATTGTTGGTGTGTTATTGTGTTATTTTGAAAATGAAAGGCCATCTCACCTTCTTGCCACCATGAATTAAGTCAACAACTTGCATTGGCCAGTCACACAATGTTGTGATAGGTGCCTCTAACTTTTGGCACTGAAAGTTGAAGGCTAAGTAAAAAAAATTGCCTTGAGCTCTCCTGAAAACCAAAGAACATAGATGTTTTGTAAGATGAGAAGGATTTCTCCTTCTACCTCCAACTTTTGGGTGCCAAAAGTTGGAGTTGAAAGCATCTTTATGTTATTGACCTTTATTTGAGCCCCCAAACATGATCTTGGGAGCTTTAAAATAAGCTAAACTTTTTTTCACTTGTGTTCAACCTCCAACTTTTGGTGCTGAAAATTGGAGGCTTAGTGTAGAAGAATTGTTTGGCCTTTCTTCAAGCTCCCCAGCTTAGAGCTTTCAAAGGTCCAAACATATCTTCAAATCTATTTTTTCAATGCAATTTTTGATTCTTATTTAACCTTCTTTGCTTTATTTCTTTATTTTGCATAACTTTGTTGAAATAGGGAGTCATTCCAATGAAGTATTTTCACATTATGTTATCAAATTATGCATCTTACCTTTTCTTTCATTTCATTTTTTCCTGTAGGTTTTTCCATTCGTTGATTGAATAAAAGTTGTTGGAAGATAATTATGAGGAATTATTTTCATTATTCACAACTCTTCATGATATTGTTGTTTTGAAAAAAAATTATATTTTTCAAGTTGATTTTGTCCCCACTTGTTTGTAGATGTAGAGCTTTGACTCACAACAAGACAAAGATATGGACGTCCATGAATTTCAATATGTGCTGAAAACAACCTCTTCACTAGTACATTATATTAGTTTTTATTTTGAAACAATATTTACATTTGGTTCCTCTCTTCTTTATTCTTGTGAATTGTTTCCAATTTAACCTAACTCCATCATGATCTTGTTTATTTAAAAGGCTAGTTTGACTTCTGGGCCATTTTGCAATTAGAGGCAATCAATACAACTGGAGACAAGGGTTTCTTCTAGGTCCAAATGGAGCATAAGGTCAAAACAGTCGAAGTGCTGAAGAAGCATAAGATTCATCCCAAAACGAAGGCTTGGATGGACATACCATTATGCCGCATATATCCATGCCAGTTATAAGGCCAACCTTTAAGATCAATGTGCTCAAGATGGAACATGCATCCCAAATGGGCTATTGAGAAGGTGACAAAGTGTTTTATGTCTCTCCCACGAACTAAAAGGGGGAGGAGGAATTTGTTGCATATCACATCCATGAGTGGGACATTCATTGGAAGGTCGTGAATGCACCATTTGAGGAAGCGCTCAATGCGGATGAAGATCTGTAAAGGTTCATTGGGAGAATTTTTTTGTGTAGGACTACAACCATTGACTACAAGCCTAGATGCCATATATTTCAAGAGTTCACCCAAATGACCTCTCTTGGCACATTACAGTGGATTCCATCATGTTGGATACAAGAGAGGGCCTTGTCCACCTCCTCACTACAATGATAAACATGAACAAGTAAGATTCATACTAAACACTATAGATTTCAAAGTTCCAGTCCTTTCTTGCTTTCAATCAACTTCCTTTCAATTTCTTACTTTGTGCATTGAAGTTGAAATATTCTTTCAAATTTGCTTTAACCCCCCAAGTCTATCAAATTTGATCACATCAAAGCAAGTATGATGCATAACTTTTTCCATGCCCAAAGCATCGGGATGATTCCATTGGTCCAATTCAAGGATGTCATTAATCTTGATGTTTACAAGAAATGTGAAAACAAGTCCCAAAAGATGTGGTACTTTATGATGCAAGAAAGTTTTTTGGACTATATGTATAAAGTTTGATTCTTGCTAGTCTTTCCATTTGAATTTTTCAAATTTTTTATTGAGGCATGTGAGTTACAAAAATCATTTCTTATTGGTGCAATGTGAACTTTCGGCTGTAATGGATGTTGCCGTAAAGTTTTATTATGGGGAAGTTCTAGATGATAAATTCAAGTCAACATCCAAACTTTAGGCATTCATGGACAAGGCAATGGATCAGGTTTAAAAGGATCATACCTTTGCCTTCATGAAACATTTACCAATTTGTGACCCCATTCTTGGTTTGTAGTTCTTGAAACAAATTTAGGTCCACTACAATATGAACATAAATGCTTACCAAGAAGCTACAAATGTTAGCTTTCTCACAAGTCACGAATGAACAAAAGGTCTTCGTTGAAACTTTGGAACCAATTCGGTGTGTTGAGGGAAGCAACAAAATTTCCAAAACATGGATTTTTGGATGGAACTTTTGATAAGTGGCTTTACAAAATGACTTTTTGGTCTCAAGTAAATGCTTACCCATTTGAGGATTTGAATTTATTGTCCTTGAGGCAATTGCAAATTGACATTCAACATATTGCAATTGGAGGTGGAGGTGCAAAATTTATCATCTGTCACTATTGTTGATATTTCCATTTAGCTTCTAGAGTTTGAAGATTTGCCTTCATTATTAGGCTACATTTAGGCTTTTGGATTTAGACTCAGGTATGGCCACCTAAACATTTAGGCATTACAAATTTCATGAATGAGGTATTTCCTATCCCAAATAGATGTTCTGATTTTGGATTAAATTTTGTTAAACAACTTGTGTTCAAACCCTTTTTTTTTTTAGGAGTAGATGTCACAAAATTTTGCTATCAAAAGATGGAATCCAATCTTGCATTGGTTCTATTATTTTGGTGTTGAAAGTTTATAACCATTGCAAAGAGCTCCTTGGTTTCAATCTTAGACACCAAAAGTTAAGGACCAAGAACATTCAATTTTCATTCTCCAACTTTTAGCATCAAAAGTTGAAGTCCAAAAGCCCAATACTTTGGGTCTTCAACTTTCAGTGCCAAAAGTTGAATGCCAAAAGCTTAGTTCAACTTTCAGTGTAACTTTTACATGTCCATCCTTTTTTTGTCTCTTTATGTTAATTGGATTCATCCTAAATGTTTTTTTTATTCATTTGGCCTAATCCTTCTTATAAATACTTGTATTTTTTAGGTATCTTCTTAGAACAAGATTAACCTTGTTCTAGTAGACATACCATCTAATATCTCAATTCCACATGTTTTTGAGTTGCTCCCTTTGATTCCTCAATGGAATAAGCAAATGAATAATTTCATCAAGTCTATTGAGGTTTTTGCTAAGAGATTTATGTCTAATCTAGAAGGGCCGTCATTATCATGCATGTAGATGACTTGCATGTGTTGAAGGAGATTCATTCCTTCTTTGAAAGCTACCAATTGAAAGTTCGCATGAAGTGGATTGTCATGAACTCTAGTCCACAAAGGAATAGTGAGGATCCATTGAGCAAAGATGGACCTTAATTGTGGGACAAGTACTTGCATTCCTCCCCTTCTAATTATCTCCAACTCTAAGTTTATGTTGCAATTTAATCTGTCTGTAACTTTTGTATTTGCTAGTTTTTACAGGGAATAGTATTCGTTCTTGCTAGGTGTTAGGGAGGCCCATCCTTGCACTTAAGGCTGATTTAAAGATATTTGATGAAGTGTTGAAGTTGCTTTTGGATGTAGACTTGTGCAAGACTATTGTTCGGCCTATCTTTAATCTTGATGACGATTATCCCATCAAAAATAGAACTAGAATTAACCTTGATTGTGAATAAGTCTAGCCGCATCTTTTTACGTACGCATCATAATTATTTTAATGTCTTTACCTCTTTCTAATGTTTTGGTTTTTGTCTACAAAAAGGCCACTAGATCAAGATGGAATGTGTTGCTTTTCGTTCATTTTAATTTCCTTCAAAATCCCCATTAGAGCTTTATCTTGCCTTCATATTTTACACTTGCATTGGCAAACCTATGCTCCATCCCCCATCTCTAGAGCCTAGCACCCATTACCATGCTGGTGTTGAAATATTCATTGACGATGAAATAATAAAAGCTAGTTTCTGCCTTTGATTGTATTGCACTTATATTGAATGGATTAACTAGTTTTCATTATTCTTTTTTTCTTAAAGCAACATTGATTTGAGTCATTTCACTTGAATTCTTGAGAATTTCCTTTCTCTTGTGCATCTTATGCTTCTGGCCTCACTCTTGAAGAACTATATATTGGTAAATATTTTATAGAGGTTTTCAATAGGTTTTGATTTTTTGATCAAACAATTGTTCTATTAGTATACATTTGCAAGCTATACAATTTGGAGACAAATCATTAAGACATGAGGAAAAATATATTTTAAGAAATTTGAAAAGTTCTGGTTAAGACAATGAGAACTTGAAAAAACTTCAAATATATAATTTTTTAGCAACATGTTTAGAGGTGTAATATGAAGTTATTTCTAATAATGGATAAATATTCCACTACCATCAAAGGATTACCAAAGGAGTCTTATACCAAAAAAAACTAATGTTGAGTGCATTTAATATTTTCATTTTTATTCCATTACACAACTTCAATACATTGTTAGTTTGTCCGTGAATTCTATAATTTTTTTGTTTGTAATGATTAACGCTTCATCCTTGAAGACAACGTTATTGGTTAGAGCATTTGATTCTTGGTCGACTTCAAGGAGTTCATTAGTTTTTTTTTTGTCCCATGTTATAACAAATTTTCTTGTGGATTTTCTATTGGGATCAGATAAATGTTTTCAATAAAATATTCCTTTATGACCTCTATGATATTCGATTTCCCATTTTGCAAAATCTTCAAATGTGAATTTTGATCCTCCCTATTACTGTCTAATCTACCATCTTCATTACAATTTGGGCATTAAGGCATAATGAAATACTCCTTTGATTCCTCCTCACCTAGTGTTTCAACCAACAAGATCATTCTATCAACAAAAGGCATTTTGATTATCTAGATTCTTGAATTTTTTGATATGCTCCATGAATTCATTTTCAAATTTTGCACAAATATTCATGCATGGATGTCAATCGATATAAAATTAATATTGAAATATAAATCCTTTGTTAAAAATAATCAAGAAAATAGTTTTGAATGATGGTATTTATATGCATTGGCTACTTCTATTTACGTTTTAAATCCCGAATATAGAGTCTCCAATAAATCGATGATTTCACCTAGCCATTCAACCTAGTTTTCACTAATAACAACAAATTTTCCTTTTTCTATGTAATACTTTACTGCTTAATACACATCTTGAAAATGTTCCATAGGTTTTGTTATTTCATCCTTCTTATTTTAACTCTTCAAATTTATTGTTTTGAGGCTCCCATAATAGGATTGCAATGTCTATGCCAATAGTCTCCATAGTTATCTTGATTAAGCTTGTGGAATGTTTCTTGACTTTCTAATGGAGTTCTTCTAGTTTTTCAATGGTTCAAATTGCTAAAAAATGCATATTTGATTTTCTCCCATTATTAGGTCTTCTCCAATGGAGTTTAATTTTGGTTTAAAGTGGTTTTCCCATTTAATTTTACTATCTTTTACAACAATGGATTGCAAAAGGTAGCTTGAGGTCAAGTGTTCCAAATTCAACGTAGGAATTTTAAAGTATTCTTCATAATTTTTTTTACTTATTTATGAAATTTGGATGCATGTCTATCATTATAAATTATGTTTACATTCATTGTCATTTTAAAAGTTGGCTCATCCTCCCAGGCTCTTTTGTTATTTTTGGTTTTTTATCTAATGCCTTATTGTTCCTTTTACACGACATTCACTCATTTCAAATCCTTTTTTATTATAAAGGAAATGAAATGAAAAATTTGGGATCACTTTTGTTAAATACCTTAAAATATGACGCTTGTTTTGAAACTAATGGTATCTTCTATTTCAATTAACCTATGCATTTTCACATTAGCTATTTTCTCCCTAAATGTTCTATTCAAAGATAGTAAACATATTACTTTGTTAATTCAAAAATGCATATAAGTTGAAAAAACATTTTTGTCGTACAAAACATGTCTCTCCATGCATCATAGCCTCAAAGTTTCATGTCCACAAATAATTTTGAATTGCTACACATAGTTACTCAATTTTTTTTCCATACTAGGCTTTGAAGTTGTTACCAATTTTAGATGCATCACCAGACTCTATTTTGGACATATTGAGCAAAGCTAGGTGCCATTGGTGGGTTGTTTAATTTGTTAGAACCCATTGTGGATTGTGGTGTAGCCATTAGGGTGGTGTTTTTCGAATTCGTTGTCTTTTCTTTTGAATCCATCATTGCGTCTTTTGGGTATGGTGGAGAGCTCTCCTCTTCCACATCGCTTATAGTAATACTATTAGCTGATACTCGAAGATCCAACTCTTTATTGTAAGCAAGTATCGGTGTTTCATATGCATTGTCTTCAACGTCCGAAGAATTGTTCAACCATTTTCAAAACAAAACTAACTTGCTTGTTTTCCTCTCAGCTTGAAATTTGAATAGGTAATCACATTGCCTATGAAACCACATTCTACAATTTTGATTCGTTGGGTGTGTTGGCCATGGATTGTTTTAAAAAGGTTGTCATGAGCTATTAAAAAACTTTGAACAAAACATTTTTATCACTATCCCATATATCTTGTAATCCTGCAAGTGGTTAGAAGATGCCCAGTACCCAACCTCTACCTAGAACTTTGCATTTATATTCTTCATTTTATATACTAATGGATAAAACTTCAAATCTCGCAATGTTCAACAAGAGTGCCTTGGATATGGATATTGTGACATGGTGCAAATGAATAATTTGACTTAAATTTTGTTTTCTTTGAGTGCTACTTGGAAGTTCACCAAAAGATACTAAACTCTATTCATGCAATGTTACAAAGTTGTAAACATCTCCTAAAGTCCATATTTTTATAAGGTCACTCTTTAGTTACTGCATCTAATGGCCTCTATGAAACTATCTAACTTTCTTTGGATTGTTTGAATGGGATTGATTACATTAAAACGTTTAGAATTAGTAGAATAATTATGTTTCCTATTCGTGTTATGCATGGTATGTGTAACAAGTAATTGTGCTTTCACTGCCCCTTGGGCCTGATGTGGCTTCATGCCATTTTTTGTTTGCAATCTTGTTTACATGCCATGTGTTTAGTTCATGCCCTCTGGCAATTATTATTCCTAAACTTCATTACATTCCTACGTAGACCCTCATATCAAGTGTGAAACACTCAATACATTTTCCAAGCTTCAATTGATATTTGGATGTATAAAAGGTCTTTAATTATGTAGTGAGAGTAGTTAAATAATCATGTGAATTGTGTAACAATCTAAACATATATATATCTTAACTGATGTGTTTTATAAATCTTGGAGTTGGAGATTACACATATTGGAGGTATTTAATTTGGTGCATTTTTCACTATGTGAATTCCACTTGGCTAGGTTGATGGCTTGGTCCATTTCCATGTGAATATACTCCATACTTGATCCATTTCCTTGTTGTTAGTTAATATTGTTTCTTCATATGGATTTTCCTTTGTGTCTGAATTGTTTCATGGCCAAATTTTTGCTAAGATTGAATTGCTTATTTATTTGAATACTTGCATGCTTTCGTATTGTTGATAAAATCATGTTTTGAAGTTTCAATTTCTTTGAGGTTCTTTTCATGAATTTTTCAATGTTTTCATGGCAAGCTATTTAAAAACTTTGTAATAAACATTTTCATTGATGTCCCATATATCTTGTAATCCTACAAGCGATTAAAAGATCCCCATCATTCAATGACTACCTACATCTTTGCACCTACAATCTTGAAATCTCTTATTTCTACCATTGGGAACATATTCGTATCTAGTGGTGCTCATGAGTGTTTTTGGTGATTATTTGTCATATTTTTTATGACTTTTTGTCTCAACATTAACATTCTGTTTTTTAACAAGTAATTTCAATGTTCAACTTTAACCACTATTCATGTTAGCACTTGTATTGTTCCACAATTTGTTATAAACAATGTTATTTTTCTTTCTCCTTTAGTTGTTGATCTGTCGTTTCCTTCAACTATCATACACGTCTTGTGGTTTCAGGGCCAGCCTTGTCATCTAATGTTGTGGGTTGTTTCATATTGTTTCGATTTTTATGCACACATGCCTTTTGGTGGTGAATAAATAGTGTTTGGGTTGACACAGACCTCTTGGTGGGTCAATGAGATTTAAATTAACATTCTATATGGTTTACATGCTACAAAACTTGAATATATTTCATATTAAAGAAATATGAAGTATGGAGGTGCAACTTGAACATTTCATGTGTTGAATTGTTTTGAAAAAAACCAATATAAATTATTTCCACCCTATTTCTTTTGTTCAAATTTTTGCAAAAATAATGATAGTTGCCAACGTTCAGAATAAAGTTCATCCATTTTTCATCCATAAAGATCATTCATCCATGGACATGTGGTAGAATATTTTTCCATGTCAACAAAGATTTTATTTTACGTGTCAAAAAATATTCTTTTAATATTCTATTGACATGGACAAAATATTTTTAATAAGATTTGGTCTTGTTCATTCACTCATGCTCGCCTATTCATGCTCATGTATGTAGGCTATACTAGCATCCATGAAAGGTAAGTACCTTCTAGTCCCTAAAAAGTACCTCCTCCAACCAAAAATACTATCATAAGTATTTGTCCATTTTGTTGTAGTTGTTGTTTTCCTCCAATTGTTTGTCAACTATTCCTATTGTCTTGATGTGGCTACCTTCCAACAAATGATTTATTTATAGATAACAAGTTCTAAAAGAAATTTTAAAAAATAAAATTAATATGAAAACTAAAATATTCTACATCAAACTCAAATTCACTACTATCATTCTAAGGGAAAGTGAAGACAAAGAAGAAAAAATATAAAGAAAACAAAACACGTGCCAAGTTTCATAACCTTCACACACTCCTTTGTATTGTTTTTTTTTCAACATACAATCTTTCCATAATTTCTTCCTACAAGAATGATAGGAATCCTCTTCCTAATCCCCTTCTTCCATAAACCACACAAGGTCCACATTCCACTTACAAAAGTAATCCTTATCCTAATTTTTCCACAAGTCATTCCAAATTGATTAGTAAACAATACCAATCACTCATTCCCATGGGCTAATTAACTTAATGGTTTCACCTTCTAGATAAATTAGAAGATGATATATATGTTTACCATTAACAACTACGTAGTTACCAAAAGGCCCATATGACTAGCTAGTCTAAATAAATTTTCTATCCTTAATAGAGGTGAGAGTTTAATTGTCATTTTGGGTATCTTATAGTTATGACTTACATGGAAAAAATAGTCATGATGATGTGGCAATAAATGAATACTATTTACATGAGTTAGTTTGATAAATTGTAATCAATTCATTGATAGTTTGATCAATATATATGCAGTTGTGTGTGTTGAAGGGGGGGGGAGCCATGGGTCTAACAAATAATTACGACAATTTTACAAAAAAAAATGATGATAATAAGTTAAATTAATTATTTATATAACACAATATAATTTAATTTCTTGAAAAATAACAATTGGTTAACTAACATTTCAATCATTTCAATCATTGTGGGCTTAATCAATTTCTAGCATAAATAATTGGTTTGTTTTAATAGGAGCGCAAAATTTCTAGTGTTAAAAGTGATTAAGCTTTCACTATTTACAAGAACCCCAATGTAATGAGCATGATTTGTACTAGTGGTTGTGTTCATATAAAGTCGTTGGAAAGCTTCAAAAACAATACAATTAATATCGAGAATCCATTTTATGTCTCATGTCTCTCTTAGGAACTTGCTAAAATGAGGTGCAAATGTGGTTAAAACATTTCATATCACAATATCTATAACCTACCATGTTTACAAAGTATTATTTGAAGGCTCAATTTCATGATAGAAAAAGTGACCAATGTTTGACCTTATGAGTTGTAGTTTAAACATTTGAACACTCAATAAATCTTACAATGGCATGGATATGGAACATTGGAGTTGATGATTAGAATAAATCCTACATCACATGAGCATGACAATTGTGAAGTTTTTTTGCAAACATTTTTGTGATTTAGGGAGGGTGTGATAATGAAGAAAGATGCATGTTAGTAGCCATGGTGTCATCTAATTATTATTTTTAAATGTTAAAAGGTTTGGAGAAATTATATCATTGCATCACTTATGTACAATGACAAATTTTGCTTTTAGGAAAACCAACATATTGATTTGTTTGAGCAAAGTTTTAAAAATGTTCATACACATGATTTTTATTTTGTGCAAAAAAAAAATTGTTGGTATATTGGTTTAATTAAACTTAATGTTACTAACATGAATGTTGTTGGATATGAAAAATCATAACCATGGAAGTCATATCTTTATGCAATATGTGCCAAACTTAAAGTCAAATTTTAATTCTAATGATGAGAAACTAGTATATGGGTGATTTTTTGGAATCCATCGTATGGTTCCCCTTGGATGATTTGAAAGACAACTCCTATCATATGGTTGTCCTTAAGACATTTCCAAAGACAATTATAGAGACAACTATCTCACTCCTTTTTTTTACCCACCAACATGGATATGAAAAGGATATTAACATATTTTTTTCTTGTCCATTACATTTATATTAATTCAAATTAAATTTGATATTGACATAAATAATGAAAAATGATTGGAAACCATATGAAAACATGAAAGGAAAAAAAAAAAAAAAAAAATTAAAACCATAAAAAAACAAAAAAGAAAAAAAAAAAAAAAAAAACTTGATTATTCACTAATAATGTGTAGTAGCACATAGCCCCAATTTTAATGTAATATATACCATAATAAACATCATGTATTTGTAATGGTTAAGACCACAAAGTGTACCTCACACATGTGTCAAGAGCCACGACCTTTTTGTGTGAAAAAAACCACATTCTCTTATAGTGGATGAAACATTTCCATGTGGGCAATACATGAACACTCGAGTGAAAAACAACCTTGGTTTCAAAAATGCAAGAGGTCAAGAGGCAAGCCATATTTGTAATCATTAAAAACCCCATGTATGCAATGGGATGTGGCCCTAATAAAAAAAAAATTCATACAATTCAAATGTGATTATGCATAACAAGATCATACCAAATGAATTGTATTTAGACCTAGATTTTTTATTTCATTTATATAATAAAAATATTGATGTGTTGTATGGATTTTTTTTGTCATTTATACATGCCTCTTCCAAACCTAAACACCTCACTACTTTCTTTTACCCATCTACATGGATATGAAAATATAAATTAACATGGGTATTTTCATGTCCATGTTACGTATATTAAAATAATCTAATAATCTACATTTTTCTAACCTATCTATTTAAACCTTTTACCTTACACATTTACATGGACATGAAAGATTTAACATAAATAATGATGAACTATTGGGGACCATATGAGACATACAAGGGAAAAAAAAAAAAACAATGAATTTGTTCAGTTTGGAACCTTGCCCAAAGGGCAAGGCCATTATATATTTGCTAATAGTAGTAGTTCACATTGAAAAGTGGGTTGTCATTTGAAGCCTACTATGATAGAATCAAAGAAAGTGAGAATTTA
>Ga0209611_10000071_pt1 | contig 105457 bp, 75 predicted proteins | sample S1TSphgellanicum_3_FD_187693 | JGI IMG/M metagenome (GOLD analysis project Ga0209611, IMG submission 187693) | Host-associated microbial communities from peat moss isolated from Minnesota, USA - S1T2_Fc - Sphagnum magellanicum MG (SPAdes) (version 2) | ecosystem: Host-associated > Plants >... | reverse complement strand
CGGGAGTCAAAACTGGCGGAATCCCGGGAGTTCGACTCCCGGGCCTTCTTTTGGCCATAACTTGTGTTTCAGATGTCCAAATGAGCAATGCGAGCCCATTTTGGACATCTACACTTCAAGACCTTTTCATTGATATAAAGAGCGCAACCAGCCATGGAGTTTTGACCCCTCAAAACGCTCTCTGAAGTTTCGGGAGTCCTTTTGGGACTCCAACTCTCATAAACTCCCAACATGGGAGTTCACTTGGGAGTGTGAGGGTTCACTCCCTCACACTCTTTGCACTCCCGGGAGCATGTGATATGACTCCCGGGTCTACTTATAGGCCCGCAACCTTTCAACCCCCTTGCCTTGGTTGCGAGCCAAGGCTAGGGTTGCGACAAATTGTGTGTTTGAAAATTTTGAATGGCAATGTGTAGAACTAAGGCAATCATTGAATAAATAATTTGAAAAGGTCAAGAAAACACATTTTAGCCATATCAATAACCTCATGGAAGAAATGTGTCAAAGTTTGAATTTTCTACTTGTACAAATGAATATATGGAAATGATTATGGAACTTGTGAGATTGGTATGTGTGAGTGAAGAGCTCAAATTTGCCGAATAAACATGTGTTACAAAGACCCAATATTGGGAATTTAATATTGAATTAGAACAAAATTCAATTTGTGTCCCTTGGCAATCTTCATCACCCATGCATTAGTAACATTGGTTTGAACAATTAGAAGGATTATTGAATTGACAAGAAGATAATCAATGAATTTTTACCAATCAATGAGCAATTTGGACTATTCAAAATGCAACAAGTAGGACCATTTGTATTCAAAATGGGGAGCCAATAGTGGTTGAAATGTGGTCAATTGTGTGCAAAATTCAATTAGATACAATATTTAATTCAATTATTTATGGTGTTTTATGGCCAAACTTAATCTATACATCAATTGGACTATAAAGAAACAAGAAATGTGTTACAATATTTCCTCATGTTCACATTCAACTTCAACATATTTTGATCAAGGATTTTTTTTGCAACAAGACACATTTTCAATACCAAGACATCATAATGGAAAACATAATGTTACTACTAAGACATAACAAAAGAGGACAATAATGATCATGTGCCAATTATATTGTTGGAGAGGAAAATACCAACAAAATACCAAATAAACAAAATGTCCACACCAATTGTTTCACGCACATGAGAAATTCTTGGATTTTGTCATGTCTTTAAATGCAAACACCTCTACTACCAAATATAAGGATTGTTTCAATTTCAACACAACCTTTATGGTATCAAATGCATGCATTTATCACCACTCATGCAAGTTTTTACTACATATCACCAAACTTACTAATTCTAACACATGCAAGTATTATGCCCAAGGGAATAGCTCAACATTGCCAATTACGATGGTGTCAACCCAAAGGAAGTGGCAATGGTGGAGGATAAAAAATCAACATTGACACAAAATATGTTTATAATATTTTCACATTAGATGTGAACACAATACTTGAAAAATGTACTAGTTGTATTAAATGTGATGAGAAAAAAATCTTTGTTGTCATAAACATGATATTTGATAAGTATAAATTTGACAAGTAATGATTAATACTATAATGTGGAATACTGAGGTTTGTACCAACAATTGGGTAACCAACATTAACATCCTTTTAAAGCATATAATATTGAAAAGTTCCAAGTATTGAATGAATTTGAAAGGACAATGTCCCCAAGGTTCATTTGTGTAAGAAGAAAATGTACCATTCACATTGAAATATTGACTTCCAAAAGAAATATTTAATGTTACAATAGATCACCATTTGTTTATTTGGTAAATTTTGGCAACTTGGCCAAATAGAAATGGAATGGAAAGCAATTAAATTCATTTGCTATTTGGAAGGGGAGAAGGGTCCATGTCACCACATTGCAAGGAAGTGATATATGAAGACTATTATTTTCTTATGACTTGTAAAAGACAATAGGCTTAAACATGGATCATTGCAAAACCAATCATCTTTACAAATGTCACTAAACAAAAACATCACATAGTTTTTGAGAAGTTATGAAGGTGTGAAATTTTAATCTCACATATGTGAAGATTCTATCTTACAGGTGCCCATCACATTGATAATTTGAAAAAAACGATGGTTTTCATATGAAGCTCCTATATTTTAACATTCACAAGGAAGGAAGGTCCTAGTGAAAGGTATAAAAAGATAATACCATCTAGCTATTGAAGGGATAAAAGATGGTGTATTTAACATTCATTATGGGTGTAGAAAATGGAAAGAAATGAAAAATTAGTGAAATGTTCTTCATTCTATTAACAACATTTCATAACAAATGAAAGATTTTGTCGTATCATAAGTTGCAAGACTATAAAATGAAAGCAAGTACAATATACTATTAATTAAGGGTATTGAAGAAAGCCCATATGAACATAGGAAAGGGAGGATAATAAGTATCATAAATGTGCTTGAAAAATCTAGAATCAATAGAGACTATAAACTCAAATGGAAGGAAATTGTAAGCACATTTGCTTTAGCATTCATGACTCATGAATGTGTCATTACAAAAAAAGTAAGTACAAATTTGCACAAAAAAATACTCCATTTCCATGTGATGTGTAGTCCTTATAGAATGTCAAAAAAAAAAAAAAAAAAACAATTGATTCAAGTGCACTCCAAAGTGTCAAAAATATGTAGCTCCAATTGAATGTTTATGTAATCATTTCTTGTAGTCACCTTAAAAGAACATGCCTCCTCAAGCTCATCTTCATGGTCATCCAATATCTCTTCTTCAATTTTGAAAAACTCCATTGCCCCAACAACAAGAAAGCAACTAATCATTGCATCATTCAACCAAATTTTCAAAATCATCACAAACTTGTCCAAGTTCTAGATGTTTTGTCAATGCGACCACAAACTATCAATATGTCAACAATGTTAAAAAAAACTTAATTTCAATTTGAGACCTTGGAATTCGCAAAAATTGCTAATAAGGAGTGCAACATTAAGAAAAAAAACTTGCATGGTCTTTCCACCATTGCGAAAATGTTTGTTTAGAAAAAAAAGAAGTTGATGTCACTTTTTAAATATTCAAATCGTGGGAACTACAAGATTTGGAAAGAATGTGATTTGAAATTGTTCTCCCACACAACTATGATAATACAAGGACAATTTTATTTTCACCAAATAAAGACAAGCTTCCTCCATGGAATTTACAACACTCCCGCCCCCCCCTCCCCTCCCAAATAATCATCATTGTTGGGTATTAAAGGAGGGTGTTAAAGGGTAAAAACTTGTATACTAGTTAATGTTATAGGCATCCTAATAACTAGCTAGTTATTAGTGGTAGATTTATTGTCCCTTACCAAAAGGGTGAAGTTAGTGGGATTAATTAGTTCATGTTAATGAGTGGTTGGCTATAATCCACCCAATCACCTACAAGATTTCTAGGAAGAATTAAGATAAGGACCTATTTCATGGGTCAATGTGGGCCTTGTATGGTTTTGTGGAGAAGGAGTATTAAAGGAAGGCTTGGGGGGATTCTATGGCATTCGATAGAATTGTAGTTTTTGGAGTTGTGAGTTATGAAAGCTCTCTTTCTCTCTTGGAAAGGTGTTGAATGTGAAAAACTAGAGACATGATAATAACTTGGAAATGTATTATATTTGTGTGATTTCAATGGAAAACGGTTGAAAAATCTTAATGTGTTTTGTGTGAGTTTATTCTATTAAAGGAGGGAATGTAGTAATATAATTTAAGTTTCCATAATGTGTTGTTCCATTTTATGTAATACTAATGTGTTCCTTCTACAAAAGTAATGATAATGTGGACTATATTTTAGTTTCCAAAATAGGAAGTCACCTCTACCATAGGAAGGTAACAACCAATGTATAACAGTAGGAAGGGATAATACTTGAAGGTGGAAATAGGCAACGGTCTTAGAGGGTGTATAGTGGCTACAAACAATAGGTAATGTTGAGAAGGCTTTTTGGGGAATTGTAAACGGTAGGCATCATTGAAAAGGCTTTTTAAGGAATTGTAGATGATAGGCAGTGCCCTTAAAGGGTCTACATGCACTAGAAAGCTTGGACAATAGGTATGGTAAGCATGCAGACCCTCTAGACACCATTTTGATGTACTAAAAATATTATAGAGGTTTGGAAGGTAGTCACTTCCTAGTTCTTTTTATCTTTCTTAATTGATTTTTTTAATTGAACTTTTTACATTATTCAAATGGCCTACAATTAAAACAATAGGTCTATCCTTAACTAACAAACCCTACCTTCTTTTGCATAAAGTCTTTACTATTACTTGAGTATTTATAATAAACTTAGTAAGTGAATAGTTTTTTTTAATGGAAGTAAAAAGAAGTTGAACTTGTTCCCACAACATTACTTTCTTGAAGATGGCAATGTTTGGGGGTTACATTTTCATTGTTTAATAAAAGGCTATCTTCACGTTCATGGTCATGATACTTTGAAACTTTCACAAAATTAGGCACCAACACTTTACGGTCATATTCTTCCACAACTATTATTGTTTTATCCCTATTTGCATACTCCATGATCCAATACCTGCCCTTGAATCTTGGATCAAGTTGGAGAACACACACGTTGTGCACAACAATAACATTGAAGGTCATGTAGCAAAAGCTAGAAAAGGCTCCAACACATTAATCATCTCAAGCCCCATTCTACCATATAAAATCTCCAACTTTGCTTCAAAATTTTCACACATTAGAGGTGGATTTCAAGATATTTGAACTTGGTAATCCCTATGTAGTCTATCACAAATTGAAAATGTGGCAAATAAAGCAAATACCCTTTGGTTTGGTTCAAAATACATTGTTCCACCATATGCCCTAAGGTTTTTGTCATGACTTTTGCAATGAGCCATGTTGAACATGATGGCACCCAGTCTACATCCTAGAGGTTTGTGGACCATAATAAAGGTTTATGGAAACAGAATATTTCAAGGTCTTTTAGAAAAGAACAACTTCTGAAACAAATCAAGTTTTGGTTGGCATTTTGAATTTTTGAGGTCTCAAGGTAGCCTCTTTACATGCCAATTCCCATTCCTACCTACCCTTCCCCAACTTTGTCATCCATGTTATGGTTTTATGCAAAGCACTTTGCACTTGTGCCACATTCACTTCCTTCAACCCAATATTAATTTTGATATCATTAATGGCATTCTAACATGCTTTATACATTACATGGTCAAAACATGTGCCATTAAAGGGTGAAGAAAGTTACAATGATGCATAAGACACAACATTTTATCAATGAAAAAACAAGAGTGTTTAGGTTTGTGACTTCATCTTTGACATAAACAATGATATTCAACCAAAATAAATTTCACATGTTTTGTTAATCCTACTCCAAACATATCTCAAAAAATCCTATTGTAATAGCAAACATTAAGTAAGAACAATGAACTAAATGTAGCACTGGTTTTAACACAATTGCAAGACTTTGCTTCACAAGAAAAATATCTTTGAATTTTTTTTATTTCACTTGAATTATGATTAACATTTTAATTTTCTTTTTCACACAATATTTCTAGGGGAAAATAAGTGATCCAATGGTTAGAATCCCCCCTTCAACCAAAGGGTTAAGGGTTTGATCCATTTTTCAAATTTTACTATTCTTCCATAAAGGAAATGGATGAAAAAAAGTTTTGTGGGCAACTTTTTCACCCCAGAGATAAAGTGACAAGATGGTAACCCCAACCATGTTCCTTGGGGGAAAAGGGCAACAACTTCCTGGGGGGAAGGGGATTAAGTTGTGCTAGGAAGTGCAACTTCTTTGAGTAGAAAGGGATTAAGTTGCCCTAAAGAACAACTTTTCAAATGTTTGACAAGAAAATACATGGGGTAAACTTTGTCCAAATCAAATTTTTTTGTACCATTGGAAAGGTCTTAAAGCACACATATCTAAATGATCTTGCATTTTTATTTAAGGCTATGAATTAACAATATTTACAAAAAGGAAAGTTAAAAGTCAAATTTTCAAAGTCCCTTTCTCCCCCAAGGAGGAGGGAAATTACCCTAAGGCACAATTTCCTTTAGGGAGCAAATTCTCAAATGTATAGGGTTTAATTAAGTTCAAACCAAACATTTTTTATGTCATTGGAAAAGCTCTTGAAGAAAAAGTATCTAAATGATCTTGCACTTTCAATTTGAAGATATGGGCTAAAAATTATGACAAAAATAGTAGTTGGTGTCAAATTTTCAAGTCTTTTTTTCCCTTGGGGAAAAAGCCTTCTCCATGGGGAAGAAGGAGTTTAAATTGCTTTGGGGTAGAAGGGGATTTGAAAATTTGATCCCTTAATTAGTTTTTAGCAATAACTTTTAGCTTGTAGCCTCAAATTGAAAATGTAGGATTAATTTAAACATCTATGCTTCAAGAACTTTTCAATGGTATATTAAAAATGTTTGTTTTGATAAAAGTGACAATTTGAAAGTATAATTTACAATTATAAACAAGTTGTAATGAACATTTACAACAAAAAAACTATTAGTTGCATAAGTGGAAGTGCACCCAACATTTAATCATCAATGATGATTCGCCATGATGCTAACACATTTCACATGGATGATGTGTATAAAATCAACACATACACTTTCATTTGTTGACTATATGCAATTTGCAACTAGTCCCCATTTTTGCAACATATAACCCATTCATTAATTGCCATTTAATAACATAATAGATTTTTTTGTAGTTTTGTTTTTAAAATAAAAAATTGAATCTTCTTCATATATTTTAAACTGCCTACAATGGCACCACATTAATTAGTGGAAATATGCCACAATTTTGGCCAAAATAAATTCAAATCAATATTTAGGTAAATGGTGAATAAGACTAGGTAAATTGGACCTACCTACTTATTTAAGTTAGGGAGGTAGGCAAGTTAGGGGGTTGGAACATTTTAAATTAAAATAATATTGGGTTTAACATTTAAAGTTAATCCTCTTTTATTGGCTCATCCCAAATGACATATGTTTTCTAATATAAAAAACACTATTTTACAATATATGAAAATGTAAGACAAACACTCTCCTTATATAGTTTACAATATGGAAATGGAAGACAAAACATATAGGATTTAAACATTTGAGTTGTAACCTAATTTGCAATGAAGCAACTTAATCACAAACTAGGTTGCAATTGGAAAATTTATCCCATATCCTATATTTTCCTTTTGAATTTTTTTATTATATAATTAAATAGGTGAATAACTAACTAACTAATTCACTAACTAGCAAACTAGTGAACTAACTAATTAATTAGTTAATTAATTAATTAGCCACTAACTAATCAACATGTAACTATTAGTGACTATTACATTATAAATATAATACTTAGTTAATAGGTAGACCTACCTATCTAAGTTATTACCTAACCTATTTATCCAAAACACACACACACACACACACACACAATATATATATAACATATATGCAAATATAACATAAATACATTATTATTATTATTATTATTATATATTCATAATATATTTTAAAGATATAGGTACACCACATAAAGGTACCCAAGTTATGAGTGTTTTTGCAATTAATTTGACACAAATGGAAACCCCAAAAAATTAATCAAAATGGAAGGATGGAAAACTTAATAATTGGAAATTAATTACACCATAATCACAAGAAAAGTAATACATTGAAAAGGATGGCGAATAGTTGTAAAAATGACAAAACATAGTTGCAAACGACAATTAGTCACATATAGTTGCAAATTGAATGGTTGCATAATACAAATTTTTTTCTAATGGAAACATTGTCTTCCTTCTTTTTCCTTTCTACTTACCATCATCACCTTTCTCTATTGCCTTCCTTTATTTTTTGTACCAAATGAAAACAACCTTATGTTCATTTACAACATAATTTCTCATATTGGTGATGCCATGTGTAGAGTTGTAAGAAAAAATACATATTTTAGATCATGTAATGTTGTTACTACTTGAAGCTTGACTTGTGGGGTGACACATGATGCACCTCATCACTTTAATAACTTGAATGTGGATTCTTGTAAATGGATCAATAAACACAATGAATGCCCAAGCAAAGGAATTTTGATGATGTAAAAGCTAAAACTTTTGGTACTTCTATAATTAAGCAAGTTGAATACCCTAGGAATACACTTTTCATTCAACATCAACACCTTCAATCATTAGCTTTGTAACGGGTGCCTAATCCATGGTGGTGACAAGTCATTGCACCAATTCATTGGTGACATTAATGATTGGAAGTTTTTCAATTGCCTTGGGATTTGCATTGCAACCAAAAAAACTAAAAAATCAAAATTTGTAAATGTTATTTTATAAGATAGAAAACCAAAAGACATTGAAGCAATCATGATAATAGTTTGAAAAATACAAACCACAATGAAACACAAAACCATATCTTGTCAGAAAAACAAAACCTTCAATTGAACACGTCATGACAATTTGAAAGCAAACCTTGCATTTCACCATCCTCATCTTGCTATCTTCTCCACAAACAAATTCAAACCAAGAAAACTTAACAACCCATCAATCTTAATAAACCTTATTCACTTCCCATTCAAACTTCCTTTGCTTCTTTTTCTTTGGTTCACTACCAATATGTTTTGCGAGATCTCTAGATGGGATTTCAATGACTTGTTGGTTGTTTCTGTTCTTTCCCTTTAAAGATGCATAACCCATTGTTGCAACACAAGGACTATACTTTGCAATTGTGAGTAACAAATTAAGAAAAACAATAGGTGGTAGAGGCCTGTCTACTTCATCTTTAAAAGTGAAGAGTACATTGCTAAAATTGGCATACGTTGATACAAGGACATTAAAAACAATCAAAACTTGAAATTCATTAGTGGTTTTATGGGTGCCATACTTGGAATACTTTATGGCATCCCTAAGACCACCAAACGAGACAATAAGAACCTTAAAACACCAAGATTAAGATTGTAAGAACTTTAATGCATTGAGGCCATAAGAACCTTGAAGAAAATTTGATGATCTATGACAATAGGTTTGGAGCTTGATAGGGGTGATGATTACATAAAAACACAATAGACACACCAACATTAAAACAAAGAGAATGACATAGAGGTGACAAACATTAACAACTTTCAACTATGCACATATGTTACCAAAAACAACCTTTGGCACATTCTTGTTGCAAAATTGAGTGTAGAAGAGGATTAGTGAATAATCAAGGAGCCAAAAGCTTAAGAATTTGAAAATGACGATGATCAATTCCATCTCTATTTTTATGTTCAAAGTTCGTACCTTCAGAAACAACAAATACATTCTATTGTCTTATTGTTGCACACTTTTCCAAACATTCAAGAAGTTATGGACCATAAATACAATGCAATGCTAAGGATCATATCAACAATGTAACATGAAGGATAATTCAAAAACAACCTAGATGGTCATGAAGGTGAGCATGTACCTTTGAAGCCAAACTTGTTTTGCTTTTGATACAAGCTTGTCACACCATTTGATGTAGTGATGTTTTTCCATTGCACCACTACAATAAAACCAATGTAGCTTATAAAAAGTTGGATTTAGACAAGTGCAATTACAAAATGGAATGAAGGAATTACCAACATATCAAATGCAAGTAGTACAATCTTAGCACTTAACATTTGTCACAAGGATGGTTGAATGCATGAGATCTCATCCTTGTACTCAAAACCCCACCTAATATCTTGTTTCCCTACATGCAACAACCTTTAATAACAAGCTTTCATGGTTGTTGGCTACCTTTGAGATTGATGCTTCATGATTGTTGGTGATGGAAGCAAGTAGTGGGGAGTGGAGCAATGATGGAGAACCCTATGTGGATGCAACATTTGGCATCCAACAAAGCTGCTTAGTTGCATTAGTGGTGCCTAATCCTAACCATCCATAAGGGGGATGGCTATAGCCCCCTTTCCCATTGTTGAATCCTAGCAATTTTTCCAATTCCAACGGCTAAATTTCTTTAAGGCTATTCACTAGCCTTTTCTTTTGTCACCACATGGCAAAAATTCACTACAAAAGAAAATTGTGGGTAACTATGGTATATAAAATCATGGAGGCAAACATAGTTTGAATGATCACTATTAAATGAATTGGCCATAAGGGTGAAAAGACACTACGGGTGAATCACTTTTCACCACTTTTCACCAAAAAAAATGATGTGTAACAAGTATAATAGGGGTGCAATAAACGAAAATCTTGATGACATTTTTTGGAAACCCTAAACATAAGAAAAAAAAATTTAGAATGTGCATGAAAACATTTTAGAACTCAAAGTTCATCTTGAATAAAAGTTAAGCTTGATCCAATGGTTAGATGAAGAGAATTGGATAAAATCAATGTGCATAAAGTATATTATGTACATCTTTTCAACGACCATAGAGATTCATATTTATGGTCCATGACACATTACCAAAGCAAAGAAAAATGAAAAAACAATATAATGCCCACCTATAAAATATTTTCCTTTTTCTTAAGGTAATGGTTTTTTCCCCAAAAACAAGAGTTTATTATGCGGTTATTGTTCAATAAGTGCAAAAAAACACATTTTTTGAATGGATTTTCAACCAAAAATTGTGAACTTCTAAATGGTCTTAAATTTAATTGATGTACATCAATATCACTCACCACCAAAAAATTCATTACAAAACTCCACCCATAACCTTAGTTTTGAAGTATATTTGCAATTTTTCATACCTTGTGATTTGCATTTTTTTGACACAAATATATTTCATGTGTTCAAATTTGTAAATGTTTGTTCAAGTTCCTTTTAAAATAAGTTAGTTTAAGTGTAAAGTTAATACAATACACTTGAAATGAACAAAAATAATTCAAAATGTGATGGCCACATGTACCCAAAAAAATCAAATGTAAAATTTCTATTTTTGTGACTACAATTTTTGAAAGGCTTAGTGTGCTTTCACCCATAATAGCCATGATAGCTAATATCCCCCCTCTAACAGCCAAGACGTCCTTTTGTAACATTGAGCACCCATATGGGAGGTAAAACAAAGGGCAGTTAAATGGCAGTGGTTTTCACCACCATGGATGGCTCCTTGGGAAAAGAAAATTAGAAGTCGAAATAAAAGAAAAGGAGGTCCCATGGTTGTTGCGGAAGGGTGCCCTGGCTACTGGTGCAGGGAAAGCAGCTGATTTCGCTGCTGTGGCCAATACATTCAATAGTTATCACCCAAACTGTGTTCCACAATACATGCAAGAAAGTATGGTGAGAAATATTGTTGCAGAGCCACATATTAAGGATCTGTGGTACTGCTCTAACTCTATATCATTTTGGTTGAGTACATGATTTGATCAAAAGCTTATGAAGCTCTTGCAAGTTGTTTCTAAGTAAAACACTTAGTAAAAATTGGTAAACTGTTGGTTTGGAACTTTTGCCTTCAAGTCCCTATAAGTAAAGGTCCATAGAATGATCATTTTCTTTAGCTTTTTCCTCAACCCAGACATGAACCAATTCAAAGACCCACAATACAAACCTCATGGCTACCCATCAAACTTTATTTTCCAAGGCAAAGATACACATATCCTGGAATGCGGTTTTTTTCCACACTAGTGGCAGAACTAAGGTTTAGTGGTATAACTCCAATAGAAATAAATGTTACACCTATTTGGACCTATTCTAAAGTTGGTATAAATATAAAACTGGTCGCTGCATAAATGCACAATCTGATTCTAATAGACTCTCATATCATTTTGTTTTTGTACAACCGATAAATTTAAAGCATTATGGAGGCATTCCCCAAATAAGGGGCCTGGAATGAGTTGGTAACCAAATGACTAGAACCTCAATTCAGGTAATAGAATTCTCCTGGATGTTTCTCCAGCTCCTAATCACCATTAACCAACAGGGACTTCCGAAGTATCAAAATGACTAGAACCCCAATTCTGGGTAATGGAGTTCTCTTGTGTGTTCTCAGGCTACTAACCACCATTCTGCACTAGGAAGTTCCCAAGTTCCAATTGCTTATTCCCATATGATGTCAAAGTTCCTCAAATCAGTTCCATCTGTTCAAACCTGATTCTGAGATAGAGGCTTCTCATTACAAACAAAAGTTAGAGGTGGTTCTCAGGATGCATTATTTTTCATCAATCTTTCATAGTTCAACACAAATACATCCCACATGAGGGAGTGATGACATTCTCCTCTAGTATATAAATGAATCTGATAAGGGATTCCAACAAAGTTAGATCTCAGAATACTGAGGTTCTAACTTTCCCCCTAAATTTTGGAAAACATCAACGAGACTGCAGAGAAAAACTCCACAAAAAACACTTTGACGGTTTCTGTTGTGTCAGATCTGGCAAAAGTAAAACAAACATGACAAATATGAGTGCACTCATAACCTTGTGAGTGTTGCTCATAAAGTATCAGACCTTCACCTTAATCAGGAATGGAATTGACTTGCTACTACCCATTACCTCAAATATCAGAAATCACGTTATTCGTCAACATCTTCATCTTCAGCTTCTCCCTCTTGATCCCCAATCCCCTCAAGCAGTTTCTCAACATCTTCACCTAGCTCTTCAAGACGGGCACGTAATCTCTCAACCTTTGTTTCCTCTTGACCCAAGCACACAAGCAAGTCATTTAGTTCACCTTCACTTTCCTTTTGGGCTTCTTGGCGGCCTGCTTCCCGAGCTGTTTCAAGCTCTGCACTTGATGGGGACACAGAAACCATGCCACCTTCCTGTAAAGCAGCACGTAAAGTCTTGAGCTCTTGTTCAAGACGAACATTGTCTTGCTCAAGTGCATTATATGCATCAGAAAGCCCCCTGAAATCATTCTCCTTATCCAGTGCAATTTGCTTGAATTGTTGATATTCAAGTTCAAGCCCCTGCTTTTCATTCTGAACTGCTTCAACCCATTGTTGTGCCACCTCAAGTTGCTGTTTGAGGGATTCAACCTCTGCTTTTGACACACCACCCCCTTGTGAGTGGATACTTGCCCTCAAAGCTTTCTCCTCTCCCACTTTTGATGCCTCAGTTCCATTTGAGCTTGCCAACAAGTCCTCCACCAAAGCTGAATTCCGCTCCAGAAGATTCTATATAATTTCAATAAAATTTAAATTTACCACAATTCAGACCAATATTCAGCATGCAATAACAGCTTCATGCCATTTAGAAGAATTTCATGAGAAATAAATGCCCTACAAAAAACCCTAAGCTGCAGACCCAGAACAAAATCCTTTCTCTGCATACGTCCAGACAATTCACAGTCAAAATGTTGAGCAACTTTGTTTAATAACCATTAGGTAATACCTGCATTTCTTGAGCTTGGTTTTGCAGTGAAGTCCTGAGGCGTTGAATGTAGTCATTATCTGTCTCACCCTTCTGTGGTTCAAACCCCAAAGTGTCCACCATTACCCGGCTCTTTGGATGTGCAAAAATATCCACTATCCTCTCTCTTACAACAGGCTCCAGTTGCTTGATGAACACAACAAATTCTGCATCATAGAATGTCGTAACCAAAGGCTCCAACAAATTTTCATTTGAAAAGCTTTGAACCTGCTGCTGGTGGTCAGATGGTATGGAAATCATTCCATCCCCTGCTGCTGCAGCTGCAGCTGTTAATCTTGTTAGAGGTTTAGGAAGCCGGGAAGCTGATGTTGCAGAGACAAACAGTGAACTTTTCTCCATTTCTTCCCATTTTGAGAAATAGTTTGTGAGGCCAACTCTTTGGCTTATAATGTCCACAACCACTGTAGCGTCCTTCGAGCCTTGTTCAGAATTGAAGATAATGCATGCTCCCAAAAGAACAGCAGCAAGACCAGCAACATGGACACTTGCCAGTGACCCACTACTTGCAGTCAGGTCCACCAAAAAAGGGAGGTGTGCAGGTGGGTCTAAAAATGAGGAGACTGCTAAGGGGCAGTCTACCAGCCATGTGACTAGAAGTCGCAGTAAAACAGGTTGGAGCCATATGGAGCCTGGGGACTCATTGATTGAGGAAGTACTTGGAACTGCAGCTGCCAGGTACCTCATGCAGCGTGGCATCAAAAGCTCAGGGGGAGACAATGAAGATGATGGAATTTCAAGTGGAATTTTCAATACCTGTTTCAGAACCAAGGTTGGAAATTCAGAAGCACACCACAGAAGACTATGCTGCTACAAACCGAGACTGCACAACTGGTCCAGGTTGTCATAATAAGCCTACCAACAATTGAGTGGCAGCACATGACAGCCATAGACTTGTAACACCTGGCCAATCTCAAGTGACCAAGAATCTAGATTTCTCATTGCTACAGTGCATTGATATACAGACCAGCTTCATCTCCAACCAGCTTTAGTTCTTTCACCTTCAATGAATCTTTGTCAAAACAGACATTGGGGAAAGCCAAAGTCTTTCTCAAAACTACAAATGGTTCAGCATATGAACTTATGAAACGAAGTGCTCATACAACTATCACTCAGTCCTTCCTCCATCTGTTCAAAGAGCATTAAAATGATGGGTTAGTGGGAGGCTGTTTTACCCGCTCTTTGCATTGAACATTTCCATTGAGAATATGAGACAACACACTTGCTGCCCTGCAGCTTGCCTGCAAAGAGCCAGATGTACGAGGAGATTTCAATCATAGCACTTTACTATGCAACAATAGCTTGTTATCTGGGTATGCTGCATATGTTTATGAATGACATAAGTGGTGTTTCAGGGCACAAGCACCTCAATATCATTGCGACCATCACTAGAGATAAGTGCTTGCACCAGCATACTGTATCACACAAAGGAGAATCTATTAGAGTGTGAATAGAACAGAAGACCAGAGTATAAGAACTCTTCATGCCAAAAACAACAAAGACCCAACAACCTCCAAAAAAAGGATGAACTTTTAGAGTGCCTCCACACCTTCCAAATGACATTTGTTTCTCATTCTCCACAACACGATTGTTCCCACGTCCATGTGATTGTGGCAGGGGTGTAATGGTGGATGCCAGCATTGTCTGCCCATCTGGATTTCCCTGCAAAAACCAATCGGATATTGTGTTCCTAAGTCACCCTCTGGTCACTGCATGACTGTATGCTATCCTAAGCAGTCCACATTTCTGGCCAGTGAAAATTTCTGCTTTCTTCAGCACCCTTGTACCTCACAAAAACATTTGAAGACATATTCTGCAGCAATACACTCGCTTAGATTGGTTGAGCGAAGTAAGAGTCGCAGCACACAGTTTAAAGCAGGCTCTGAGTCAGCATCCTCTCCAATGACTTTGCTGCCAAGAAGGTCTTGATTTCCATGATGCCAAGCAACCAAATCACCTATACATCTGAGTGCCTGCCAGTGAAAATGAAAATCCTGTGCTGAAAACCTCTGCCATTCCAGCTTACCAACATTCGATCATAGATCTCTGGGCAGAGAAAGTTGACACTCTAATATCACGTATTAGGATGGAACAAGAAAGCCTGTCATTAGCACTTCATTTCTGGACGCTGACAATTTAGACAAAAATACTTAATTCCTGAGAGGGCAGTGATTGATTTAAGAAAATTTAAGAAAATTGATTGACACAGAGATGTCATGACAAACATACCGAACAGCGAATTGCCACAGCAGATACACGTCCTTCCACACAGAGTGCCAGCAAAATGTCTAAAAGCTTGTTCTGCATATCCAACCAGGGTACAGGTCTCAGCAGTTGTTTCTGAAACACATGAGATCTTCCAGATAAGGGTAACCTCAACCATCAGTACAAAATCCTTTCTACACTACACCAATAGCTCATACTGCAAAACTGAATTCAAAATTTCTGGTTTCCTTCTGGAAAGTGACCACACATGCTATGGATATGTATAACTGCAGTCTAAATCATCTGTTAATAAGCATTGAGAACTTTTCCATATTAGGGTTGAAGTCAACCTGAACACTATGGACCAATGACAAAATAATAAGGTACATCAGGATCCAGCAACATTATAGCAAAGAGGAGAATGAGGAGACCCAACCCTGAAAAATGGTTTAAAATAGAGTAATAAGGAAACTCAGCCATGATGCTGGCTAGCTCAACAAAACTTAGAAGAGAAAAAGAAGACCAAAAAACCCAAGAAGAAAGAGGAACAATAAAGTGAAGAGAAAGTGAAAAACAGGAAAAATGAAAAAACTCCAAATAGAAAGGAGGAACATTGAGAGCAGGAACTTTACAGGAAAGGGAGAGAAACAACATAGGAGAACTTAAAAGAGAATGATCTTCAAGGACAACATGACTTTGAAAAGCTTCGCACTTAGAATGCAAGGAGACCTTGAAATGATCACATTGAGGATCCAAAAGCAGAAACGCCCAAACAAAAATCCTGCTTTATTAACTTAACTGCAGCAAAAATAAAACTTGAATTATACAAATCATCAGTTAAATGTGACTTCATTGATGTACTTATTGTCTGGAGAGGGAGATCACATGAACAGACCTGAGCAAACAATGTTTGGTTTGCCACAACATTGGCATCTTTTCCAGGTTTTGCATTTGGGCCTCCTGCCAATAAAAGTGCCACTGTCTCCAATGCACACAGAAGATTCACCGACTGTCTTGCCAAAAACACTTCATAACACTCATCAAAAATATGCTCACAGCAGCATTAGAAATGTTTTATGTTAGCCAACCACACCAACTTCATGACATCAAATTTAATAGTGGATCCCCATATGAATTTTGAAGCAAAAAGACCAATGGACCGGTTGAATGGACAACACTATACTAAAAGGGAGGATAAGAAGTGCCATGACATGCAAAAAAAGTCAGTCATTAAGTTGTGTCTGAAATCACTACCATGAACAAGCAGCCTGTTTTGAGCATGGTGGACATTTGATGGTTGCATATTGCATATAATAAGAGCAGAGTACCTTCTGCTGTGTGAACCCATCAGCACTACCCTTCCGTAGCTTCAACAGTGATGCTATAGGTTGCAATCCTAGTGTCTCCCGAAGAAAAATCTGGCCTCCAACAAATGGACACCCTGTGCTTATTACAGAATACCCTCATGGCATTATCATGCAAGACAAGAACAGGAAACAGTCTGTAGTTGATCTTATGACCTGTAAATGTAATCTCCAACTCCTTTGACAAAATCCCAAGTACACTCAAAGAGGAATCAACTGTCTTCATCTAAACTCAGGCAGTCCCCAGGAGAACAGAAACTAAATGGAAACTGCAAACCTGATTAGAGGGATTGTTGCGCAGAAGGTTGTTGAGGAGCTCCAGGCAGTCCTTTTTTATGACACATTGAAAAAAGTCAGATTTGTTGTGCCGATGACAAACACAAAACTTTCTGGGACTGAGTGATATTTCAGAAAATGCATCAATCTTTCAAAGAGACATCAAGAAAGCTGAGTTACGGGTAGCATATATACATTAACAAAATGATGAAGTGCTTAAACAGACTGCTGAATGTCAGAGTTTAATATTCAGTGGGATTGTGCAACAGAACACAAAGTAAAATTCTTTTGGTTATTCAGAAGCTGTACATGTTCAAACCCCTGTGCACACTTTACAGACATAAAAAAGGTTTGGATAAGAATACCTGCACAATTATACTCCCCTCAGAGCCACCTTCTTCCTTGATAATATTGATGAGGCGGTCAAATGCCCCCTCAAAGACTACTATCTTTTGTATTTCCTACACATACAGGAGGAACATAGGTTATGCATGAATTCCCATTTCAAACCCACAACTTACTGACTACACCACACTTAAGAATACTCAGCACACGAGTAAAAACACAGTAGGTGCTATTCTCAACCTGATTGTGGTGTCACAAAGGAAATTTTTGTATACTTCGTTTGTAAGACTACAATGTCCAACAAAACCTAGCATTGAAGACATTGTCACATTGATGATTTGGATCTGAAACACCATGTGTCAAGGCCTGAGCATAAGCCTAAGTGCAATAGACTATAACATGTTATGTCATATAAACAGGCTATTTTTTTTACTCTACTCATCACAAGCCAGGAAGGAGACAGGTTAGATAGACACTCATTGAATGAAGAAAGAGCAAAATCTGGTACCTCTGCAGAGCGGGTCAAATATGCAAGAACTATCAAAGCTTCATTTCGAATGACCTGCATAGAAAGTACATGAGCAGCAATTAGTATATCATTAGTAAGATTTCAGAAGGCTGAAGAATTGACCTTGCCCACCTCAGCTGTCCTTTCCATACTGTATGAGCTCAACTACTTCACAGCCTACATTGGATGTTCCTTCAAGAGTCTCACTCAGACACAAAACATGTAACAGGATTTCATACTTTCATGACTGGAATTAGCAAGAAGACCTAGTAGGCCAGGAGGACTTTGAAATTCAATGTTTGGGTAAATTCAAGCTGCTAGGTTGAGTCACCTAAAAGCGATCATAATTCAAACACAATGACACAGAGTTGCTCAGCAGTTGAGGGCTAACAATCTAGAGTCACACAATCAGAAAATGTTTGGTGGACTGAAGCATTTTGGAACAGACACTCCGACCTTGATTCAAGAAATGGTAGATACTAAATGCATTGGTGAACATAGGACATACCTCTCGCTCAAGCATCATGTCCATGAGGCGGGGTATGCCCTGTGGAGTTGCCACTATGACATCCTGCAGCCTTTGCCATGTCCACACCCCAACCCAAGACACCCCATACATCACCCGCATCTCCATCTGTGAGGTAGTAAAGCATCATAAATACAGTTCCAACCCCTAAGAAAAGCTATTGAAATAAGGTGACATGGCACCCAGAGCAAAGTTCCTCTTTGCAACTAACTAACAAAAAACTTTCCAAGGCACATTGCAACAATTACACATGATTTGATGCGAGTATATGTAGGCATATTAGCTCCAAAGAGAGGAGCTTCTTGCCCAAAAAAATTCTCGGCCTTCTTCAAGCAGACTTGCCAGTTTAGGGATTGCATTCCAACCACCCAACTTAAAGAATTGGGTTTCAAGAGGATGCACACCTTGCAGGACAATTTGTAAGTAGGGCTGTAAGAAGTTGCAGAGTGTGATAACGCACATAGAAATCTGTCTCATCCTGTGCCAAAAAATTCTTCATCAGTGCTAAAAACATTTCTGGAAAGACTCACTCTGGTCATTCCCCTACACCATGCCAGAGAGGGTACTACTGACCAAAAGCACTAACTGGGAGGGTGAAACATGTGCACTGTGGCAATCAACTGGATTGAGAGTGACTGAAGTTCCCATTGACAGCTCTGAAAGCAGAAATTCTCCAAAGGATGAAATGCAGACTATACCAAAAGGCTGAGGACAAGCGCGATACTGTCAGGTTCTCTTGCAAGGAGCTCAGAGTTAACAAGGCCTGGTTGCACTTGGTCTGCTTCTTTGTACATCCGTTCTTCTGTTGTTAGTGCATGCAAAAGGGTCTCCAATGCCCCCCTCACCTGGAGAGAAGAAAAACCCACACTAAAAGAAAGCAGACAGAATTTGTAAGCTAAACTCAAGCATTCAATTAGCTATTGTGAATTCAGTACTAGACAGTGAACAGTTACAAGGAACAAAAGAGTAGGGGTTACCAACAAATCAAAGCAGTGTATTTCCAATATGACAGACTTGGGATAACTGCCCTGGAAAGATAGAGACACTGGATCTAGAAACTACAGAACATGAAATGATGAGCCAATAGTAGGGTACTTTAGAGAGCAGACAAGCAAATCCCATGTGAGGAAAAACAAGCTCAGGTGATATGACTTCCAGGCTGTGATCCAAAAGTCCCTCAGAGTCTCTTCATGTCCGAAACAAGATCCGGAAATTGAAACGATATACTTTTCACATACTTTTGCCATCACTGGGACAACATGTCTCTTTCTTTGTTCCTTTTCATTCTATTCTAACTGCTCCATTTGTCATGCAATCTCCAAAATTAGTGCATGATACTAAGAGAAAAACTTCAAATGCCAACTCTCAAAGGGCTGCTGCTAAAGATGATGTTTGGAAAAAGGTATCCTTCAGAAACCATGTAAGGAAGGAATGCATGTCTCACCATCTCTAGATCATCACGCTCCTCTCTGAACACTGCCATGAGAATGGGAAAACCTGCTCACAGAAACAGGGAGACTCAGTTAGGCCATCACACATATTGTATGAGAAGATATGCTGACTGACCCAAGTCCACCACAAGAATCCTCAAGATTGTGGGTAAATTACCCATTGCCCCAAATGCAAGCTTGGCTGCTCTATTCTCTGCCACAGCAACCTCAAGCTCTGCCATGGCATTGCGGCGATCATCAGCCAGCTTCCCATTGCTGATTCGTTCCAGCAGCTCCTCCACTCCTCTGACAACCATTGCGAACAAAATGAAAATACATTAGACACCATAACTTTGGGATCCTTTCCAAGCAACATACCAGAATTGTGCAAAATCAGTGTCTTGCAACCACATAACCAAAAAGGAGGATCAAACTAAAGTGTGTGTGCAACTCTCAGGGATATAATCCCTTAGTAGAATGTGGCATTGTTTTAGGGTTTGAATCCACACATGGGCAGCAAGTGTCTAGGGTTATGTCTCCAACAGCAATAATCCCTAGGCTGTATTGTTGCCAAAAAGAATTGACCTAAGGTTGACAAAATCCAACCAAGGAAAAAAAAAAAAACTCACTGATATTCCTTCCATGCACCATTTGAGAGTTTCTGACTTCATGTCCAATCCGTGCAAAAGAAAATCAGAGAGATTTCCTCCCACCAATAAAACCCAAGAAACAAAAATTACGTTCTTACCCATCATCATCCTCAGGAGATTTGTTGCCGCTTCCAAACACCAACCCTCCAACTCCCTGCGCACACACACACACACGCACACACATGTACACACTCTCTCAAAATCCAGCCCTATTCACGTCTTAAGGCACGCACGGAATTCAGATATCCTGGTACTGAAATGCAACGACTGATGCACTGAGGAACCAACCTCAAAGAGAAAAAAAACACGCACGCCAGCAGCTCTACGCTTAAGACTTGAATCTCACAATGGCAAAACGAAATTAAGGAAGAAACATTATAAAACAAAACCCCCCCCAAAAAAAAAAAGATGAACAAAAAGTAGAAAAAAGAACCTGCGCAACAGCATTGAGATTGAGAGGACCAAGCTTGAACGCCATAGCTCGATTCCCCCTTCCTTCTCCTTCTCCCTCTCCCTCTTCTTCTTCTTTCTTCCTTTGGAGAGCTCCCGAATGCCTCGTACCACACAAGCAAGACGCAAACCCTAATCGGTCAAGTAGGTCACGAAACAAAACACACCAGTCCCCCTGACTGGTGTGATTTTATTTATATATATATATATATATATATATATATATATATGATTTGTAATTGAAAGTAGCCTAGGCAACTAGAGTCTAAAGTAATGTGTGTGAATTTTTTATTTATTTTTCCATGTCATTTGTTGGCTCTGCCCATAGGGAAAGAGACTATGCATTGGTTTAGGATTTGGGCATAATATTTTTGCTCAAACTTGACCCAATGCGCAAGTGACATTTGCAATAATATATATGCATATGATGAATGGAATGTTTCATAGAAGTGCATGCATTTAGATGAGAATTTATAGCTCTTGTAAGGTATGTTTTTAGTTTGAACTTTGAACTTCCTCCCATCATAAGGGGTTAGAGTCATTGCACACTGAGTTGCTTGTTACCTTCAGAAGTAAGAGAGGGTCAGGGAGAGGGGAACGTTCTCGAGAATTCAAATAACATATGCAGGAATAGAGTAGACAAATTCCATGACTTTGACAAGTTATATTTCCCTCCATTGATTCCCAAAGGATGGCAGTCTAGTGCCTTGATAGCAAGGCCTTCACCAATGTATCAAACAACTTTTTGCGAGTTGTAAGGCTATGGTCAATTCATATCAATGTTCAATGATTTGTCATCACTCGAATTTTGCTCCTCACAGGGATCTTACTCGATCTCTCTCACACCCCCTACTGCACATTGTGCTGATTTGTTTAGTGTTACAAATCACAATTAATTTCAGGTAGACCAAGATTTGTTGGCTTGTTGGTATTGCTTGAATACCTTCAGTTTTGGTACTATCAAAAATAGAAATCGTAAAAAACAAAAGGTCATTCCAAGGAGAGCTCTAGAATTGATAACCAGGCTCATGTTGTTTGGCTACGGGAAGAGAGTTGCCAAAGGGTGGCCAAGTGATGGAGCATGAAGCCTTCAAGCAAATCAGTAACTGAGGGCTCCCTGAATGCATTTGAGATCCCTGGGGTATCTGCAGCTGCTGACAAAGAGGTCATCGAAGATTCACAGAATCATGTTACCAGCAGAAACAGCAGTTCAGATGGATAGGATATTAACAAGTCCAACATCCCATGGAAATCCCCATAAATCTTGAAGACAAGGAGAGGCTATACCAGTTAGAACAAGGCAAAGAGCAGGAGGCACTTGAAATCAACCTGGCAGTGTCCAAAGTCAAAGTAGAAAGACTGCTAGAAAGCAAGATGAGGAGAGGCTACCAGTTACAACCAAGACAAAGAGCAGGAGGCACATGAAATCAACTTGGTAGTATCAAAAGTTACAGCAGAAAGACTGCTAGCAAGAGCATTGCAGCATACAACAAATGAAGGAGGTCAAGGCAACAATTGAGAGAATCACTCTAGAATTCAGGGCTAAGAAAAAGAGGACTATCCTGAAGTACACTTCCAGGAATCAGGAGCTGTTGTTGATGTAATGTTTTCTGACTAGCAAGTCACAAAGATGTGCCAGGCTGTCTGGAATCTGTTCTTCTGAGACAGGTTGATATCCTCTCTACTGGATAGTAGAGTTTGATTGTAGCTTGAATCCATACTCACATTTTTTCCTCAGGAGATTTGGGATGTTGTACTACCAAAAAAAACTGGATTCTATTTTCACCAAAGATTTCTGTCTGAGCAGAGCATCCGCATCAACTTATTCTTTTATAGGATGACACTACACGTGCACAGACTAACCAAGGATAATTGCTCTCCTTCTAATTGGTCACCACATCTCATGAAAACACTCTTGGCCAGATTGAACCAACAGGCCCCAGAACCATGACGGATGGACAATACATTTTTCCATTGGATTCCACTTCCCAAGCTATTCACAACAGTTACCTCAGAGTCAACAACTACAGAAAACCCTAGCAGCATGTAAAAGTGTGTACTTGTACTACCTATATGATGAAACTTCTTGTTCCCACTCCAACTCACTAAGTATTCAAAAACACTCTACAGAGTGTCATTTATACTACAAACATGCAGGAAAAATATCAGACAGCAGACTTGTTTCAAACAATGTCGGCTCATCACTTGCTAAGGCATACAATGCCATCCATGGCACTGAAAATGTGCAAAAGAAAATCTGTTTAATTTAATTGGGGCAAAACCACCAAAGTGGTACAGCAACCATTTACCCTATTCAACATAACTGTATGCTCTGAAAATGCCTAGCTTTTCTGCACAATGAGTGATAACATAAATGACAGTAGTCCAGCAGAGCTTTACAAAGGAGAGAACAGTCGACCTAACATGTAGAAGATGACTCTACTCCTATACAGACAGCAACTTTTCACAATTCCACTACACTATTACCATCAAACAATCCTCAGAAGGATGTTCTGACAACAAAATTTTGTCATGCTGTGCCCTCGAACCTATTCAGATTGCAGTCCAGGAAAAAGGACTACTCCTGACTACTCCTGACTACTCCTATGTTGCCTGAAAGAATCACTGGAACCATGAGACACATGGCCATAGAAATGTAGAGCTATCACACACCAGTTGTCAGGGTCAAGCATGGAAGCTAGTGTCTTGGGAGTACCCAAGAAGACTACACTCCAGCATAAATCTTTGTTCCCTTACCTGACCAGTGAATCTCCACATGACAACATTCAGCAGAAGAGGGTCTCCTGGCTCCTTCAAAGGTTGGAACTGATGTGCAGCTACATTTAAAGAGTGCCCCTGATCAAGAAGCAAGTGAGCCCTTAGAAGTCCTTAAAATCCATAAAGTTTGGATCATGCTGCGTGTGCCCTGCTGATTTTCCCCTGCTTGCCTCAAATTGTCTTCTGGCAGCTTCCAACTTCTCAAGTTGACCTGGCACCCACTTAGGGGTCTTGTAGCTATCTATCCACAATGCCTCATTGGTAGTCTTGTGCTTGAAATCTGGGTATCTTGGATTTTGCTGCAATACTCCGCCAAGGGGTCTGAGTTAGCTCACCTCTGCTCAATAGTTTGGTTTCTTAGATCCATGAGAAACTGTATAAAACTACATACATCCTTGTATTCTGCTTAAACAGAATCTGAAGATATGTCTCCAACCACTAAGAGACCTTATCAAAGATAACACTTACCTGTGTGAATAATTGATGGCCAACCATAAGCACAATCATATCCACTTTCACATCTCACTTTCATCAGACACTTTTACTCTGGTACTGACCTTTTTTCCTCGATTATCCCACCACTGTGTTGGATCTGAGAAATATTCATTCCAAGCCTTCTCCATCTCTGGGTATGAATTTCCAGCAGGGTATTGGCCTGTCAAAGCATCATTACATCAGACTCTGAAGTTCCAACAAAAGGCCAGCCAAGAAAACAACAAAGGGTGAAATTGAACATAACAACACAACAATGGGTGAGGAGAAACGGGCAGGTACTCTGGGAAGAAAATCAAAAGACCTCTAACAACACTGGTAGGAACTGAAAACTGGCTTGCTTTTGCTTAGGTCTGTCTACATTTGCAGAGTAATTCTCAATGAAAACAGTGTTTATGAATATACAGTTGAATGATGGAAATGACAACCCTCTTCCATACAGCTCCTTCCATGAATTGACAAAGAAACTCAAGACCCAGCAGACACAGCTCAATCTGTAATGTAGGCGTACTTACTGCCAGGAACAACCAAGGTATATAGATGGACCAAAGATTGATTGCTGAACCTAAGATTTCTCTGCCTGCTTGACTGCCAGAAAGCTAGGTTAGGGAGATTTATATGCAAAAGTGACCAGAACAAGGTAGGAGGCTGGGCACCTGAAGGTTGTGGCATACTGGCCCCGACAGGGGGTGATTGGGAAGCCCAAGAAGTAACCCCTGCTTCTTGGTAGTATGATTGTTCCACAAAATTTAAATCCTGCACCACCACCTGTCAAAACAGAGTGCAAGTCTGAAGGTCAGTGCCTGTAATCTAATCATTAATGGCCCACAGATGCCCCCAAAACAGCCTATAAAGGTAACAGAAAGAACCCACCAAGTCTAAAGCCTACTGCATCCAAAACCTTGACCTGCAAGTTTACACAGCTTCGATGAAATCACCAAACATCTGATCAGAAGCTTCACCCACATTTGCTGTCTCTCAGAAACAAGACTCCCTGGTAATCTTGCAGAGCAGTAGAGTTGTCCACAACCTAGAGCATAGTTCTCAACGAACCCTAGATGCACAGTTTCTGGACAAATCACCAAATTACAAGAATCAAAGAGGACGCACCCGAGTAATCTTTTGTTGAACCTCATCCTTTAAATAAACATCCACCTTCAGATACCCAGTGACATAAATCTGATCTCCTTTCTTCAAATGCTGGCCTGCCACATGTGCCAGTGTGTCCCAGAACTCCATCTCTAACCTGATGAAAAACAACAACATATCAATGACCATCTCACCCAAAAACCTTGCAAGGCACAAAAAGTTGCACTGTCCCACTTCTGTCAAAGGGGAGGAAAAGGTACATCTGTCCTCACAGCTCTTAGAATTTTGGGACTGCACAGGACACATTGAGATCAAACAAAGATTGAAGACTAAACCTCACACTGATGCAACTAACAAAACCAGGAGTCCATCATATCTGTGCAAATTCAAAGGTTTTGTCAAATCCTCTAATATCACCTAATCTCCCCTCACTACTGCCTACTTGCTGCTAGAGACACAAAAAGACAGAGCAACATCATGACATTCATGCATTGTGCGTATGGCAACCGAAGGACAAAATTAACCCTAAAACCTTAGAATTGCTTGTAGAGGTACATTCTTTCCCCCCCCCCTCTAGCTCCCCAGGCCTGAGTGGGAACTGAAGGAAAGCACGTATACCAGCTCGGGGCGTCATCTTTCTTTGAAGATCTTTTCACAGCGAGGCTAGATTTCGCCACCACTTTACCAGTATCCAAATACTTCACCTCCATGTCCCGACCCAGCCTGCCAATGAAGTGCACCCTGTTAGCCAGCTCCTTACTCCAGACAACGGTAGGCGGTCGCGGAAAATCCGTCTTGGCACCATCCGCTTGCTCAACACCTCGGCCTTGTTGCGACTCACTTTCACTCCATTGCGACGTTACCGGCGCCAAAACCTGCGAAAATGACCTAGTAGCTCTCACAGCACCCCTGCCAAATTCCCAACATAACCCGCATTTTCTCGACGACGCAGCTAGCGCAGGTGGCCGCAAGCAAAATGCCGCTTTCTTTATCGCCCCTGCCATGCTCACAGTTGTGGCGGGAAAAGGAACAGTTGAAGCAAAAGGCGAGCATTTAAGTACATAGCTTCCTACAATGCGTGACATGGCCCAGCTTCCTTCTTCCCCTGGCCCTCCCTAGTGCTGCTCCAGCTGATCCTCCTCTTCCTCTTGCTCCTCCGCTTCTTCTTCGTCTTCGTGGAGACGGTTGGTTCTGCCTCAGGCGCGAAGGAGGACCGAGGGAAGAGAGAACGGAATCCAACCCTAAATTTGTGCGAGAAGGCAAGGGCACAAGTTGGATGGATGGATGGATGGATGGATGGATGAACTAAATTTGGCAAGGAAGGAAGGAATTTTCTTGAGTCGACTCAAACAATACACCCATAGGGTTTGTTTGTGGCCATAATGATTTCAGCAAATGTGTAAACCTACCCTATCACCTTGGCCAATATGACACTAATTATATTATTTTCAGAATTGTTGTAATTTTTTTTAAAATACTTCTTCCAAATCAAAAAATATTGTGAACGATATTAGTGAATATTTTGGAATATTTTATTTGTTGAAATGAAAATTTCAAAATTAATTAATTATTCAACGGACATGTGTTGAAATGGCCAAGGTAATACGGTAGTGTATTTTCAGAGCACCTTACAAGGAGCAATTCTCTGGAGCATGAGGTTTCCTGTAACGAAACACGGAAATTTTTTGTAAGTTAATAAATGGGCTGTCGTAAGCTAATATGTAAATAAACAAGGTGTCATGTGACACGCGAGCCCTGCCAATAAAAAGATTCAAAAGAATGAAAAGGAAAAATTGATATTTTTGGAAACGTTTTGATGTCAATCAATTCAGTAATGGATGGGAAAATTTAGGTGATGGACGGCAATAGGAACTTGATTATTTATGAAAAGCTTTCATGAAAAGGAAATAAAAAATTTAATGGTTTTTGTAATGTCTATGAAGAATAAATCAAATATTCAAAAAAAATGTAATATGTAAATGTCTTTTGATGCGTTATAATGAAAAAAAAATTATTAAAACAAGGTGATTTAGATAAAGAAGTTTTATACATTAGAAATCATAAAGATTTTGTTTAAAGAGTTAGAAGTTTTTGTAATTTTATTCATGTTGGAATTTATTTATTGTTTGAAGTTTGTTCATTAATGGATGGTATAATAAATTGAGAAATATGGTTAGGAAATTTGAATGCATGGTATATAAGGTTATGATTTGTCCAATAAGCTTGTCTTGATCCATTATGACATTGATGTGTTGGGGCATTAGTTCATATATGGTTGATTTGTGTATTGTTTGGTGTCGTGCTTTCTATTAATGTAATATGGAAATTATGGGTATTCATGTAATTTTTTTAATGTTGATGATTCAATTGTATTTGTCAACATGTTTATGTTAAAATCTTCAATAATTATGGTTGCACATTTTGTAAGGATTTTCATAGTTTTCTAAAATGGAAATGAAAAAATTTACATTCATTTGTGGTGGTTTGTAAATTGCAATTATGTATAAAATTTGTTGTGTGTTTTCATTGGAAAAAAAAAATGAGAAATTCAGCGCATGAATTTGTTTTTGAAAATGTATGGGATAAGAACATATTTGTATCATTGAAGTGGGCAAGGTAGGTTGTACCAATGACAAGTTTGGAATAACATTGTAGTGAAAACACAAGGTGGGTTGGTTTTATAATTTGAGTGGTGCAAACATGGTCAAGGGGATTGGTCGTGGCATGTGGGTGGTGGTATAGTGGAATGTATGTAATGAATACACTCCACTATCAAGTGGGCAAGGCAAGCTATAGTGATGACAAATTTGGAGTGTTCCTATCTTGCTAAAACTAATGTTTGAATGACCTTGGGGTGACACATTGGTGAACCCTAATTTGGTAAAGTATTGGTTTAATGTAAGTGGTTCAAACTTGGTCATGGATTGATAATGTGTGGCAACCTATAGTGGAATTGTCCTACATGTTGACAATTGTCTAGTATGGTGTAATGAAGGTAGAATGTGCGTGTAGAGAGTGGCAAGAGGCATGCTTTAGATTGCAACAGGATCATATGGAATTTGGTGCAAGGGTAATGGGTGGGTGTTGAACACAAGGGATTATGTAATGGCCAGATCATTTGGCACATGATATCCCTCCATTTTGCAACTTGGTTTTTGAACATTGTAAGGGTGCCAACTTCTAATGGGGTGGATGTTGACCTTGATGTGATACGTTTTTCTCGCCCTCTAAACCCTATTACCTATACATACAAAAACATGTGGGCATATGGAAACCATTATCAGGTTGATGAGCATGAAGGGCGCATGATGCATGCAACCTATGATAGTGGAATGGCTTACATATTCAAGCAAGGTAGTCGATGTTCTATTCAAGATAGGAACATTGTTGTGGCAAATTTGCATTATGTCGGTGTGCTAAAGGAAATAATTGCAGTGTCAGAAAGAGGGTTATGATTAATGTTGATGAAATGTTCGTGGATTACTATCAACATTTATGGAAATGCCACTGTGAGACAAGATGAATATGAGTTTGGGTTGTGAACCATCGTCAAAGAATCCCAACACATGTGGAGCCATATGTTTTTCCATCAACAACTTCACAAGTCAGCCCTTATTGTTGTTACGAAAACCTAACAAATCATGAACAATGAAGTACCTACCACATGTATTTTTTAGCGCAAGATAGTGGATTGTGTAATAACCATAATTACAAGGTCAAAATTAAACTTGGGTTTTTAGTTAACATTAGGGTAGAATTGATTTGGATGGGACTAGGTGCCTTATCATATTTGTGGCAAGATTGGCCACATATATATCACCTACACTTCACTGCATAGTGACGCGACCAATTTCACTAGCACTTTCCATTATAGTGGAATCAGTGCAATTTAGTGGAAACAAACTGGAATGTCAAATGGATGTACAAATTACTATTGTGACCCTTAATTGTAGAGGGACATTAATTGGTTTGCAGATATGCCTAAACTTGATAATCAATGATTTGAACATGCAATTGGTAATGTAACAAGTGTTTTTTTGTCTCGGACAAGGTGGCTAGTGGAGGTTGGTGGGTAGTTGTGCAAAAAGAAGCATGCATTCGACAAGTGGTGGTTGAAGGTGTGGATTTGATGATTGAGACAAATATAAACGGGGTGTTTGTGGACATGCATGCAACTGATGCAATAAGAGGTGCTACAAGGATTGAAGAAAGGGAAAAAATGTTGGTAGCAAAAGTGGAGTGGGTGGAGGCCAATATTATTGAGGCCGAGGTGTTGGAAAATGATGTCAAAGCTTTTGGAAAACTTGATTAGTTTGGCACAACTAGGGATTTAAACTTTATATAGTGCCTAATTAAACAAAGGGCTTCTTGATGGGTGACACCAATTCAAATTTGATATAAGGTGTCCTTCCTAGTTTCAACTTTGGGCTAGGCGAATCCAAATGCAATATTTTGGAAACACATTCCATCATGTACCGACCCCATAATTTAGGTAATGATACATATTATAATTTTTTACCAAAACCATGTGTTATAGTAGAATTGGAGTAGGTCGAGGTTAATATTGTTGAAGATAAAATGTTGGAAATTGATTGTGGAAATCTTGGGGAAGTTCACAAGTTCATTATATGGTTATGGGATTCCATAAATATATATGGCCCACATAGCACTTATACATGGATGACACTAGTGATGTGCTTTAAATACCTAGGTGTTTCCATAGTTATGTGAGATGAAATTTATGGGTTGGCATGTGGGCATGAATTTACAACATGTACCTATCATTTTGGTAACAAAAATATTGACAATGTTTTGTCAAGGCCATTGTGGAAAATGTTCAAGTCTATCACATGTTTAATCAAGAGAATCAATGAGATTTTAGATGTTGTGAGTGAGTCGTGAATGCAAAAAAATTAATAACCATAGTGGCATTACAGTAGTGGATGATTACATTTTGGAAAAACCACACATTAAACAAAATTACATGGGGAGTGGAATTCCATTCCACCCTAGTTCCATTCCAATAATTGGCCACAAAAGCACTTTACCCATTCCATTAGTGGGCACCTACCCATGCCTCTAGTGGGTAGCAATGAAGTTTTTTATAAAAATGTAAAAAATACATTTAAAGGAATGCCAATGGTTTTTCTTCCAAGGTCCACTAGGAGACCACTAAATGCAATGGCCAATGGTTTGGTAGTGGTGGACATCAAGAATGGTTGAATGGAAATGGATGTAGTCCACTCAAATGGATTTGAGTGGAATTGTGGCAGTGGAGTAAGGTGTGATTTATTGTAATGTATGTTTATGCACTAATGGTGTGAACTTGTTATTGGCATGTTTAATTAGATTGTTGCCTTGTTGGGCCATGTATTTTGACTTGTTCATAGTTACACCTTGCATTTTTGAATTAAAGAAAATGAAAGATGTTAGAAATGAAAAAACTTAGTAGGAATCTAAGTTATAATGCATTAAGAAAAAGATTGTGCATTAATTGCACACATTAAAAATCAATAAAAAATCATCATTTACTACTCAATAATAAGAAAGATTGATTATAAAAAAAAACACTTTGAAATTTAAAAAAATTAGAACTAAGTAACGAATAGAAATGACACACATCATGGGCTTACCTTATACATAGTTGACAAACATAGTTGAAACCTAGTTGAAATATAGTTGAACCCAATCAAAATATAAGAGAAATTATATAGTTGAAACTTAGTAGAAAGTAGTTCATTAAAACAAACATAATTAAAACCTTAATTGCATTGATGGTTGAAAAGGTTCATAAGTTTAGCTCTCATTGCCCAAGTGTTTGTTTTGGAACTAAAAAAGAAGAAAAACCAATGAGAGTTGAAGAAAAAAACTTTCATACTTACAAAACATAATTTTCATTTTTCTTCTATTTGGACCCTTCCTACTTTCAAAGCTCATAACTTTCTCATTTCTTCTTCATTTTAAATGATTTAAAGTGTTATAGGAGCACCACCTTAAGTTTTACAAATAATGTTTGACCTATAATAACAATAGAGCAACATAAAAGGAAGTTTTTGGGTGTTCAAGAACTAGTTGTGGTTTGTTATTTTGAGTTATTGACCCCCCCCCCCTATTTTGGGGGGCCATAACTTTCTCATTTCTAATATGTTTTTGATGATTTTTAGTGCTTTAGATGTGCCAAGAGGAGGGTTTCAACATTTGCTTGGACACTGAAAACAAAAAAGCCCTCCCCTTCGATTTGGACAATCCTAAGTGCTTAAATGTTTTAAAACCAACCTAGTTACCTTAATGAAAGTTCAAAGAAAAACCTAGTTGGAAAAAAAACCAACAAGAGTTCAAAAGGAAACCTTGTTTAAAAAGAATTTAACTAAAGGTAACATGGTGGAGAAATAAAAGAAGAAATATCTTGGTAAAAGGAAATAAACAAAAAAAAAGAAAATAGTATTAAAGCACTTGCAACTGTAAGAGAAATTTGTGGTGGTGGTTTCCAAACTCCATAAGCTTGTCTCCTCATGTTATTCATGTTTACTTGCCTTGACACCATATGACCTTAATGTGCTTAATAATTTTTTTTAAAAAGTGCAATGAAAATATTTTAATTTTTTTAACATGATAAAAAAGAAAACAACTTAACTATAACCCCAAAATGAAAAACTTGAAATTCTTCGCATGCAAAAGGCATGATGCATTCATTTGAAAAAATCCATGAATTGATATTAAACCACATGATTTAAAAATTTTAAACACAAGTTGGGCCTAAAAAAAGACAAGATAAAATAAAAAATTTTGTAAAAAAAAAAAAACAAATCAAACTAGAGCACAAAGAAAGCTCAAAGTGAATGACAATGTTATATATAGGGCAATCCCTTCATCCATGGATGGATGAAGTATGTGGTTATAATTGGGATATCAACTAACTTTCAACTATGCAAGTTGACATTGTTTCAAGTAATTTTCAACTATAATTCAAAATTTGAATTTCCCGCCAACACATTGCCACCATTGCTATATGTCGTACCATCCATTCATCCATATTATTTGGCATATTAAATCATTCATTCATACTATATTAAATCCACAATAAATCCATCCATTCATTATTAAATATGGCATTATATATATAATAACATTTTATGATATAATTTAAAGCATTATAAATGGTATAATTTTAATTTTGTGGCATTTTAATGAATATGTAAAATGTTGTAAAATTATACCAATTATTTTATACCACAAAATTGAACCCTTGCTAAGTTAAAAAAGCTTGCCTAGCTTAGTTAACTATCCTAGCCTACATCTAATTAGCTTCCTTACCTAACTTAAAGCCTATGTAAACCTAGGTAGGTAGTAATAGGTTAAGTATAGGTAGGTTGTGAGTCGTGACACCATGATTAAACAAAAATCAAGTAGGTACCTACCTAAAAGCCTTACCTAGTTACTTAGTTACTTAATACTTATCTACCTATATTTAATTAGTTTAAGTAACCTACTTATTTACAATTGATCTAACATATTTACCTATTACTTACCTAGGGACCTCCTATTGCATCTAAGTAGACAATAAATAGGTAGGTAGTCATAACTTACCTTGCCTTGCCACCCCATTTAAATCTATTCTCACGAGCTATCCAACTTAGCTACTTAGGTAGCCTACATGCTTACATGCCTCATTAGTTACCTAGGTAGGTTGTAGGTTAAGCAATTACACTTGTTGCAAATTACTTTTAGGTACTTATAGGTAGGTAGGTAATACTTTGTAGGTTAAGTAAATACTTATTACATATATTACCAAGGTAGATACAGGTAGGTGATAAATTATAAGTTAAATAGAATTAGATTATAGCATAGGTGATTTAAAATGGGGTGTAGGTTAAGTTATGTAGGTCAATAGTCTATAGGTACCTAGGTAGGTAGGTAGGTAGGTATGTAATATGTAGGTATAAATTACAATAGTAAGTAGGTAACATGTACGTAGGGTGTAAATAATGATAAGTAGGTGGTGGGTAGGTAATATGTGGGTAGGGTATATGTAATGATAATTAAAGTTGAAGTATAGTTGAATGCATGCAATATTTCATCCATCAATATCCTTCTTTCATCCATTCAAAAAAAGGTCCGCCAAAATAATCAAACAATCGACTTGACATGGCATAATGTCATGGCAAAGTGGAATTCTCAACTACTCCTCAACTAGGTTATATTTTATTTAAAAAATTATTTGGATAATCAACACCCATTAGTGGTCAATGTCGTACACTTACCAAACTGGTTGACACATCAACTCATTTGAGATGCCATCCCATCCACATGGAATTTTTTTTAAATAAATATTATTGTGTAGTCAAAACAAAGTTGAGGACAACATGTAGTCGAAAATCAGTTGGTTAGAAAATGCCTTTTTTCTCCTAATGATGACTTCAATTGAATATGCTACAAGTTATTTCAAGAAATTGACAAAGGAACAAACATGTAAATGCAAAAGGTGAATACATAATCATGTTTTTGCATTTAATATGTTAAAACAATTATAATTCAACATCTTTGTTTTTGTTTCGTTGTTATTTGGAATTTTTGTGTCCTTCCAATTTCATACACATGTACATTGTAAACATGTAGTTCCATACAAATATAAACATGTGTTATTTCCTTTGAATATGTTGAGATGATTTCAAGAGATTAACAAAGGAGCAAATCTCACATGAATTTGAAGTGTTTTCAATTAGTAGAAGTGGTTGGTTAAAAAGATGTAAAGACATCTTTGAAAGGTTCTAGAATAGTTGAAATAGTGTATGTAGATGATGTAGATATTGGTGTGAAAGATTTTGGAACAACTTATGTAATGCAAGTAAATTTGTTTTTTAAGGTAACTTTTTAAGGAGGTCTAGAAGCTAGTTTTGAGCTTTTGCTAGTTGTCTAAGAAGATTTAATGGTGAAAGTTACCTTGGGGCAGAATGCACTTGTTGAGGGTTCAGATTCATGGTCAACTTGTGTGCAACTCAAGCAATGGCATTTAGGGGTTGAGATCATGTAAAAGTTTTAGAAATAATTTTTGATCATGCATTTTGTTGCTAAGGAGGAAGATGCTGATGAAACATTTTTGGAGGAGGAATCAAACATGGATGGTGTAGATTATAAGTCACATTACAAAGAATTTTAAGTTGAGGGAGGAAAAAACTTGCTCAAAAGAAAACCATTACCAAAAGTACTGACTCTAGTCATACTCATAAATTTCCTTAACCTGACTAAAGTTTTGACAAACCCAAGCTACAAAATTTCACAAAGGTCATGTAAAATCATATATTACTGAATGTTCATGAAGGAAATTCCATGTATTATCATCTGGAGGTTACAACATTGGATCAACAAGTGCAGTTTGCAAGTGGTTTTTGTTTATGCATGGCTTAATTATGCACAATTTTGGAGTCCTCTTTTTTTTAAGCAAACAATCCTATGTAGACCAAATGACCATAGGGATTTCACAAAAATAAACTTATAAGCTACTAATTTAAAAAGGACTTGCCTCCCACATTGAGACCATACAAATGTTGCTTTCCCCCATAGCTACTATGGAGATTAGTTTGTGGGATTAAAAAAAACTTGACACAAGGAATTGATTCATTCCTTGCAAATGAATTATAGAGGAACTATGCACTTTTGTCACATTAACATGAGATGCTGATGGCAACAATTGCACAGGTGTGTCTATAATTACAATCTCATTATGAGTGTGATGGAGTTTTTTTTGTATGAAGTTTGATCAAGTGATGGGTAAGTGTTGATTTTCAATAATCTTTTTGAATATTTAGTTAGAAGGATCTTGGAGCATAAATTTTGTGAAGTTGCAGCAAATGTGTTCAAACGATATGATTGTTGCACATATCCAAGCCTTCGTTAACATGCTAGAAACCATACATATAGACCTTGACATGCACATTATAAGTTTGGAAATCACACATAGAGAAAGTGTTGCTGATATACAATTATGCAAGCATTATGGTATTCTGCTTTAGTGAATGTACATGAGTATGAGTTTGGTAATCAACATTTTATGGAAGGTGACGCACTCCCAAGTCTCGGGTTGAACCCACTTGAGGGTCCAACTATGTGTAGTTGCCGAAAAGTGGGACTTGAGGGGCACTCCCGACTTCTAGCACTAAAGAGGGGTAGAAGGGCGTGCTAAAAGTCCCGGGATTAGACTAGGAAGATGGATTAGAAGATCAAACATGAATCTGCATCCAAAACCAACCACAAAAGGTTAGTTCACATTCGGGAACACCCTTGGGTGTTGGGACAAGCCATGGGCAACTTGGACTACTTGACTCACCACGACCCGGACTCGGGGGAAGCCACCACCTTCCCCCATATAGTATACTCTGCAGCTCTTCGCCGCGGCTACATCCAAATGGCTCTTTTTCCCGGGACTCCCAAGTTAGAGTCCCGAAACTATCCCGGGTTGGAGTCCTGGGACTTTGGACGGTCATAGCTCCTCGCCTTGTACTTGAATCAGGACGAGCTCTCAACCAAAGTTGTAGCTCTCGTTGAAATCTTTTCAACGCCATGTCGCACTCCTTAAGGCGACATCGGGAAGAGGTCGATTCCCGACTTTTAGTGGTCGGGAGTCAAACTGACAATTTGACTTTTGGCCTTTCTTTTGCCCATAACTTGAGCTGCAAATGTTCAAATGGGCAATGCGAACCCATTTTGAACATCTACACTTCAAGAGCTTTCCATTGATATAAGGAATGCACCAAGGCGAGGAGATTTGGCCCCTCAAATCGTCTTCTGAGTTTTTGGAAGTCCCGGAGGACTCCATTTTCCCACTTTTGGGAGTGTGAGTTGCCTTCTCACACTTAGCCTCAAAGTGGGGTTGCGACAGAAGGAAATGTATCCATGAGTTTGTTCAAGGATAACCCCAATAAACCAAGCAAGCTTCATCCACACGTCATGGTATGGAGAAGGTTGTTAAGATTGTTAAGTTCATCAAGATGACATTAAATCTTCATGTTTTTAGACTTGATGCAGCCTTGATGTTGTTTTCATGCATGGGGTCATTGAAACATGTCACAATGTGTCCCATGTTCCACACAACTAGCACCAAAGTAGGGAACTTCTCATTAAGCTTCTTTGCTTCCATGCATACAATCATAGTCAACTTTACTAGTTTGTTGTCTAGATTCCACCATAGGGATATCTTGTCAACATGTTAACATTTTTGAAAGGGTTTAAGTTGAAAACCTTGACTTCATGACAAAACTACATTGATCCCAATGAACATTTCACCAAATTGAAAAATGGTTCAATAAAATGGTGGGAATTTTTTGTTACAGGAAGACAATAAACCTTGATTCCCAAGGGATTGGAAATTCCACAAAGAAACTCACTATGTGTTCCATCAAGTTGACAAGTGCACTCACCAATCTAGAGCAGGTGTGTAGACCAATCATAAAAGAATCCAAAGGCAAAATCTTCACATGTGAATGCCTTTTCATATGAAAACAACAAACATTCATTGATGGTGTAATCTCATTGTTCACAGTTAATGAATGGGAAAGTTTGTCAAGTACTCCAAATCCAAGTGGGTGCTGATATTTGCACTTAACAAAAAGCAAATATTTGAACCCTTAGTACATATCCGAGTTTTTGATGAACATATATAATGTTTCCACAAGAATAATGAATTTGTCAATTTGTAGTTGTTGAAGCTTTCTTTATTGGATGGTTTGTCTAATCATTGATTTATGTATAACAAGATGTAAAATTGCATTTGTGAATAAGGGCGTTCTTATTATAATAACCTACATTGGTGAATTTTTGTACCTAACCTACCACTATTAAAGCCTTGGAGTTGGGGTCAAATGGATTATGTGTATTTTGCGTTGATTAACATTGTTATGGTTGTGTATACATCATGGTGTTGATGTTTGGAAGGTGAAAGTCGCATATATACCATGTTAGATTATTTACTCCATATTGTGGAGTATGTTGTTATTCCCATCCTGGACCTGATTTGTGTAGATTTTTATAACAAACAAAATTTCACTTTAAAAAGCTCAAAATCCACACAACCTCCCTCCCAACAGTCTTAAAATTTCTTGTAGTTATGTGTGTGTCTATTCACCAAATGTTTTGTGATGTGGGTACCAAATAGTTGTGCCAATAATGGACAAATTAAAGGGGGATGAACATTTAAACATCAAAGGAGAGGGTCAAAAGCCAACAACTTATTTACATAACCATATCACTTTGCAATCACAAATAAATATGAAGGAAACATGATTGAATTTTGTTGTAACCTACAACATGGATTTTTTTTACTTACTTACACTTTATTTTTAGAAGGAGAAGTTTAGATGGTTAAGGCCTCAAAGGGTTATTCAAAATTCTTGAAGTTTTTCAACCTCTCCTTGAAGTTAACTACCATCAAAGGGAATCCCTCTTGCAATGTTATCAGGAAAGTAATAAGAACAATCAGAAGCTGAATTTCTACATCATGGGTGTTAGAAATATTAAAGTTTTAATAGGTGAACATTAAATATAATATTATAAAATCAATGGAAATGGAAATAATTTAATGGATAATCTATATGATAATGTATTATTAATGTTTGATAACTAATTACTTTTAAAATAATTTATTTATCGTCATTGGTAATGCAAGCCCAAGTTAATCATTTAAATCTCATAAATATTTGTAACCCAATATATATATATCCCAAAAATTCACATAGTATCACATGTCAAATTTTGATGGATCGATGAAAAATATTATCAACATGATGTTACATTGTAATTGCCAACTAGTTGCATTAGAGAGTTGCACAATAGTTGTTTTTACATAGTTGTAACTGAATTACACTACTTGCATATGTATATGGTTTCACATATGTCACTTGTCAAATAGCACTCACACTCATAAAAATATGTTGAATTGTAATGAGTCGAAAATGGTCATTACACTCAAAAACCCAATTGCAAGGCCAATTGCAAATCACCCCATTTCCTCATAATGATTCCTCATTCAAAATAAAGTTTTGCCAACAATTTCCTTTTTTGTTGGGAGAGTGATGTTAAAGTTCTATTAACCAACAATTATTCTTCATGATCATCTACAAACATGTCACCATTTAAGGGGGACTTTTTTGGGGATGCTTGCCATAATGGCTACAAATTACAAAATTGAAAATTATATCTATATATATATGGGAGTTGGGAGGTAACCAATCCCAATGTTATTCCTTTATATAAATGGAGTTTGTGTGGTTTTTTTGGAATGTAATTGAAATATTTTCTCTAAGGAAAGTGGTCAAGATTGAAAGGGGGGGGGAGGTTTTAGCCATTTGAAACCCCAAGCTTTGTTGGCATAATTATATTGATTTGTATGGTTTCTTAAAAAATTACATATGAAAAACAACACACATGAAAATAGGTCAATTATTGATATGTGCATTCACAAAGGCCATAATTTGTAAGGATGCAAACTTGGTGAACATAAAACGTCTTGTTAAAAATCATGTTGAGAATGGTGTGATGGTGCAAACATTCTCAACTGGAATCATGAAGGCAGTTTAATTATTTGTCAATAAGTTGTTCAAAATTCCATTGGTAGGTTAGTCATCTAATACAACAATTTCACCAATCAAGAATGTTAAAAGTATGCATGATTCAAATTTTGTCCACAATGGTAAAAGGCCACCAATGTAAATATGATCTTTTTCAAAATTTAAAATTGGGTGCAAAATTTGTGATGATGTATAATTTACCAATTGTTTCTCAAAAGAAACATATGAAAGATGCTTTTACTTTGATAACCACTCTAGATGTGTAAAAAATAAGATGCCATTACATTTTCCAAAGGGAGCTAGTTGATTAGTAATCCAATGGTAGACATGGGCTTTGATAAAACAAATTTAGGCAAATCAACCATATCCTCAATGTCAAATCAATAATCACAATTAGATATCAAAGTCAATATGATTTTAACATATCCTCATTGTTCCATGTGACCATTGATTTGACATTCTTGACTATTGTATGGCAGTCATTCACATTTTATTTATGAGGAATTAGAAGCCAAGGTAACAAGGATACCCCTTGTCCTTGAGAATGTAAAAGTGTATCCTATTGTGAAAACCATGGTCAATAGTGATCAAACCTTCATCAATTGGTTTTTGGATACAAACTAGATAACTACTAAATTCTTAAGACATTCATTGACTCTAATAGGTTAACAAAGATGTTTCAAACCCATTTTTGGTTGCCTACAACAACATATAACTGCAAGTTGTGCACTTTGTTGTTAGTTCATCAATGCTTGGGCATCAATTACTAACCAAGGATTAATCATCGTATCTTGATCACATAAATTCAAGAATGTCTATTGCAAATGAACATTATAATTTATCGTGAGCTCAATGTGACATCAAGTGGAAAGATACTAAAAATTATTAAAGCAAGTGAAATCAATGAATGAGTCCAATAGTGCTCCAATCATCATTTTGTCCTTTGTCTCAACTTAAAAGTTAATTTTGGTGTAAACAAATTGTTGTAAATTGTGTGGATGATGTATTTATCTAGGGTATTGTATTTTGCAATTTGCCCATGCAATGTTTTTGCAAGATGTTTTGCGAAATATGTTTGTTGTCATAATCATGTGTATTCACTTCAAAAGATAATTATTTAAAGTTCTTGTTTATGTTTAAAGGTTTTTTTTGTTTGGAATATTTAAGTAAATTGTTACAAGATAGTTAAATAAGTCTTCTTCAACTACATAATGTCATAAAATGTTATGAATATTTTTACACATGGAAAAAATTCACCAAATGAAAAATATTTATGAAATTATATGAAGATTTCATTTAAATCATGTTCGTTGCCAATGGTTTATTCCCTATTATTATTCCCTTTGCAATTACTTGGATGCCAAGCATAATAAATATAAATGTGCATTTCAAAACATCCCAACATTGTCATTCAATTATCTTTTAATAATAATAAAATCATATCGATAGGTAATTAGAAATATCAAGCCAATCATCAATAATGCCTAGGTATTGGTTTAAAAAAATTCTTGCTACCTATGAATATAATATGACACCACACCAATAGTCAATTATTGATACCACCATGGTATTGAAATGCCAAAATCTTTCCCAATACCAACCCCAACGTTTCCCAATTTTTCAAATTTTCTACTTGTTTATCAATATCCATTGTGTACAAAATATAATATTGACTCAACATTGAAATAACCTAAGCATTTTCTACTCATACTAACTCATGCAACATTTTACTAACCTTAGCACATTTTTTTTGGAAAGGCTAATGCCTTAATGCAAAATCATGAGGATATAGTTACATTTGCACCTTGGACATATGTAGCATAGGTTTTCAACACAAATTTTTTGGATGTTTCTTTTAATAGGGTTTTGATTTGGAGTGTCAAATTTGGGGCTTTAGGTTCTTGTGACCTGAACATAAATCAACATCTTTTTGGGAAAAACTAGATTGTGGAACTAACCTTTTGTTAGAATCATAACTAAAACTAAAACTTTGTAATTTTTTTAATATAGGTTCAAGTTGTTTAGATAAACAAGGTAATTTTTTTTTGAAAATTTGCCAATTGCTAACTTTATAAATAATTGATTGGATGCAATTATTTGTAGAACTTTGTGCAAATGCATCCCAAGATTTGATGTAAATCTCTATACTTCAACATATGTAGTCTTGAGGAGTGTGTAATGTTTACATGTAATTGGAATTGATGTTCAAATTGGGCCAAAGTTCTTGAATGTGGAAAAATGTGCCAAAACCTGAACTAGACGATTAACAAATATGAAAGAACCAAGCTCAAACTCACATTCAGAAAACCTAACCAAAAAAGAAAATGTTAATGTCAACTAGGACCAGAGGCTCTCTCAAAAAGGAAGAACCAGCCAACCACTCGTTAAAAAACAACAAATAAAATCATAAATAAAATCATTGTGCATCCTAGTGATAGACTATTTTACAGAAAAACCATTTGCATGGAAATCATTTAAGTGAAAACCAAGTCTTGTTAACCCTGCAAGCATTTCCACTGGCTATAATGATTGATGTTTAAATAGTCTATGACTTTACATTGTCCAATTTTTCATGTCTATGGGTGGGGAGGGGGAATAATTGGCACTCTATCATGGATGTGGTTAACATGGATAGAGGATCAAACATGGGATGTGGGTAGAGATGCTCTAAGGACATAGTTTTCAAGTTTGCCAATATAGTTTTCAACATTTGGACTAGTGGGTTTAGAGTAGAATTGGGCAAGTTTGTTTCTGAACAAACCAAACCTTTGAAGAAACAAGTTGGCAAACCCGATTGCAAGACATTTAATCAATCGTCACAAAACATTAGGCATACGATGGCAAAATGGCAAGCAAAGTTAGCAAAATACAATTTAACTTAAATCAATACAAATCTAATCAGGAAACTTGCTAAAACAATACTACGTGCTCATTAGATTGTCAAGCCCGCAATCAAAACACACATCAAATATTTCAGTCTGGAACAACCTTTCAAAGTTTAAGGTGCATAAAAGAATCTATCATACAAGGAAGCACTTGGGTTCGTGCGTTTGTGATAAGCTGACAATCTTTTACCATAATGTTTTGTTTTTCAGGTCTACGTATGGCAATTTTGATTTTGATTTTTTTTGCAAATTGGCAAAAATAAACTTCAAAACCATGATTTTTTCATGTAATCTATCATGCTATGAATTGATCTGCATCATCTCCCCCAAATCCTTGCATCAAAGTGCACCATTGCTGGGACCTGCTGTTGCTGCTTCATTACTCCCACCATGTACATACTTGACATTGCCTTTACATGTGATGTTGCCCATGAAGCTTTCAAGCCACTGTCACTCTTTGGCAATTTTCTTCATGATTCTTTGCGACAAATAACTGATCAAACAATATGAAAACAGCCCGACAAGAGAACCAAACCAGACTTCTTTTACTTATCAAATCTGGCAACATCAAATTTCATTACCACTTATGGTAAACATACAGTAGGATTCCCAGGGCGGCCGCTTCCAGGACTTGGCTTTTGTTTGTAAATTATCTGAGCTATCACTATTACCATCTTCCTGGAGAAAAGACCTGCACTAATAACACATTTCAGCTAAGACCCAAACTTGAGCTACAAAATGTTCAAACAAGCTTGGACCTCATCATGAAGGTTGTTTTTCAATGGAGAGTTGGGTGTTGACATACTGGAAGGTAGCCTGGGATGGCAGCAGGTAGCTCAAAGATTAGCTCTCTGGAGTCATGAACGTATTGGTTGAAGCTTTGAATACCTTTGGTGGAACTTTCAGACCCCACATCAATTTCCGCTCCAAAGCCAGTCTTCCAATGACATCAAGTGTCAATTTGAGAAATTTTTTGGTACATGTCTACTTCCACAGGCCCATCATTCACTTGCATAGTTGGCATTTTGCTCTGCTGAGAAACATGAACACTTCCAATCAGAGAGAAAAAGGAGAAGTTTCTTTCATGGCAAGAAAATACACACCTCACATCATTGTATCAAGTGTAATTATAGCTCACAATCTTTTATTGAAAGATTGAGAGCTGTAAAATTCAATCAGACAAAATTGTATGTAATTCCTGGACTGAAACTGGATCTGCAAAATCTGAAAGAAGTACTGCAAGAATAGTGGTTCAACAAAATTCACCTGTCAATTCCAATCCAGTTTCCAATTTGCAACTCTTGAGGATTCTGTTTGATCCCAAGGAGACTGTTGCCCTCCTTCATTATATTCGAAGTAAGAATACAAAGAAGTGCTGCTTGCTTTTCTTTGCAAAGCAAATCAGACATCTTCTTTCTTTCTAGTGGAACTGCTGATGATAGAAAAATGTGAAGATCTCTTCAAGAAAGTCATTATTACACTCTTAACAAACAAGCTATGCCATGTTCAATTCCCAAAACACATATATTGCCATCCCTGAAGTTTGTATCAGGAATCTGGAGCACAACAAGTTAGAGTTTGTGATGAAGTTTTTTTGCACAAGAAGAAGAAGATGAAGTCCTTTGGAGAAAGAAAGCTCCTTTAGAGGATTATTCAAGTCTATTATAACTACCTTGTCAATCTCTGGCATGCTGAAGAGTACTTAGTCTTCCAAGACTAAGTTCCTTCCTTCCATGCTTCATGACCCTGACAATGGGTGCTGCAGGATAGCTCTACATTTCTATAGCCCACGTGTCTCATGGCTCCAGTGAATTCATTCAGGAAACATATAAGGAGTAGTCAGTCAGGACTATTCCATTTTTGTTTTCTGGGCTGCACTCTTAATAGGTTGGAGTGTGCATCACAAAGTTTTGTTGTTAGAACATCCTTCCAAAGGATTGTTTGATTAGATGGTAGTAGGAAGGTGCACTTGTGAAAAGCTGCTGTTTGTCTAGGAGTACTACAATCATCTTCTACATGTTGGGTTGATTGTTCTCTCCTTTGTGAAGCAGATCTCCTGGACTAATGTCATTAATGTTATCACTCATTGACCAGTGTTGTGCAGAAAAGCTAGGCATTTTCAGAGCATACACTTATGTTGAATAAGGTAGTTGCCATACCACTTTGGCGGATTTACCCCAATTGCATTAAACAGATTTTCTTTGCACATTCCCACTGCCATGTGTCAGGATGACATTGCTTCCTTAACAAGTGATGAGCCAACATTGGTGGAAACAAGTGCACAGTCATCCTTGGTTAGTCTGTACCGCACATGTAGTGTCATCCTGATAAAAGAATGAGTTGATGCTGATGCTCTGCTCAGCCAGAAATCTTTGGAAAAAAGATGATCCAGTTGAATATGATAGGTAGGCACAAACCAACTACAATCAAACTCTCCTATCTATCCATTTTTGGAGGATATCCACCTGTTGCAGAAGAACACATTCCGGACAGCCCTGTCTGTGCAACTGGCAAAACAGATAGCATTAAATCAACAACAGCTCCTAATTCCCAGAAGCCTACTTCAAGTATTCCTCTTTTTCCTAGCCCTGAACCCCAGAGTGATTCTCTCATTTGTTGCCTCCACCTTCTTCTGAAGCCGTGTGCTGTGAAGCTCTTGCTGCCTTTCTACTGTGACTTTTGACACTATCAAGGTGCTTTCAAGTGCCTCCTGCTCTTTATCTTGGTTGTTAGAGTTGGCATCCTCTCCTTGTCTTGTTTGAGATTTACAGGGATTTCCATGGGACAGTGTGGTCATTACTATCCTACCCATCTGAGCTGCTGTTGTTTCTGCTGGCACATGATTCTGTGAATCTTCAGTGTCCTCTCTGTCAGCAGCTGCAGATAGCCCAGGAATCTCAAATGCATCAGGGAGGCCTCCAGTACTGATGTGCTTAAAGGCTTGATGCTCCACCACTCGACCACCTTTGGCAACTCTCTTCCTGTAGCCAAACAGCATCATAATTTGCTCTTAACTCTCAGCTGTTCCACAACAGAGTTGCTAAACTTTCATACATAAGCAAGCAATATAGGAAGATACAAAAAGGGATTCATCATGTTCTTCCAGTACTTTGAAGTTGTCACTGTCATGTCCACATTATCCTCCACAGATGTGTCTTCTGTATCTAGAGTATCATCCCTCCCTCCAAGTCTTGTTGAGCATATTGAAGCAGCTCTTCTTCTTTTCACAGTCACACTTTGGCTGATTGTAGGAGGCGGTGGCTGACAAGCTTCACATGCATAGACAGTTCTACACATCACAAGAAACACAAATGTTATCTTCCAACTTGTAATAAGAACAATAACACTGATATGCGCCACAACCTTTCTGATTGTAAACAAAGACCCCACTTTGAAATCCAACTCTCACAGTCAGAAGTGGTTTGCCTGCCAATTACACAACATGGGCTTTTCATGATTCTTTTGTGATCTGAGTCTTAAAACTGCTTTTGACAGGTGACAGTGATGTGGCAATGAGAGAGACTCCACAAAAGGTGAGAGGTGAAGAAGGTAGAGTTCTCCTCCTCACCTTTGGGCAATTTTCCATGTTTGGATAACACCATGACAGCGACCACATGTCTTTTGGTTGTACACATAGTGGCTCTTTCCTTTGCTTTTTTTGGGAAGTGCATGGCCTGACAGATGCACCAAGAATCTCTTTCCATGATACTCCTGTCTTCCACACATATTTGGGAGATTCCAAGCCAAAAACATACAGGCACAACAATGTGCAAAGTGCAGGATTCAAGTGCAAGATTTGACTCCACAAGTTTTATGCCGAACTTTACATACATTTTTCCAGCAGTTGGTTTTTTTTAACACTAAGACATGGATCTACTGGTAACAAACTTGTAAGTAGAAAGCAATCAAGAAAGCAATCAAGAGAGCCATGGAGAACATGCCTGTATCATCCGTTAAAATGGTGATAATATAGCCAGTTTGGACTCCTATTTCCATTAATTGTTTGGCCTGAATGCCCACCATCCAGCACTAGAAAGTCAAACACCATTACTGGATTGAAATAGGATTTACCTCTAGACTCTACAGACTCAACACACATGAAAGCCACAAAGCATGCATCTGAAGTTCCTGTCCCATTTCTGTAAGCAATTGGAAGAGCCACAACACATGCATCTGAAGTTCCTGTCACATTTCTGTAAGTGATTGGAAGAGCCACAAAGTATGTATTGGACGTTTCTGTCACATTTTTTCTGCAAGTGATTTGAAGATTCAATCATGAGAAGGGGGCAAAGTACCTGGATCCATAGTGACTCAAAGGAGGAACGAGAAACAGTAGAAGCACAGTGGTCTGGATGTATGCCTGTCACAAGCAGGAGTTCTGCCCAACAGAAACATCAAGGTGAATATAGCAGTCTGTTTTGCTCATAATGAACATCAGTGAAGAAGAAGAAGAAATTTCTATGTCATCATCTGAGACATAATATAGCAAGAAGGAATTTGCTTGCCCTTACCTGATCTGTATATGTTGCCAATCCCTGCAATCATTGACTGGTCCATCAAAAATGCTCCAATACTCTGCTTGGTTTTCTGGAGAACAATGCACATTCAGATGTTGCAAAAAACATATTTGACAGTAGAAAAAAATAACTAGTTGAAGAACAGAGCAAACAAGCTGGTACATGAACCGGCTATGATCGTGACAGAAGATTGATGTTGTTGGGGTGAAACACAGCAGTGTCCCACACATAAATAAAGCACAAAAGGAACAAAAACAGCTTCAGTTCTGGAAGTGCACTCTTGTGAAACTGAAAACTGAAGGGAGAGGAGGGTTTAGGGTATAGGGTTTGCCTGCATACTCAACCACACAACCTCCTTGTCAGCATCCTGTCGCAGAGGATCTGGTCCCAACTTTGCAATCCTACTTCTGCGCCACCAGTGCCGCCAGCCACCACTCAGACAACCAGCGATTGTTGGTTTGACTCTGTTGTTACCTTTACCTATTGTTGCACAGAAGAGTGGCAGAAATGACATTTTGTGACTGAGAGATTTCAGGAAGCCAAACATATTGCAGAAGTTCTTGAAGAAGATCTGTGATGCTAAACAAACAAGCAAACAAACAGAAGAAACGTGGTACCTATAAAGCTCAAGATCACCATGCACACAGAGTGTTGCACTTAAGTGTGCCACTAATCCTTCCTTCTTATTCTCCAACTGCAGCCTTGTAGCTTCCCGTGGCTCAGGTCCTGTTATATATATACACCACAACAATTCACTGCCAAAAAGCTTGAAAGATCCTGAAACTGCCAATCTGGGTCATCATCTCCAGAGTTTGCTGCTGCATCAAACCATCATCTCTCCTTCTGCATCCTTCTGAGCACACCGAACCTGCAATCTCCTCTGATTCTGGGAGAAAGAAAGAAAGAAAGAAAGAAAGAAAGAAAAAGGAATGTAAACTTACCAGGATAAGGGAAGGTGCGGAAGGAGCCTGACATACCAAAATGGATATGAACAACAACTGCATCCAGTCCCAGTTTCTCAAGCACAACTTCCTTCTCCTTTACTTTCTTTGGTGTGAAAAACTGATAGAATGCTTATTCCCACAACAGCAGCTGCAGCAGCATCAGAAGCTTGAATGTGCACCATCACAACAGAGAGTCTTAAGCTCTTGGATACATGTTAGCTTCTTCTTTCACACATTCAAGCCATGCAAGGCAACAAGACTAGAAGCATTCCATGACTTACGAGAGAGAGAGATAGCAAAAGCTTCTTACATAAAAGATGTTCTTCCCATGAGCTTCAATGTGTGACAGCACACGTCCATTGATAGCTGCTGCACCATCTACAAATCTTCCACTCGGTGAAGTTGCTTGAAAAACCTGGACAGGCCAAAAAATCACACGCAGAAAAATTCATCAGCAAGAAGAAATGAAGCAAATAAAAACAATGCCTCTGGTTTCTTCCCAAAATCCTAGCTGTTGTGAGCACAAGAAGGACAAACACAGAGAGGCAGAGAGAACTGGGTGACGAATTATTTACTTACGCGGCCCTGAAGCATACGACGATGGACGAGCGCAACACGGTGCACACCGGGTCCTTCTACCATTGCTTCACAGAACGATAGAAGAAGAATCACACTTCCCGACAGAGAAAGAGAGAAGAAGCTACTCTCAGAAATGGATTCTTCTCTACAGAACCCAGTTGCGCAAATGCTGCTAAAACCAAGATGATGCTCTGCCAGCAAAGTGCTTTTGCTGTCTCTAGCAGCAGCGATTACCATCTGTCTCTCTATCGATCACCCGCTTCCTGATTAGGGTTAGACGATCCAAAACCTGATCATCACCTTCTTCACGTTTTCTTCTATTTCTTCTTCTGCTTCTGTAGCCATGCCTTTGATGAACTAGATCACTCGTCGAAGAGTTCTGCACAACGTCAAATGTTTCGGCAATCGGGAAGAAAATCATCATCATCATCATAACCAACCACAGCGCGAGGCGAGATGTACTGAGACAGCGCGATAGAAAAAGGATGGGTTTAGGGTTGATGACAACAAGGGCGAGCGAGGGTGGTTTTTGTCTTGTCTTTCAGAAGCCGTAGTAGATTGCAGCGATGATGGTGCACACTACTCTGATGACAGATTTGGAAGGCTCTTTGATGAAGGATTCTTTTGTTAGCAGAGGCTGGGCGTTTGTTTTTTTCTCGCCGCGGAAGTGTTTTCCGATCTGAGTGATCGACTGTAAAGCAGCAATTTTTGGTTGTCCCTCCTTTGCTTCTGATCAAAATCCCAGCTTTCAGCTTCCAGACACACTCCTCGAAGGTTTTGCAAAGCTCCAAAGAGAGACAGAGAGACAGAAGAACAAGAAAACACAGGCATGGGTGATTCTAGAATAGCTGAGGAGCTCGTTCAGTTGCTACGAGAGGTGAGTGCATCCCTCACTCTCAAGCTGTCGCACTTCATCTCTCTCCTTTCCCGATACAACAACAAGAACACCAGCTCTTCTGTGGGTGCCGCCGCCGCCGCTGCAGCAACTGCCGCGGGAGTAACCCTAGCGCTGCTGTTTTGCACCTGGAGATACTGGAGAATGCCAAGAAGAATCAGCAGCAGCAGAAGAAGAAGAAGCAACAGAAGCAGCAGAGGACCCAGCAACCAGAGTAATAAAAGAGAAGAAGAAGAAGAAGAAGGATCACCATTATCATCATCATCATCATTTTCTTCGTTGGAGATGGAAGGCTCGTCTACGGCAGTTGCAAGAGCGATGACACAGGCAGCCAAAAGAGGAAGCAATAGCACTAGTGCTGAGGGAGGAGGAGGAGACTGCATTGTGCCAAAGAAGCTGCCATCGTTGATGAAATCTGTGAGACAACAGTTGAAGGGAGGAAGGAAGATGACATGCCAGCTTCTAGGAGTGATCTTGCAAGAATCCACAGCAGAGGAGCTTCAGAAACATGCAGTGGTGAGGCCACAAGTGGTACAAGTGTTGCTGGAGATTGCTGGAGCTTGTGATCTCTATCTCATGGCTAGGGTTATGGATGATGCGAGTGAGGAATTGGTGCTGGCAGCATTGGATTGTGTTGGGTTTTTCACCGTGCCAGGAACCAACCGCAACAAGGTTTTGTTCTGCAGCACAGAAGCTGGAAGATCATCCTTTGTGCGACAGCTTGAACCTGACTGGCATGTCGACATTCTTCAGGACACGATTGCAGGTCTGGCTCCTTTTGTCCCTCATCAACTTCATATTGCGTCTTCTTCTTCTTCAGGAGCTGCTTCTGCCATTGCATCAAATGTATTCCTTGCCAACTCTCTGGAGCTTTTCTTTGGGTTTCCTGGTGCACACACATACAATCCAAGCTAGCACTGCTTCTTTGCACTCTTCACAAGACAATTACAGGTCTTGCTCCATCTGTTCCACATCAACTTCACATGGCATCATCTTCAGGAGCTTCTTCTGCTATTGCATCAATGTAGGTATTCCTTAAAGATTCTCTTGAGCTTTTCTTAGGGTTTCCTGGTACTCACAAACACAGTGAAAGCTAGAACTTGTTCAATTAGGGTTTTATATGCCAGAGTTTTTTTCTTGTTACAAACCAAATGAATTTTTGTTGAACACGAATGGAGGGATCTTATTACATAGTAAAATTCTCAGCATCACATGTGCCTCAGATTTTTGCCAATTTCAACGGCAGAGTTTGTGTTCACTTTGTACTTATATGGTTTCCCTCAACCATTATTCTCTCTCTATATGTGCCTTTTTGTGCGCCTCTCTGTGTACCTCTTTGTGTGTTCAGCTTAGATGCTTGCTTGTACAAGTGCAAGCTTATGTGAAATGAAGCTTACTGTTACAAGCTTCTTGTTGCAGCTTGAATTTGGGATACTATTGCAGTTGTTTTTGGCAACGATTTCTCTTGATTGTGGGCTTACGCTATGGTTTCAGAGTCTTTTCCATTGCAACCAGATTTTTGTGACAGAAAAACTGGTTTTTGTCGTAAAATTTGCCTGGAATTTTAGAGCAGATTGTTCAACTTGGAACATGGGCAGGTTTTTGTTGCCATCATTTGCTTGGAATTTTTGAGCAGATCATTAAACTCAGGATGCAGGTATTTGTTGTAATTGTTTCCGTGAAATTTCTGAGCAGATTGTTAAACTCAGGATTTTTGCATGCTTTTTTTTGCGATTCTTTGCCTGGAATTTTGGAGCAGATTGCTAAACTCAGGATGCGGGCTTTTATTGTAATTTTTTATCTGGAATTTTTTAGTAGATTAATAAACTCAAGATGCAGATTTTTATTGTAATTGTTTGTGTGAAATTTCTCAACAGGCTGTCAAACTCAGGATGTGAGTTTTTGCAGCAATTTTCTGCCTTGAATTTTTCAGCAGATGGTTAAACTGAGGATGTGGGTTTTCTTTGTAATTGTTTGCTGGAATTTCTGAAGAGATTGTTAAACTCAGGATATGGGGTTCTTGTTGCAATCATGTGCCTGGAGTTTTTGAAGAGATAGTTAAACTCAGGATGCGGGTATGTGAAATTTCTGAGCAGATTGTTAAACTCAGGATGCAGGCTTTTGTTGTAACCTTCTGCCTGAAATTTTTGGGCTGATTATTAAACTCAGGATTCAGGTTTTGATGGAATTGTTTGCTTGCAATTTCTGGGCAGATTGTTAAACTCAGGATGCAAGTTTTTGTCGTAATTGTGTGCTTGGATATCTTGAGCAGATTAATAAACTCAGTGTACAGATTTTGTTTTTAGTTTCATCAAATTTTGGGTCTGTCCATAAGGAGTTTGAGGGCATCAATTTTGGGTCTGTCCATAAGGAGTTTGAGGGCATCAATTTTGGGTCTGTCCATAAGGAGTTTGAGGGCATCAATTTTGGGTCTATCCATACAGAATTCAGCATCAAAATTTGGGTTTGTCCATAGAGAGTTTGACATCAAATTTTGTGTTTGTACATAGCAAGTTTGGCATCAAATTCTTGATTTTTCTATATCGGATTTATAGGCATCAAATTTGAATCTGTACACTGTGATTAACACCCAAATTTGGGTTTATCCATAATGAATGATCTTGGGATCCAAATTTGGGTTTGTCCATAAAGACTAACATCTAATTTCGGGCCTGTACATAGTGAGTTTGGCATGAAATTTTTGGATTGTCTGAAAGGAGTTTGCATCAAATTTTCCTTATTTGCACAAAATCATTGCCAGCAAGAGATTTATGTGCTGAAACAGTGTCACAAAGTAGAAAACACTAAGGCCCCAAAACCACTTACTTTTCTTCTACCATATATTGTTCATGTTTGCTACAATTGAGAATAGGTCCTAGGGAGTTTGACCCCTCCTGAGTCTTGACTTTTGTAGCCACCTTTTGGCATTTAATCTATTCAATTTTCTTCATCTAACACTGAATAATTTAACAATTGTGGGTACCTTGTTCGATGTCTTCACATTAATGTGTCGCAACACATTTACTTATATGAAAGAGAATTTCAATTGGATGTGGAATACCTATTTGTTGGCCCCAATGTTATTTCGGCAATGTGTTGTAAATGGAGGTGGCCCAGTGTGGATTTTGATGCGTGGACAACATGAGACTCGAAAGATGTCTAGTTTCAGGAGCTATGTTTTGGAACCATGCCCCCATGGTCCATGTGTCCCCCATTTGAACTCCATCCATGCCCAAACCGATTTGTAGCCCCATCCATCCTATTTTATATCTTTTATCACATTCACACATGCCATGTATCTTTCACAGACTATTCTATCAAGACCATTAATGAAAATAATGAAATAGGATTTCAAGTTTAGTTAGGAATTGATTTCAAGTATGATGCGTCATGTGTCAAACATCACAATGAACAAACACATTCCATATTTTGGTTAGGGTTTAATTTCTTTGTTTAATTTGTTAGTTTTATTAGTGCTAGAAGCTTTTTACTTTCTTGCAACCTGAACATGAGGCGATACACACATTGCATGTCCCTTGTTCGAATGAAATGATCTTTTTGTTTTTTAGGTGAAAAGTCCAATTACTAGTGATAAACAGGAAAAAACAAGGAGAGCCAAACATTGGAGTTATAATAATGTGAAGATAGACAAAACAATTTTTGTGAAGACGTACACTTGTGAAAAGTGGCTGCAATTGTTTTAGGAATGTCATAGTCATTATTGAGAGAATAGAAAAAAATTTGTTTGTGTGTATTGTAACTACAAGAATTTTTTTTTAAATGAACATCAATGAACACTAAAGGAAGGGGTCCAAGAAAGTAGTGGATGTTGAAGGGAATCCTCTCACATTCAGGTTGTACCCACCATTAATAAATGTAGTGGATGGTGTGCATTTTGCAAAGGGTGGAAACATTTTGGAATATTAGGTGAAGGCGAACGCATTGTTGAAACCAAAGCACAACTACCTTTCATCTACATTGGTTTTGCAAGGAGTATAAACTTTGCGACACAAATAAAAGTGTTAGCAATACTTTTTTGCAACTATTAATTAATTAGATTAACATGGTATCATTCGTTGGGGTCTTGTCCAACACCATCATTGCAAATACCATGTAAAAGCAAAAACTTGAATTCCTAAACCTTTCAAAATAGAAATATGATGACATCTTAATGAAGCTTTTCAAGGAAACAACATATTTAACATTCCAAAATCACTGCAATTTGCATTTTCAACATAAACAACAACTTTACAACAACAAATTACAAGGAAAAAATGCATAAAACCACTCCTACCAACAATAATTCAAAATGTATGTTCTTCATCAATGAAAATCCATTCTCCTAATGGAATTACAATCTCTAGTTTTTATGAATCTACTCTTTCCCACCACTCACACACCTTCCCTACTTTCCTTTAAGTCTACTTCAAATACTTTGTAAAAAGAACCCCCTTTATTATTGTTGATCGTCCTTAAGTAACGAAAAACAATTATAACTAACTTGTGAGCTATTATCATAATTGGGTGTCAAAAATTTTCAAAAACTCATGACATTCTCAAATGACATCCAATTTTCACGTTTGAAGGATTTATCTTATAGCTCTTGGAAAGATATTTCCAACGCCATATTGATCGCCTCAACTAAAGTTGATTTGACCTCTGGAATTGCCAAAAATGTGAAGCCCAATAATCAATTATGGTATTTTGGTAGGCAATTTTGGTAGATAACTTGGTAAACCATTTTGCTACTTTGTAGATATTTTCTTTGATTCCTTACATTTATTGTAAAATATTAATCAAAATTATCCCTTTAACATTTGTTGTTTCTTTCTATTATTAATAATTTCTTCATCTAACAAGGATGAGGAAAAAACACCGCATTTGGATATTCACGACATAGGCCCAAAAAAAGAATTTATGGTTGTTTATAAAAAAACAACTCATGAAACATGCAAGTCAACTATTCAAATTGCTTTTGAAGATAAACTAAAAACTAAAACATTTAACTTCACCTAAAGGTATGCATATAGAACAATCGCAACACAATGGCATTTGATCAAACCTTATCTATGTGATTCTATAAGATTTTAATGTTTCTTAGGGTTTCGACAAGTTTCAATTATCAATTGTAGCCCCCTTGAAAAGCGTTAGTCTCATTTCTAATTTTCAATTAAAAAATATTAACCATCAATTAATGTGAAACATGTTCCGATACATGTAATTATGTTTCAGTGGTCACATTTTGATAAGTTTCAAAATCTTTACCACAAATATCATGTTTCGAATTAGGCCAAAGTAAATGTTGTCAATCCTTCATATTTGGTTTCCATGTTTCACAATCTTGTTCCAAAAACTCAAAAAAATTTGGAAATTGTTGATTAACATGTTGTAAGTGTTATAATATATTTCAATTCATGATGCATTTACTTAGCAAAATGTTTGCATTTAGATCATGATCTAAACAATGAAAAGTTGAAACATTCAAAGGTTCAAACCTACCTTCGCCAGTAGCAAATGTGGGTACCAACTTAAAGGAATTGTGTATCCCAACACCACTTGCCAAAATATCATTTAATAATTGACATAAACGTGAAATATTTAAGTTATTAAACACATAATATTATGTTATATAAAAATATATTATATTTTTATATAAATTATTAAAATTATGTAAATAATTACATTTTATACACATATTTTTTAATATCATAAATGGTTTTTTAACTTTATAAAATATTTTCATATATATATAATTTTATGACTGAAGATTTTGATAATAAATAAGAATTGATGTTCAATAAATTCATAATTTTTTTAAAAAATTTATATGTTTAAAATAATTTGAATTAAAAAAATTAGAGTGAATTATTTAAATTTAGGGGTAAATTAGTAAATCATTTCATTTTATAATTATGTAAATTATTAACATTATATGTAAAGTTGTTAATTATTATTTTATACGCATATAATACTTTTGGTATTGTAAATTGTATTAAAGTTTATTTTGAAAAATATTTTCATTGATTCTTTTTGAAAAGGTCTTTTCATTCATGAAAATAAATTTAATGAAAACTATAATATGTTACCAAATCTCTTGATAAATTAATAAATATTTACATCAATAATTTTTATTATTCATTCATAATTAATTTGAACAACAAAAAAATACCTAAATGAATTGGGTGTAAATTATTTCACCCATGGTGAAATCGCACTAAGCTAAAACACCAACTAATGAATCCATTTCATTTTTAAGGCCTTTTAATTAAATGAGTTATTGAATTAGGCCCATGTTTCCTAGTAGTGTGGGTATTTTGTGAAAGGGTGTTTTATGAAAATGTTGCATGGTAAGAAGTTAATTATGTATTTCAAGAACTTTCAAAACGAAAACCAATGTTTGTTGGGAACACAATATAATTGTGAAGGATTTGGCATCTACTTCATTGCAATCTTATTGATTGGGACTAAAAGGTGCAAAAAAAAGAAAAAAATTACAAAAAGGTTGGGTACCCTTGTGCACAATCCAAACTTCAACATTGTTGCCTATTGTGCATATGGCAAGTTCATGCGAGGCAACAAATTGGTACTCGATTATTGTCAACATATTGCTACATGTTTCCCTAAAGTTTTATCAAGGTTCCATTAGCCTATGTGCACATATTCATACAATTTTTCAAATACACATTTCATATTCATTTCAATCACTTTATTCAAGCTCACCCTTGTTTCCACATCTATGTTTCGAGTACATGCATGTGTTTCAAATTCTCCATGATTGGGGTTCAACATCACCCTAAGGTTAGGTTTCATTTCAAGTACATGTTTTGTAGTTACGTTTCGAGTCCACATTGATGGATATCATTTATTTTCTTGGGATTAATTATTGAACTTTTGATGGCATGGTTGGTTGATGTTTCAATCACCCAAAACATGGCCACCTCATGTTTCAATCACCCGAAACATGGCCGTTGCACTTGGTTGAATGAAATCGAAAGTTGAAGCCGAAACTTGAATATAATACATTGATGTTTATCAATGATCAATATGTTTATGTTCAATGTATCATATGTATGTTTCAACATTATGTTCATGTTAATATATTTTCACACATGTTGCGTGATAGAAGTTAAACTTGGAGATAATGTTGCTACTTGAGTCTCCCAAATAATGGATCTTTTAGAAGTAGGTGACACATAATCTTTGGTTAATTTGATCCACGAGTTACTGAACTATCAGAAATATCTACAACAATTTATTAAGGTAGAAAATGAACACGAGGATAACTTAAGACAACAAAAGTTGGCCTTTGTTGTTAAACAACTCAAGGAGTTTAATATATCCAAAGCGAAAAAAATTGAAACTATAAAATGGGATTGGAATCCTTTATGGCATGTTGTCACCAATGATGAATGTTCCTTTATGATTGGTAGGCATGACCTCCCTTGGTCCCATTTTGTCAAAGAAGCAAAATTTATTTCAAGTAACTTGCTATGAAGGAACACACCCTATAGGAGTATTCTTTAGGAAGTTAAGCTAGGTTAATGAAGGTTTTTATTAATATTCACTCAATAGGGATGTTAATTGTGCCCACCCACTTCAAGGAGCTAATCGAGCTTCAATTAGAAAGGTGAGGATAAAGAAATATACCATGGTTGGTGGAAAACCATATATGTATTAAAACAAGATAGGCATCTATTGTTTGGGGGACAATAAAATAAAGGTTGTGTATTAAAGGCTCGTGTCAACATCAAATATTCTATTTGAAATGTCGATAATTTTCACTTATATACAAATAAAGGTAGTAGAGGATATATTATGAGAAATCATGTTTGACAAAACCACATTATATTACAACTAAAACTCAAAAACAACTCATATACAACTGTTATGCAACTATCCCTTGGGTATTACAACTATTGTGCAACTATCCTTTTAGAAATATGGTGTATTAATAAATAAATTGTCATATCAAAAAATCAGTTAGTTATATTATAGGTGTAAGTGAGTTGAAAATGAATCTTCTATATGGTAATTTATACACATTGTACATACCTATGTAGTTAACCATGTTTGATTTTTTCAAGAATTACATTGTAGTTGCATGTGGCAAAACTATTGTAAATGTGTCACTAAAACAACTATGTTGCAGTTAATGTACAATGTACATACATTATAATCCTGCCACATCTACACATATCCACCACCCATCATGAGATACATTTGCAACTAATTTTCAATTATGATTCCTATTTATACAATCAGTATGGCCATTATTGCACCACCATTGAAGTATTATTACTCAATCATGTTATGACTATAATACAACTACTTATAATTTAATAAGGATACATATTCATCAATTATTTATATATTCATCACATGTGTTTCATTTTGAATGATTTAAAATGTTATGGGAGCGCTACCTCAAGTTTTAAAAATCATTTTTGAAGTGCAAAGGAAAATGGACAATGAAAAATAACAAGATAAATAAGCTTTCCAACTTACAAAACTTTTTTTTTCTTTGGACCTTTCCTACTTTCAAACCTCATACCTTTCTTTTTTTTATTAATTTTAAACAATTTAAAGTGTTATAGGAACGCCACTTGAAGCTTTACAAATCGTCTCTAGATTCTAATAATAACAAAACAACATATAAAGAATTTTATTGGTGTTTGGGAACTGGCCTTTGTAACATTTGGTGGTTTATTTTTTTGAATTATTAACGCCCTTTACTTTGGGGGGCCATGACTTTTTCAATTCTATTCCATTTTTTAGCATTTTTCGTGCACTAAATGCGTTAACAAGAGGGGTTCAAATTTTGTCTAGACATTGAAAAATGGAGCCCTCCTCTTGGAACTAGCATGCCTTGAACGCTTAAATGTTATAGTTATAATTCAATTGCAATATAAAATTAAAACTAAAAATGAAAAATTAAAAGATTTAAACCATATATTTTGTCTTCGGATCCCATGTTATAAACAATGTAAAGAAGACTTGTTTATGTTCTCACATTAAAATACACGTGCCATTTTGGGATGAGTTTTAAAAAGTTTAACCTAGAGGTAAAACATAAAATAAAAAATAAAATTTCATAATTATTCTTTAATGCACTTAGTTTTGTGCTTTCTCACCTACTTATCTACTTCAGTAAGTAAGTAGGTCCTACTTTTCTACCTACCTATGTAGGTAGGTAGGTAATGAGGTCTTAGGTAAATACATAAGTATGTAAATCTTAAGACCTACCAACCTACTTACCTATGGTTAGGTACGACCTACTTAACTATTAAAATAAACTTTTTTATTTTTTATTTTTCCAAAATACAATTAATATGCCATGGGGTAATTTTTTATTGTACCACATGTCACAATCTCAAACCATCATTAACAATCATAATGGACGATGCATATCAATATTTCCAAAAAATATATTATGTCCAAAAATCTTCATAATGCCACGTGTCAAATTTTAATATATGGATGACAATTAATGATGTCAATATGACATCATGGGTGTAGTTATAATGGAGTTACATTGTAGTTGAAAATGAATTGTTTTGATTAAGTTGCAATTGAGTTGCAATGAATTGCACTGTATATATGGTGAGTTACAACTGTGCAACTCATGCAATTTGTCCATTAACACTCACAATGTATAAATACAATAAATTGCAAGTGTCATTTACAATTCAAAAATTGAGTTGCAAAGCTAGTTGCAAAACACCCATTTTTCTCATAGTGATATGATCCACAAAGATGTTACATTATTTTAGGATATCTGCGAGGAAACAAATGAAAAGCAAGGTCCTTCTAACTATCAAGAGATATTTAAAACATCATGAGGACATAGACATGGATTGGGTAATGTCCATTAGGATGTTTCAAAATCTAGATGCTATAACCAATCTCCCCCACAAAACAATGTTTACTTTAAACAAGGTGGTATGATTAAGACATGCATCCTTGTTTCCAATTCAATTAACACTAGAAGTTCCACTAACGTTGCTAGCATTGCAAGCACCATTTGACTTTGCAAACAAATCATGTGGCATGCATGTGTGTGAAAAGAATGAAACAAATTTGATGCAACTAAAACAAAATTCAAAACAAGTTCAACTTGAACAACATGATGTTGCCAACCCATAAAAATATGAAACGGAACTAAACCCAAAAATCGAGGACATGGTGGAATGTGATGCAAATATGCCAAATGTGGATGCTACAAATGAGATGGAGCATGTTTCACAAGTGACGCATCATGTTTCAAATGTCCTTGATGATGTTTCAAAATTGGAAAACCACCATTTTATTTATTTTTGGATATCCAAGAACATTTGTCCAATACACAAATGTGAGTTTCAAATATGGACCATGTTTTAGAGGATGTAGTCCATTTCCAATTGGAGATATGAACGTGGATGAATCCATTAAAGGTGATATGAAACTAGAAATGTTCACCAATATGGGAACAAGTATTCAAGTTCCGAGCCATCACAATTTAGGATAGCTTGATGAAACACTTATAATAATATTTGTTTCAAATATCAATGTCATGGTGGTAGAACACACCAATAATAGTTTGCAGTTTCCCTCCAAATTTCCATAGGTTCCTATTGAATATCTCAATTTTCTTGTCGAATCTCCACAAGTTTTAACAACTTCAACTTGGAAGCTTGAGACCTAAGTTGCAAGAACTCATCCCTTGGTCATGTTGATCAAACAAAAACACATGGTTTTGACAATGCAATTATTAAGGAGCAACTTGATAAACTTTGGTTGACCCATTAACATTCATGGTTCAATTCTTGTTTTGATTAAAGATTTAAATGGTCATTTTTGGGTGTGAACCCAATTGTTCAAGTTTTGATTAAAAACCCAAGAAGTAATGTTTTGGTTCAACATCCAAATGTTCACCTTTTAACTTATAACCCAAATGCTTAGGTTTCAATTTAGGACCCAACTATTCATGTTTTGGTTTAGGACATAAGTGGTCATGCTTTAAAGGGTGTCCATGTTTCATTTACAAATGTGGATTTTATAGATGTAAAGGATGTGGATGTCAAAACATGTGTTAAAGATCATTGGTGGGGCCACTCAAAAACCCTTGGTGATACATGATATTAGTTATATATGTTTCAAGATAATTGATGGGGACCTTTTTTTGCAAACTAACTAAAATATAATTTGGAATTTCAACAAGTGACCATTAGAAACAAATGTGAAAAAAAAGTTTATTTAAATAGGTGTTTCAATTCCAAAAGATACTCCAACCATGAATATACCACGATCATATGTTTCTATTGATGAAAATGCGACCATTGACCTCATTGTGAACACAATGACCCCCGTAAAAATTGTGGTGAACATCCCAAACAAGGAATTAAAAAAAGTAATCCATCTTTTGAAACACATGAGTAAGCTATCACGAACATTTCAAAGGATGTAGTCAATGTAGCAAAAACCATTTGAAAGGAAAAATGTAAAAAACCACAGGCAAAGACCAAAAAAGGTGCATGCAAATTTTTTTTTGAAAGGTTGTGCTAAAGCAACAAGCAAACCAATCATGAAGAAATGGGCTTGAGTTGTAGAGTGTTTTTCTAACATTGAAATTTTGCTTCGACCATCAAATGAAGCACTTTATAATGTTGGAGGATAGACCATGAAATGACCAGCAATTTTTTTGTTTAATGAAGGCCAAATGATAGGTTTTGAACTCAACTATTTCTTTCTCCAAGTTTTTTACCATTTTAAAAAGCAAATGTTAATAACAAATTATGTATTTTATAGGTTGCTTGAGCTTTTCAAGAGTGCAAGGTATGTTCTAATCGTTTTGTTACATGTTTATCTAACTATCAAGTTTATTTTGATCAACATGTGTAGTTCTTGCCATGTACACAAAACATAAGAAGAACCGAATCCATGGAAACATAAAAACATAAAACATTGAAACATTTGAATCCCATACATTTGAAACATAAAATGCCAAAACATACAATCATAGAATCATAAAAACATACATATACATAAGGTCATAGAAACATGCAAACATAAAATTATGAAATCCAAAACTAAATACCAAAGTTTCCTATAAGGCTATGGCTACTAAGGATGACCTTTGTGGCTATATCCTATTTTTGGGGGTGATCCCAAGAAGGAAATACATCTTTGGCTTGAGGACAATGAAACATTGTTATACTAGTAAAGGGAACTGTGTAGGGCATTATGTTGTACTTTTATTTATTGTTTATTTTATAGTTGAAAAAACCCATTATTTGAAAACATTACTATATTGTACATAACTAGACTATGCCAATGTTGGAACTTATGCATTTGGAGGAAGGCAATGCAGGAGAGAAGATTGCCCAATGGGGTGTTAAACCCCTTTGCAATATGAAAGGCTTAGAAGACATTTTAGTCCTTTCATCCAATGGAAGAAACCATTGGTTTTTCTTCATGTATTAAAACGTCACCAAACATTACACTTTGATTCCATTTCAAGATTTCACATGCCATGCAAGGCAAATCAAGTTATAACATGTGCATCACTAAGGTGGTCTTATGCAAAAGGACTACCACCTAGTTCTAATGAGTGGACGGTTGTTGGCACAAGGCCAATTGTATGCATCCTATTAACCAAATATAATGGAAGGACCATTGTCTTGATGTGGAAGTGAGTTTTGAAATGTGAAGCCACAATTTTGTCACAACTATCACAACAATGTGAACTGAAATTTTATCATATTTCCCCATGGTTCATCTTTTGGGACCAAAATATTCAATCGCATGTTTCAAAATAATCTATTTCTATATTTTTATGTTTCAATCGCATGTTGCAATTTTGTTTCCTTGTGTCTTGTTTTGTATGTATTCTATGTTTCTAAATATTATGTTTCAATTGCATGTTTCGATTTTGTTTCTTTGTGTGTTGTTTGGTGTTTATTGTGTGTTTACATGGTTTCAATGTTTTTATGTTTCTAGATTCCATCCATTCCATAAATCCATTCATTCAATAATTCTTGCCCATGTTTCTAGAATTTGTCCATTTTTTTGTCTTTTTACATGTGTCACAATCTCATTAGTTATGGTTCCCCAATGTTTCATGTTCTACATTTGTCCTTGTGTCACTAATCTTTTTTTTTTCTTGTAGAATGGTTGGGAGACATTGGAGGTCAAATACTTTCAAGCGAAAGTTTAAGGGCCATGTATGATGAGTTCATCATTCAAACCATCTCCCTTGATGAAGTTCAATTATGATGATGACATGATCATCATTTTGCTAATAACTTCCAACATAATTGATTTTGTTTTTGAAGATATGATGAGGGTAAATGCCATTACTTGACAACTTCCCTAGATGGTCAACAAACCACTTGTAGCTAATAAGAAGGGGACTAGTGTGCAAAAATAATCCCTTGGGGCTGTGGGAAGGAAGAAAGCTCATAAACTTAAGTCCAAAACACCAAATGCCTTGTCAAGGAAATAAACTATAAAGTACACATTTCTAGCAAAGTTTGAAATTTCATTATTTGGTTTCAAAGTTCCTCATGTTTCAAGGCCCATGTTTTGCAACAAAGTGCATACCTTGATATCTCATTTACTTTCTTTGAATTCTTTTAGTTTTTTGAAATTTTGTTCATATTTTTTCTTTGGGTTATGTGAGTTTCTTTTCATCTTTTTCTCTTTGAGTTCACCATTGCCTTGAATTGAAGTGTTATTCTTTTTTAGTAAGGCATAAAATTGACTTTTTAAAATTTATTTCTTTGGCTTTGAAGTTCCACATGTTTTGAAGCCCATGTTTTGGAATAAAGTGAATACCTTGATGTCCCATTTACTTTCTTTGAGTTCTCTAAGTTTCTTTTGTTTCTATTCATTTGTTTTCATTGGATTAGATTTAGGTTTCTTTCATTTGCTTTCTTTGATTTCCATTCCTTGGGTTTGTTTCATAATATGTTTGAAAGATGAATGAAACCTAAACACTAATGACGTTTAAACAAGAAAAAAATGACTAATGTGTTTGAAAACATTATTCACAAATATTTTGATTTGCATGGTTGAGTCATGTTTTGAAGACTTGAAACTAGTACAAAAGTGTGCTTGAAATGTTACTTTTAAATATTTTGACCTACATACTTGAGCCATGTTTTAAAGATTTGAAATTGGTACACAAATGTGTTTGAAACATGATCAAAAAATATTTTTCACAAATATTTTTCCCTACATACTTGAACCATGTTCTGAAGACTCCAAATGTAAGCTATTATGATTGTTTCAAGCCATGTTTCATTAAAAAAATAACTTTAGATGTTTTGGCATCATGTTTCAAATGTTTTGACTTCATGTTACTAATGTTGGCATGTTTTGAAGTACTATCTTGTGCATGTTTTTAAAAGATGCCATTAGGTCATTGACAATTGAATAATAGAACAATCAAATTGTATTTAATGTGTTACGATCTAGGTGACAACCCAAATTTTGTTTTTTTGAAACCCATAACAACCCTAAATTAGGTCATGCATGTCCCCGTGTACCTTTCATGACCATTTATTATCAAGTTTTATGGTTGATTTGATGAAGAGGGATGTTGGTTGTGGAACAACTATTCCTTCTTGTTAGTTTCCGCTTTTGATGGAATCATGCTTGCTCAAGATTGCCAACAAAGAAACATGGGACGCCTAGTTGAGGTTGTATTTCAACACGAACATGCCATTTTTGTAGGGAATTCAATGAATAATGCAAGATTTGAAGATTGGAATTTTTACACACATGGAATTGAGATGGGATGTCAATTACAAGTCACAAAGTCGAAACAACATACATTTCCTCAAATCGAGTCCAAGATTTTATCAATAGGGAGGAACATTAGAATGATGCAAATTGCAAGTTCACATGGAGGCAAATTCATAAGAAATAAGAAAGGGAAATTGTTGTTCCCATGATAGGAAAAGAATTTTGAATTTTCTAGGTTTTAGATCTTGAAACCCAACACATTTTGTTTCTTACAAAATTTTAGTTTCTTGCACATGCTTAGTATATTGCATAGTTTCATTTGAATTATTTTGTCATATTCCTTTCTTTAACAATGGTTCAAGGGCATGTATAATTGTAATTATGGTTTGAAGGACAAGATAGAAAATTTGATGATGTTAATAAAAAATATGGTTTTAAGAAAAAAATGTTATTGATAGGACAAGTAAACAATTCAAAAATGCAAAACCAAAACTTGGCTTACCACCAAAAGTAATGGAGGGTCGCAAAAAAAAGGTTATAGATGTGCATTTACCATGAAAATGTTTTATCTCCTCCCTATAGTAATAGAAATATGTTTTTATGAGAAAATAAATGTCAATGCGATGGGAACATCATACACAAGGACAAATCCACATTTGTAGCATATCTTTCAACAAGCTTAAAATATTTTGTAATGGGGAACTTGAGATTAGGACTTTTTGTTTCATAAGTGATGGCCAAACATCAAGGAAATGTGTGACACATTGTTGAATTTGGTGGCTACTTCGCAAGGGACATTTTTTAATGCAAATAAAACATACATAATATAGTTGGAAAGTTGGCTTAAATAACATACAGGAAACATGCGAATGATGTTGAAAATGTTTGCATGTGGGTTTGAGAGAACCCAAATCTTTTGTTTCATTAATAAAAGAGTGGGTTGGAAGTTGGTGGAGAGCTAAGTAGTAAAAAATCACTTTCACAATCAAAATTAAGAGTCCCTTGTAGTCATTCATGATGTAAAATTATGGTCATTAGAGTGGGGTCACCATCGATGCTATCTTTGGAACAAATGAAAACAAGGTAGATTTTCTTCCTTTAATTGTAAAAACAATGTTAAAAGCAATTCATAACTAAAAAACATGTTGAAACATGTTTATGTTCATGCTAGCTTCCATTGTATACAATGTGATAGTGTTTGATGATTGAAAGAAAAATGACATATTGCATATGTAGTCACATTTCGAAGTAACAAAAATGACCTTTCGCAATGGATGGAAGTTATAAATTGAAATATGCAAGGATCAAAAGCAGATTAAGAACCAAATGCTTTCATTATTGATGATGTTGATGCCAACATTAATAATATAAAGTAACATGTGATTTTGTCTATATTTTAACGGGTAGCCTCGCCAATATTTCATTGCAAAACATGGCTATGTTTCAGTGTTAAACACAATTTTGTTTTAGTCTATAACATGACTATATTTCAACATGTACCTTGACTATGTTTTCTTGTGCCTATGTTTTAATTTATAATTCAGTTATCATTCATGATATAACCTAGACCACGTGTTTTAATTTGTAACTTGGATGTGTCAATATTTCTATGTTTAGTTTATAACCTAGTTATGTTTTAGTGTTGCATCTAGCCATGTTACTGAGCTTTGATTGTTTTGTGGGATTGCAATAACATATGGCTAAACACAAAGCTTTTTTAATGTTTTTGGCATGTAAAAAATGCTTGACAAAAATAATAATGCATAAGAATAAGGGATGTGATAGTTCATGTAAAAGTTTTGAAAAATACAAGGCATCACATGATACAACTAAACTCGATAGACAAAGTGTCATGGAGTTTGCAATGGAGGAGTTGTTGAAGCTTATGCACAACCTACTTTTCCATCAAAGATTGATGGAAAACTAAATGAATTCTTCACCCATAACCTAGGGAAGATATATGATTTTATGTTACATATTCCAACTTTTTTAGTAACATGCAAGATCTTAACATTATGGGCAAATCACATGCAAGAAACACTCTTCAAAAATTTGATGTACCATTGTCAAAAAGTGTTAGTATTATGCATTATTTAACATCACTTGTTTATATTGTTATAAATCTTCTTGATGCTACAAATTGTTGATTTTAAAATATTTGTTTAGATATTTTATGATTTTTTAAATGTCAAAGCTAGTTCATCCTAAAAAGCCCATGTTAAAAAAAAAAAACCAATAGTGATTTCATGTAAGCAATCAAAGAGGAAAAACATATTGATCTCATGTCTTCTTGTGACTTTCATGAAACTTGGAAGTGCACCATTTGCAACAAAGCAACAAAAGGTTCTACAATTGTTTACACCACATTAGTCATGATGGTCACAAATAAAACCTTTAGGAAGTAAAGGTGGACATTGTTAAGAAAGAAAAGGTTGTCATGCAAGACCAAACAAATTGACCCTTGCCAATATTGGATAGGAATGTAAGGCCATTATTTATCTTTATACCCCATGAGTAGACTACAATTTGTTCACAATTTGAATGTGCCTTCTCCCAATTTAAGTTCCTTTTCCCCCAAAGTCATGCATTATTATCTAAATGTCAACAATTTCAATAAAAACATCAAACAAGCTCAATTAAATGCCATGCATGAGATTCAAAGTTGGAAATTTTTATACTTGATTGACATAAGGATTTATAAATAAAATAACCATGAAGACTTTTGAAAATTTTCTATAAATCAATGAAGATCTTTGTTCAAAACCAAGTTGTGTTAATGTGAAAAAGGAAAAGTTCTCTTTAATGTTTGTTGATTATTATGATGACATTCATATCGTAGCAAAACAAAAAGCTAGACAAAAGATGCCATGGAAGGCAAAAATCCCATTGCTACTTTTTTTTTTGTAAAAGTTAAAGTTCAAAGTCCCTTCTCGTTGAAATCAAAACTAGTTTTGGTATCGGCATGGTCATTAATATTTATAATATTTTACATGAAGCCATATTCATTTAAAAAATGAACCTTACACAATAGAAGAAATCTTGTCATATGCAACCATTCATTTTGCAACTATGTGTAACTAGTTGTCATTTACAATTAAATCAATCACACTTCAAATTACAAAATTGGGATTGTATAATTTTTGTTCTAAATGGTTGCATGTGCAACTAACATGTAATCAATGGTGTATAAAATGGACACATGCCAAAAAAATAATAGTCTAAAACAAATACATATTTAAGTCAATATACCCAATATACCTAGGTTAATATAAGAAATTACTATAAGTATAATACTACTATACATAGGTTAAACTAGGTAACATAGACTTAGTCTAATCTAGCACACGACTATAAGCTAGGTATCCCTAAGCTAGCCTACTAATTATACCTTAAATAATTACAATTATATATATGAATATCAATAAATCAGTTAATATTCTTGATTAATATAGTAAATAAATTATTTATTTATTATCATATATATATATATATATATATCATGAATTAGTTAATTAATATTATTAAAATGGTGGCAGATGGCATTGAGGTAGGTAGATGTGTAGGCCTAAGCTATTAAGTAGGGAAGAAGGATTATACATGTCATGTAGGTAGGTGGATTGGGATGGTATAAAATTGTATTTTATTTTGGGTTTAACTTTGAGGGCCAAAGTTCATTCCAAATGTCACTTATTTGAAAATATTTTAAAGTTATAGTGCACTAATTATATATTTTACAAACTTGCAAGATAAGACAAATGATATGAAATAAAATTTTAGTTGCATCCTAGTTATGCAACCTAATGTAACTAAAATTTTATCCTATATTGTTTGTCCAACCTCATCAGGGTAGGAATTATTTTGAATAAAATTCCACAATATTGCATTGAACTTCAAAACCTTTTTTTTTTAAGGCTGAATTCCAAAAGTTGAATGCCAACTTTTGTTTGCCACATAACTTTTTACAACACAAATTTGACCATGTATTGTTAGATGTTTTGCAATCCACTAATGTATGGACCTATAATTTTTTTTGATCATTTCATTCCAAGGGAGATTGACTTGTAAAGGCTACCCATTTCTATTCTTAAGATTGATTCATGGTCACCAAATATGAACCATTTTCAAAGATTGTTAATAGGCTGAAATATTTCTATACAAATGCTTAAAATAATTATGGATGATTTACTATCATTCAATTTTTCTAAAAGAAAAATGCATTTTTTGTAATTGATGTATGCAATTAATTTTTAATTGCATGTGACACATGTAATTAATTAATTATTTAATTACCTTAGGCAAGTTGCAGCCAACATCTAATTGCATGTGACAACTATGTATACAACATGTATATATGATATCAACAATCTAATGTTTTCAATTCAACAATTTGTTGTAATTCAAGATGGGATGTTCTTCTTTTTTTACTAACAATTTAATATTAACCCTAAAATCCATTCCTTATAGATGGAAGTCATACCTTGTAGGTTGGTTAGTTGATGGGTTTTGTGTCATTTTGCCATTTATAGATTTTGAATGCATATTAAAGTTATTTGTAAAACAAGGGAAACACAACACCATAACCTTGAATTTGGTCAAACAGGGTGAGATTAGAAAATGACCTACAAAAAAATACATTACCATTCAACAACAATTGAAACTTAGAAAAACCATCAATTTTCATGTTAAATGGAATTCATCCCATTTTCACCCTCTCTTTCCTTTTTCATGAGCACCTCCACTGTTGCTACATATATTTTCATTACTCTTGTATGTAATACTACTATAACATTTCAAACCTTCTACATCAAATGTTGAGTTTTAGCATTTCGTACCCAAATTTAATAAAATTTCCTTACTTTGTGAACGCCATTATTTGAGGTTGAAAGAGGGATTTGGGGTTGAAAGGATGCCCAAACACTGGGTGAAGACAAGGTGACTTTGTGAATATTTTTATTAAGTGAATCTTTATGGTTCAATTGATTTATCAAGAAAACAAATGGTTAGTCTTGTAATTATCATTTCACACATGGAAAAAACATTTTGAACTATGATTTTTTTTAATATAAAAAAGTTGTTACATAGTTGACACCATAAGCTACCTCCAAATTGAGATTCATGAACATGATTAAGCTTCAAACTAAAGATATGCCACGATTGCCAAAGTGTTGGAGCAACAAATCAAACATATTTCAATTCAATGACAATTCATTATTACTAGAAAGGTCAAAGAACCCTTTCATAAAGATGAATGAATTGTTGAAGGGAAACATACTGCATAATGATTGTTGACCTCTTTATGTGCATAAATGTGAAAATGTATTTCTGGTAAAACTTGTACAATGTGATTTGTTGTAGATCCTATTAACTTTACTTTTTTTACTATTGAATTTGTTGACACCTTCTAAATAATCTAAGGCCTGTGTGGTCAAAGCCTTGGTTATATATGTCCCATTGAAATGAAACTCAAAACTTCATAATCTACCATCACTTAAAGAACAATGTCTTTTGTGGTTCTTATGTGATCAATAAATTGTTACAATGTTGTATATCATGGTTTACACACCAAAGGGTTGTGCTATTCTCTTGCTTCTTCATCCATGATTGTTATAATTACAACAATGATACTGCCCTTGCATCAAACACTAGATGAGATGCAAGTCTTGATACTAATGGAGACTGGCCAAATATCTTCAAGTACCTAGGGATTTTTATCTTTCACAATCAAATTAAAGAATTATTATATAAAATATGTATGAGAATGCATATGATTGGTCATTGGGTGGAAAAGTTTGGACACTCCAAATTATGTGTATATTATGATCAATTCGAAGACAAGTTACATGCCTTTGTACAATGCAACCACATTTGTACATGGTTCAAAGATCTTGTATATGCATTGTATTCTTCATATTATTTTCAACATCTAGATTTATTTGTTCTCTTATTTGGGCATTGAAGGTTAGCTTCAATATTGAAGTACTGACCCACAAAATGAAAGCATAGAACTCTTCATATTGAAACATTGTGTGCAATTTGGAATTCATGAAATCAAAAGCTTTTCCAAATACAAGAATTTGAGTATCAATGACTCACTTCTTGTTGTGAAATGTCGAGTTCTTCAATATAGACAAGTCCATCACTATGCACTTCAACAATCATCTTCAAAAGTTAAAAAACACTGCCTAAAATCAAAATTGAATTTCCGAATTCAAAAAGTCTCATGGTGCTCTCATTTTGTCCCATAATCTCTTTGACTAGAATAACACCTTAGATGATAGAGTGATTCTGGCTTAATGAGTTTTCTTTCACTCGAGTATATGATCCTTTCAAGATCTAACAATTGTCTAGTCGAAGGAGCCATACCACCCTATTGGGGATTCTCTTTGACTTCAAAAGATTTGGTGATTGCAATCTCTTAAATACCAACTTAGTCACATTCCTGGTTCAAGTGAAAATCCAAGTATGTTTTACAGACATCTGTGCACATCCAGATAGTTCCATGTCCATACAGTGGCAAAAAAATTTACTGAAGAAATTCATCATTGAGCTGCATGAGTGCTGACTGAACATTTAAGATTCTGGAATTTATCAGACAAAGAATAGCATCATAGCACCAACAAAAGGGCAAACCAATATATACAAACCAAAAAGCTGCAGCAGAGCAGTAGATCTTAGAAATAGGACCTTTAACAAAAAACAAGGTTGAAACATCAAAGAAAAAACCACCAAATGGTGCCATCAGCACAAGCTAAGAGTGACAAAACAATTCTTTAGCTGACAAATATCAATCAGGATTATGCATACCAAAATATACCACATCTGAAAAAGTTGAAATCCACACTCCATTAACTCAAGCCAATCAAAGACAATAGTCTCACAAATACCAAAGCACCCAATAACAGCTCAGGAAATGTGTTTGGTCACTTGCAAGAACCAGAAATCGATATGGTTTGCAACAGACAAGCCTGTCTTGCAACTCAAGCTACTTCAACATGCTGCATATATATGAGACTGCAGAGGGAACTACACAATGACTCTTTGGAGATAACCAGTTCCAGCGAAAACAGACATCAAAAGGATGGGGGGCAGTCATGAATTTGTGAGTCACTCAGAAAGTATCAGACCATCATCATCACCTCAAATCAATAATCTGCAACACTCCAAAGTACATCCACTCTAGGCCTCCTCCAGATCGTCACCATAATCACCCTCCTCCTCTGCACTGGCATCTTGGTACTGCTGATACTCAGACACAAGGTCATTCATATTGCTCTCTGCCTCAGTGAACTCCATCTCATCCATGCCCTCACCTGTGTACCAATGCAAGAAGGCTTTTCTCCTGAACATGGCCGTAAACTGCTCACTGACTCGCCTGAACATCTCTTGGATGGAAGTTGAGTTTCCAATAAAAGTAGATGACATCTTCAATCCAATGGGAGGAATGTCACAGACACTGGACTTAACATTGTTTGGTATCCACTCCACAAAGTAGGATGAGTTTTTGTTTTGCACATTGATCATTTGCTCATCCACCTCCTTGGTGCTCATTTTCCCTCGGAACATTGCAGATGCTGTCAGGTATCTTCCATGCCTTGGATCAGCAGCACACATCATGTTCTTGGCATCCCACATTTGCTGGGTAAGCTCCGGAACTGTCAAGGATCTATATTGCTGTGAACCCCTGGATGTTAGAGGTGCAAATCCAACCATGAAAAAGTGCAGCCGGGGGAAGGGAATCAGATTCACTGCAAGCTTTCGAAGATCTGAGTTCAGCTGACCCGGAAATCGAAGGCAGCAGGTCACACCGCTCATTGTTGCACTAATAAGATGGTTCAAATCACCAACTGAACACATCCAACACATCAACACATCATACAGAACAGAGTGAGAAACAGCACTCAAGAGGACCACCAAAAGCAGGGGGAAAAAAAAAAAAAGAAAAACCAGAAAATGAAGTTTATCACTGTTCAATTTGCTTACATGTAGGAGTGATCAGTTTAAGGGTCCTGAAGCAAATGTCATAAAGTGCCTCATTGTCCAGGACCATACACTCATCTGCATTCTCCACAAGCTGATGCACAGAAAGTGTTGCGTTGTAGGGCTCCACAACTGTATCAGACACTTTGGGGGAAGGAAAAACAGAAAACGTGAGCATCATTCTATCAGGATACTCTTCTCGGATCTTTGAGATCAACAAGGTCCCCATGCCAGATCCTGTTCCTCCTCCCAACGAGTGGCATACCTGAAAACCTGCAAAACAATATCCGGCACGGGTGCGGAAACATCAGAAGCGCCGACAACAACACAAAGACGAAACCCTCGTTTTCCAGAGAATTTTTTTTTTAAATTTGAAAAAGACACAAGCTGAGAAAAAGAGCAGACGAGACAAAGCCACAAAGACAACGACCATAGCAAGAAACACCTGCTTCTTCTCCTTCTCCAAGGACATCTACTGATCAAGAACCGCACATAGCGTTAGTTCCAGTAATATGTTACCTTGCAAGCAATCACAGCTCTCCGCCTCCTTGCGCACAACATCGAGAACTGAGTCGATCAGCTCGGCGCCTTCTGTGTAGTGACCTTTGGCCCAGTTGTTACCAGCGCCGCTCTGTCCGAACACGAAGTTATCGGGTCTGAAGATCTGTCCATATGGCCCCGACCGCACGCTATCCATGGTGCCGGGCTCCAGGTCCATGAGCACCGCCCGGGGCACATACCTTCCACCGCTGGCCTCATTGTAGTACACATTTACGCGCTCCAGCTGCAGATCCGACACCCCCTGGTATGTTCCCGTGGGGTCGATCCCATGCTCCTCGCACACTACCTCCCAGAACTTGGCACCGATCTGGTTCCCGCATTGCCCTCCCTGGATGTGCAGAATCTCCCGCATTTTGCCAGCGGCCGGAAGACGATCGAAACTGCACAAACAAGAAGAAGAACACAACACACAAGAAGCGCAACGAGGGACGTGCGGAGATAAGAAGACGCCGGGAGGAGAACAAGAAGGAACGGAGAGCGGCGGAGGAGGGAAGGGCACGGAGAAAATACTTTCTATTGCCCGGATATTTCTGCCCGATGGAGCGGGTAGTAACAAAGAACTCTCAAGCAACTCTGTGTGCTGTGTGCACTATTTTCTCCGGGCCGGTATTGTTAGGGTGTATTTTTTTTCTCTGCCCGGAATGAAACCCTAAACCCCAAACCCGGTCCCTAGATAACCCTAAAGAATCGGTTTCGCCATCGGGTTGCGTTGTTTGCTTGCTTGCTTGTGTGTAGCGGTTCGCAGTTTGCGCCCAGTTCTTGAGTTCATGGCGGTGCGGAAAAGGTTGGGGCTTGATGTTCGCCGCTTCGGAGTTATGCTGAGTGAGTATCGGAACCCTCTTTCTTGTTCTTGTTCTTCTTCCTCTTTCTTTAGTTTCTGCATTACGTGGTTTAGGGTTGTAGGAGTGTTGCGCCTCTGTCGTACTACTCAATCCTTTCTGGCAAATTGGATTTGTTTGTCCTGCGGGTTCCCCATCTTCTGTAGAACTCAAATCGTTTCTAGAAAATTCGAAATTTTGTTTGTCCTGATGGTCCCCTCTATAGTAGAAGTATTGAGTAGAATTTTGTTTAACGGTCATCAGGTAAATGTTTTCTCTGAAGTATGATTGGACAATGTCAATTGCATCTGCCAGGTTCTGATTTGTGCCACAGGGCTCTAGCCTCTTTGGGTGGAGATCTTGCTCCGACTGCAGCAGGTCAGTTCTCATTGGGGAAGCTAGTATGTGGCATTGTTGCTTGAATGTTGATGCTTACTTTTGTGCCTTGCTTCTGGTAGTATATACTGTCCCACGTTTGAATCCATGAGGAGACAATTGATTCCTAAGAAAAATCTACCACATTTGACACTATCTGTAGGAGGTATATCTGAAATCATACATCTTTCTAGAACTGACTGGTTAGTTTAGATGGAGATTGGGAGTTTGTTGCATGATTGATTCAAACTACATCTTTCACATTGCAGATTGTATTTGGTTCCATGGCCAGTCCATGCTCTGATGGAAGTCCCTTATAATTTTTGCTTGTTTTTTTTCACTATTACCATGGCTTTGTGCAGTTCAGAAAGAGAGACTTTGGCAGGAGTTCTTTTCACATCCTTCCCAGTGGTGGGATCACAGGCTGGAGAAGGTAAATGAATATGACTTCTGAAACAGTTCTCTTGCTGGTGGAGGAAGTGGCTATTGCTTTCTTGTGTGTTTTGATAGCCTGGTTTGCCTGAATTGTGAGAAAACACAGCTGGTTAGCTCAATTTGGGTTTCCGGATTTTAGGTGAATGCAAGGCATCCAGATTTCAAGCATAAGAGGACACAGGAGTCACTATGGGTTGAAGACCAGTGGAATCCTCCATGGGTGGAAGCAGAGATAGCAGCTATGGCACCGGGAACTGTACAATTGAACATTTTTTCTTGGAATAAAAGGCTTGCAAGATGTGTCAAGGCTGGACAATATGAGAAGACAATAGAACTTTTCCAACAACTTCAACAAGAAGGTGTGAGTCCCGACAAATTCACTTTTGTTCCAGTGCTCAATGCTTGTGCTAACCTACGAGCACTTCAACAGGGCAGGCATGTCCATGAACAGATCATTCAAAGTGGGTGCCAATCTGATGTCTTTCTGGGGAGCAGCCTCGCTAACATGTATGTCAAGTGTGGGAGACTGGAGGATGCTTGGAGAGTGTTCAACAAGATGCCCTCGCATGATATGGTCTCTTGGAATGTTATGATTGTGGGACATGTGAAATCTGGCAAAGCACAGAAGGCATTGGAACTATTTCAACAAATGCAACAGGAAGGTGTGAAGCCAGGGCCTGTCACATTTGCAGGAATTCTGAATGCATGTGCCAGTGTAGGGGCACTTGAAGAGGGGAGGCATGTGCACAAAGAGATCATTGAAAATGGATGTGAGTCTGATGGCTTTGTGGGGAATAGCCTTATTGATATGTATGTAAAATGTGGGAGCATGGAGGATGCTTGGAGAGTGTTCAATAGGATGCCATTGCGCGATGTGGTCTCTTGGACATCAATGCTCTTGGGACATGTCAAAAGTGGGCAAGGGCAGAAGGCCTTGGAACTATATCGACAAATGCAATTGGAAGGTGTGCAGCCAGACTCTGTCACATTTGTAGGGGTCCTGAATGCATGTGCCAGTTTAATGGCACTTGAGAAGGGCAGGCTTGCTCATGAACAGATCATTCAAAGTGGTTGTGAGTTGGACGTCTTTGTGGGGAGCAGCCTTGTTGACATGTATGTCAAATGTGGGAGCATGGAAGAAGCTTGGAGAGTGTTCAAGAAGATGCCTTCACGTGATGTGGTCTCTTGGAATGTTATGATAATGGGACATGTGAAATGTGGGCAAGGACACAAGGCACTGGAACTGTTTCAACAAATGCAACTGGAAGGTGTACAACCAGGCCCTGTCACTTTTGTTGGGGTCCTGAATGCTTGTGCCAGTGTACTGGGACTTGAAGAGGGCAGGCATGCTCATGAACAGATCATTCAAAGTGGTTGTGAGTCTGATATCTTTGTAGGGAGTAGCCTTGTTGACATGTATGCCAAATGTGGGAGCATGGCGGAGGCTTGGAGAGTTTTCTACAGGATGCCATCACATGATGTAGTCTCCTGGACTGCTATGTTGTTGGGACATGTGAAATGTGGACAAGGGCTGAAGGCATTGGAAATATTTCAACAAATGCAACTGGAAGGTGTGCAGCCAGGCCCTGTCACTTTTGTTGGGGTGCTGAATGCATGTGCCAGTTTAGTGGCACTTGAAGAGGGCAGACAAATGCATAAACTGATCATTGAAAGTGGTTTTGAGTCTAATATTTTTGTGGGAAATAGTCTACTTGATATGTATGTGAAATGTGGGAGCATGGAAGATGCCTGGAGAGTGTTCAAGAAGATGCCATCTCGTGATGTGGTATCTTGGAATGTTATGATATTGGGACATGTGAAATGTGGACAAGGTCAAAAGGCATTGGAGCTATCTCGACAAATGCAACTGGAAGGTGTGCAGCCAGATCCCATCACTTTTGTTGGAGTGTTGAATGCGTGTGCTAGTACAGCGGCACTTAATGAGGGCAGGCGTACCCATGAACAGATTGTTCAAAGTGGTTATGACTCCAATGTCTTTGTGGGGAATAGCCTTGTCGACATGTATGCCAAATGTGGAAGCATGGAAGAAGCTTGGAGAGTGTTCAAGAAGATGCCCTCACATGATGTGGTCTCTTGGAATGTTATGATATTGGGACATGTGAAATGTGGACAAGGGCAGAAGGCATTGGAATTATTCCAAGAAATGCAGCTGGAAGGTGTACCACCAAGTCCTGTCACTTTTGTGGGGTTTCTGAATGCATGTGCTAGTGTACTTGCACTTGAAGAGGGCAGATGCGCCCATGAACAGATCATCCAAAGTGGTTGTGAGTCTGATATCTTTGTGCAGAGTAGTCTCATTGACATGTATGCCAAATGTGGGAGCATGGAGGAGGCTTGGAGTGTATTCAAGAAGATGCCATCATGCCATGCAGTTGCTTGGACTGCCATGCTTAATGGATATGCCATACATGGGCATGGTCAGGAAGCTATTGCACATTTTGAACAAATGTGTGAAGAAGGTGTAGAGTTAGATAACATTGCTCTTGTTTGCCTTCTGTCAGCTTGCAGCCATGCTGGCCTAGTGGATGAAGGCTTGTGCTACTTTAATTCCATGGGTTCAGTCTACAGTATTTCTCCAACAGTGGAGCATTATGCCTGCATGGTTGATCTTCTTGGCCGTGCTGGCTATCTGCAGGAGGCAGAGGGTTTCATTAGCATGCTGCCCTCTCAAGCAAGTCCATCTTTGTGGAGGTCATTGCTTGGTGCTTGCAGATTTCATGGTGATGTGGATATGGGAGAATGCATAGCAAAACGACTTCTCGAACTGGACCCAAGAAATGCTGCAGGCTATGTGCTGCGATCGAGTGTCTACACTGCTGCTGGAAAATGGGATCTGAGTGCAACTGTTCAACAACAAAGGAAATGGGCATGAAGCAGCAACTCAGTCCAACCTGGATTGAAGTGAATCACAAGTTGCAGACATCTGTAGCGGATGATCAAGACCATCATTAAATGATTAAACTTTGTGCACTGTAAAGAGATACTGGATAGGTGAAGGATGCTGAGTGGCAGATTTGAAAAAGAGGAAGAGAAAGGGGTCCAGTATTGTCATCATTGTGAGGCCATTTCATTTGGGTTTCTCAGTACACCAATCTGCAATGCCAAGAGTCTACCAGTATGTGGTGAGTGCCATGTGTCCACCATGTTCATTTGCAAAAATAGTAGGGGAAAGCATCCAGAGTTAGAGATGCCAATCCCTTCCATCACTTTCCCCATTTTCCTTGCCATTCAGAAGCTTGCATATACAGGGACATGCTAAAATGAAATAAAAGCTCTTTCCTTCAGAAGCTTGTTGCAGCTTGAATGAGGATACTTTTGACTTTTTGGATTAGCAATGGGTCTTGAGTGCTAGCCAACATCACGTCTGAGTCTTCCCATTGCTTCCGGAAAGGCAACAGAAACTCAGGACGCAGATTGTGTATAATGGTTTGCCCAAGTTTTTGGGAAGATTATTATATGCTTATCTACACCCACGGTTGGGAGCTGATGAACTCAGTGGGTAGTCATGGGAGCTCGTCACTGCCGTTCATGATGAAGGTGATGGTCTGTCACTTTGTGAGCGACTCTCATGAGGTTATGACTGCACTCATTCTCGTGCTACCTTTAATTGTTGTTGTGGAGATTTCTCTGCAACTTCATGGATCTTTCCTTGCCATTCAGCATGACTTTCTCGGTCTTACAATAATCTGGTATTCCAAGCTCTAGGGAGTACATGGCTCATTAGCATGATTTGGGTTTTTGGTTGTGGGTATCTAGATTTCAAGCATAAGAAGACACAAGAAGCAATTTGGCCTGGATTGAACCCAAATGGGTTGAAGCACAGATTGTGGTAACAGCCACCAAGGACTGTACTATTGAACAAGTTTTTTCATGGAATGGAAGGCTTGGAAGATATATCAAGGCTGGGCAATATGGGAAGAGGATGGAGCTTTTTCAGCACATGCAACTATGAGGCATGAGTTCTGGCAAGTTCACATTTGTTTGTTTGCTCAATGCATGTGCTAAACTATCACTTGCACATGAATGATCATTCATGATTGTGAATCTGATGTCCTTGTTTTCACAAGCTTCCCAATGTCTTATCTGCTTCCCTATCTAAAAGTGGAAGTTCTTTTGTGGATCAACTTGCAATTTTCAATATGATGATCTCTGCTTTGGAAGGACAAATTAGTGCTCTGAGAGGTGCATGTTGAACTGGTCTTCTGGTTTTCCCAAAAAAGGTCTTTTATCTTTTTAACATAGTATATAAGTTAGTTGTGCTCCCTGCAGGTGGCTATTGTAGAATCTCTTATCTGGGAGATCAAGTCCTGAACTAGTTGAAATTTGTGACTACAGATGATGCAGCAGGTGTGAATTCTGGCCCAAGCCATGTTTTCTGAATCTTGTTGTGGGTGCTTCTGTCTGGGACTACATGATGACATTAATGAAGGAGGTCCTTTGTGGTGGAATGGCAGTAATGTCATCATGCCAATTATTCTGCTGCATTGGGAGCACAAGATTGCAAACTACTGTGACAGAAAAAGTCTCAAGAATGACTGGGTTGAGTGATGCTTTATGTACTCCAGATGGACTTAGCATCATGAGGTTAGATTGGCTCTCTGTTATGTGTACCCTAGGGGGATTGGCTTTCAGCAGTCATAGGATTTTCTGAAGTACACTCATCACTCAAGCTGCACATGAAATTCTGAATTGCTGCTAGTCTGCTCTCAATCTTCTTCTTTGCACTAGATATTCTACAGTCACCAATCAGTCTTCACTCTCAACGCTCTGCCAGAATGTGTTTGAATCTTTGAGCAACGAAATCCTGAATTCCATATTGTTTTTGTGTGCTCACGGAGTGAATTGTCAGGGGAAATGTTGCCCACAGCAAGAAGACATGGCGAGAAAAGCAGCCAAATGCTGCTCTACATACTAATCTTCTCTGATTACTGGATGTTGCAATACTTAACAACTGAACTGGAACTGTTGATGGTCCCTGAACAGGGGTGAGACTGGCACTGTTGTTCATACTGCTTTCTTGCTGTTTTTGTTTCTAGGTCCTTTGTTCTCTGTTTTTGCATTTCCTTCTTTGGAATTCTCTATGGCTAGTGGAAGAAGTGTTAATTGGGAGGATGGAGATTTCTACTGAATAGAGAAGGGGACAAAACCTTGTATATGTGGTTCTATTTTATGAAAGAAAAAAATAATCAAATCTATAGTACTACACCTAATAATGTCATGAAATATCCATGCAAAGTTACCTTATTTGAAAGGAGAACCAAAGATACTATGACAGATCTATAATTTACTATCAAAGACCAAGGATGAATAGTTTAATGATTTGTCATTAATTAATAAATTGACCAATATGATCCTTACACAGAGAACCCCAACAATTTCGTAATAAATACCAACTTTTAGGTTACTGCTCTCTCATTATCACAATTGATCTAATTTTTGAGGGAAAGTAAATCAACAATTTTGTGTGCGAGAGAGACAACTACTTAGTCTAAAAATTTAGATACTGGAGTCTCGTATGGGTAAATAGTTAACTTCATACTTTCTTATATGAAAACTTTTTATTCAATTTTTAAATGATAATTTTGATTTCAAGGTCTAGAGTTTAGTGTAACAACTTTTTTGGTGTGGTTTTGTATCCAATTTGCAACCCCAATGAACAAAACACATGTATACACAATTGTTATTGTCAACAGTTATTGAATATTGAACAATGTTTTCTCTAAAAATTCATTTAAATTTCACTAAAAAACTTAAAAGTATAGGAGAATTTGGGCATGCTTTTGGTATTAGTTGAGATCCCTTAGTGAGTAGGATTTAATGAAGGTGATTTTGAAAATTGTAGACCCAAGGATCAAGAAATATTGAATTTTAAGTAGGTTTTGTCATTAGAAATTTAATTAAATTACAAAAAATGGTTTTGGAAGGAAAAATCAGTTAGGTAACTAGTTGACACTTGGGTCAATGGCACAAGATATCTAGTGAGGTTGAAAAGGAGGGGAAGAGAGGATTTATAAGGTCTGTGAATCATATTTTGTATATTTTTTGAAAACAATCAATTTAGTTATATTGTAGGAGACTAAATGGCAACTGTAGTTAATTTCAATCTATAAAATATGAAGAAGTTTTAACAAATATTATTACCAAATTGTATGTGTTATGTATTGGTAAATATCAAGTAGTTAAACATTGTATAATTGTGGAGTATGGATAAGTATCTATCCACTATTAAGTCTTTAGGAAAAACTAGGTGAATAATTTACCCACCCAACACTAGTTCATACATTGGGCATGCATATAAACTAGCTAGAATAAGAATCCAATGTTTTTAATTTCGTGTTTTTAAAAGACAATTTGTTGTTTGCTACCATATCTAGGCATCTAGTTGCATATCACAAAACATTAACATAAAAAATTGTTAAACAAGTGTGCACACATACATAATACAAATCCTACTTACCCACATGTTGTGGGAATCCAAACCCAAAAGCTAAGCAAAGATAGTTGCATTCAAATTAATAACGTCAAACACAAGGCCAAACACAAGATGATAATCTTCAAGTCAAACAAACACATAATTTTTGACAAAGCTTTTGGGCTTCAAACATCAAGATGTGATTCCAAAGCACAAAAACAAACTATTATCCTAAATCACTAAAAATCTCAAACGCTTTTCAAACTACAATTATGTTACTAGCCTCAAAATATCCAATTACGTTATGTTCACTTTAATCCTATCAATTGTTATGCATTACCATATCTAGGCATCTAGTTGTCTACCACAACACATCAACACAAACTCCTACTAAGCAAGGACACACACATATAATCCCCCCTCCTCCCCACTCTAGAGATAAGGTCCCTTGGAGCTACATAGTCAAACCTATATAGGTTTGGAATATGTACTATGGGATGACTAAAAATGAACTCTTTAGTTCCAAGTGGTGAATTCAATAGGTCAAGTGCAATTATGAACCTCATTGTTAGTTGCTTAATTATAATCCCCACAATCCTTGGCCAAATATCACATTCAAAATCGCTTTTACAATATCCTTATTTCAAAAATCTAATTACATGTAATTAACTCCAACCTATTTTTGTGTGCACCAAAGGCACAACCAATATCCTTCAAAAATCCCTTGGTGAGGTCACGTCCATTTTATTCCAAATGGAATCGAAGAATATCTAAGATGCAACTTATTGAAAATAATAATAATATATTATTTATTTCAATATAAATAAGGTGCATATAATTCATTATGAGAATATAAATAAATAATATTTAGTATTTTTAAAATATATTAAAAATATACCTAGTATTTTCAAATATAATTAAATATATATTAAAAATATTTTTGAATATGCCATTATTTCATTAAAAAAATACTTTAAAAAAATCTCAAATGCTTCTTAAAACACACAAAATAGTGACCTCCCTAGGCAAAATCGTCTCCAAAGGTGGTGTCAAACACCTCATGTGCCAACCCATGGAGCATCAATCCCATGCCAACATGGTAATGGCACCACCTACAGACCCACATAACATACATCATAAACTTCCAAGCACCATTACAAGTTTTTAAAACCACTTTCCCATCAATGTTTGGAAAATGACATGGTGCATAGCTGCACACATGATCCTTCCACGCCATGTCATTTGGACCTTATAATCAAGACTCATGAAGGCAACACCTTTTAACTTTTAGGATAATACATCTTGCCATAACATCCATTGTTGTAGGCATTGTTTATTGTAGGTACACATAATCACCTAGAATACATTTTTGGATTTGTGATTGGTACACACCACATATAACGGCATATCACAATTTGTCTTGATGCTTCACAATAACAATGTTTTAAAAGACCATCAACATGATTTTTTTGAAGAGTTTTGCCTCATGATTGCATGCATGCTCTTGCGCACTTGGATCATCCAAATCCAAGATTGTCATTGCCTCTTTACAAATGGATGTAGGTAGGTCTAGCTCCCAACCAAATAAAAAGAAATATGTTGAGAAATAAACAAGTGACATTTGTTCATTGAATTGATAGTTGATAGCCAACCATGGCAATTGAAGGTCCCAATCCCCGAAATGTCTTTTTTGCAATCCATAATTTTGCAAACTTCTTTTGATTATTTACATGACCATCTTTGCTAACCCATCTACCTCTACATGATCACATGATGTGGTGTAGTAGTCTATCAAAGTTTGTTCACACAATGCTTGAAAACCTCCCAAAACCTCTTTACCTTAATATGTGAACACTTCAATTGGTGCCCTAAGTTAATGTAACATTCAATCTAAGCAAGCATAAAAAACTTTTTCACTAGGCTTGTCTTGCAATGGCATTAGCTCAAAATCGATGTTGAGAAATGTTCCAACATCACCAACACATATCAATTGTGCCACTTGGGTCAATGGTAGTGGTTTTGAGGTCTCAACTCCATTGATATCCCAATCCCATGATAGAGAGAAGATGTAATTGTGGAATAAGGGCATTAAAAGAAGCCCAAACTATATCACACACAATGCACCTTGCCATGAATCATTGTTAGACCTCTAACAATGATGCATTTCCCACCACCAATATTGGTCTTGTAATAAAATTATGTGTACAATATACACCAAAATGCCCTAGTTTTTCATGGGCATGTTACATTGATCATGCCCATTAAGTTGGATGATGAATAATTTTCATTTGACTAAGGTGCAATCACAATATAATGACTCATGAAAAACATAACCACTACTTAGTTTTTCACATTTTTAAGTGGTAAGCCAAGTCCATGTTGAAAATGTTTGGTGAATTTTTACAAAACATTTTGTAATATATTATGGAAACATTTAGTTAAGTTTGAAATGATTTCAATGAATATATAATAACCAAAACATTTGTTAAACAATGTAAAGTTAATGTTTTCACTACTTAAAAGACTTTTTAAATCAATTGAAATTATTTCAAATTGACATATTTATGAAAACCTTTATATATATATATATATAATAGTAAACTACACCATCCTATTGGGTTGTTAAAAACCTTTTTGATTTATAAAAAATGATTATAACAATAATTTTTAATAGTTCTGTATAGTTATACAATATCATTTTGATTGGTTAACCCACTACTTTTAGACAAAACATTAAGGAGTTGGGCATGGGTTGTTATTTTGTGACTACACCCACCATCTTCCCATACTCAAAATAAATGGTTATCTTCCCATTTGAACCATTTGTTTCTTTGTAAGATCCAATGTTTTTCCTTGGCCATCACTTTAGTTTGCACACTCCCGTTTCAAAGATGATCCAATAATGTAAAATCCTCACGAATATCCTTAGGTCCATTGGGGTCCTCATTAGTTACCTCAAGATCCCCAAGCCTATTGTCCTTTCCTAGAGTTGTTGTAAGGGTTCCCATTGCCATGACACACAAGAGGGCTAGGCATGGCATCCCGACACCATTTCTTCATTGGCCTCCCTTTGCAACTTGGCTCTAGTATCATCATGTTGGTTTTTGACTTAACCCATTTGCATTTCAATTAACAATCTTTGCATAGTGCACCACTTGGAAGTCATTTTCTTGCAATGAGAGTGCCCATCATGCAAGCTTGCCAATTAATTTGCCATATTCCATCAACATTTTAATGGTTAATGATTTGTGAAAAGGATGAAATGTTCCTTTACAAATGACACTTGAAATGAGCTACCACCCATAATACAATAAAACATTCCCCTTCATAAGAAATATACTTGGATTCAACATGGAGTAGTTGGCATATGTCACCACAAATTATTTTCTTTCATCATCCACATGGGTAAGCATTGCTCCAAGACCTAACGTGCTCCAATTTCTATGCAATTGGAATGACCTTCCCTTAATGGGTTGCTTCAAGACTAGTGCCAAAATCAATTAGGCCTTACATTCCTAAAAAATATGTTCTTGTTCTTATTCCCATTGCCATACTTGCTCCATCTTTGCCAATTTGGTGAGAGGCTTGGCAATAACATTAAACCCTTTAACAAACTTTTGGTAGTAGTTTTCCAATCCCATGAAAATTCAAACTCGGTTTGCATCTATGGGATGTGGAATGTGGGTGATAACGACAACCTTTGCCTTTTAGAATGGATCATATGGTGTAAATTCTCAATCTGATCATATAGGAACTTGCATTTCCCCATATGCAACTTCAATCCATGGGTTTTCAACGATTCAAACACCCCTTATAGATGTTTTTCCTATTTATAAATCATAGCACTAAAGAGGATGATGTAATTTATGTAACATCGATCATAACCCAACCTTGTTAAAATCTTGTGCATGATTTTTTGGAATTTCATAGGGGCATTTTTCAACCCAAATGGCAAGAACCACCATTGTTAAAATTGATCATTTCCTCAATTTTCAAGAATGTAATCTTTTGTTTTTCTACCTCCTTGATAGGTAGCCAGTGGTATTAAATATCAAACTTTAGGTGCTTAACACATGAGCATGCCCATTGACATCAAAGATTTCCTCCAATGTTGGCATGGCATATAAGTCAGACATAGTTTGTTGATTCACAAGTTGGTAGTCCTCATGCACATCCACCTATTTGTCTAATTGTCAAACACATAATTTTTGGCAAGGATCATGTTAATTAAAGCATATTTTCCTACTAATAGTTCTACCAATCTAGCCTCTAACAATTCTTGGGTCCTTGCTTGAGTCAAAGACCTCTCCTTGTCATTATATTTATAAGGTTGTCAAAATATGGGTGTATCATTAGCAAATTCAATTCAAATTTCATGGTCCTTAAGTGACCCCAAGTCTTTCAAACTAAAAGCAAAACCATCCTTATGGGCTTGAAGGAATCGATGGATCACACTTCTCTCATTTCCAGGAACTATAGGTCCAATATTCCCAATTTTTTTCCATGAGCACAACCCTAGGTACATTAACTAATAGCTTGCTAATATCAAAATCAAATAATCATAAATTTGAATTCTTTGAAGAAAGTCAAAACTAAATTTTTTTTGGTCCCAATTATTTCAAAAACCATAAAAAACAAGTAGTTTTCATGCAAGAACTAGCTAGTAAAAAAATATGGTTTTATGGTTGGTTATTTGAATTTTTTCAATTTCTTTGAGAATTGTGGTTACATACCAAAATTGAACACTTGATTTTTTGAAAGTTAAAATTATGAATTCTAAAGACCACCTTGACAACTATTAGGGGTCAACATTGGGTTAAACAAATCATGTAAAAGTTCCCTATTGCCCAAGGTAATTGTTTAATTCCTTCTATATTGTATAGATTTTTCTTGTGATGAGATTATGTGATGTGTTTGCTTATCACTAGTATCAATGAACATGTTTGCACTATTCAATATATGTGGATCCAATTGCACCTATGTTTTGATGATGTACACAATATTATGTACATTAGAATAAAAAAATTCAAATTGAATAAAATTGTGTGAAATTATTAAGTAAGAAAAAAAATACAAATCAAACTCAATTAGCAACTTTCTAAAAAAATCTGAAATATATCAAATGCATTAATATGAACAATAGATTGACCATTCCTTCCATATGTTTTATTGTTCCAAGGAAATTTGTTTTTCCCTCTTCTTTGAATGGAGTCATTATCTAAGAGCTATAATGATACCCTTTTACACCTAGAATGTATGGTGGAAACACGTTTTCCAAACAACTGTCAAATTGTTAAATGACCCATCATAATATGCATTTCTATACATAGGAGACCCATTCAAAACCCATTCATTAACACTACCTAGAAATCCCACAAAACTTCAATGAGATTTTTTTATTATAATCCATAATTGCTTCAATGATTATACTAATGTTGGGTGTGTATATGGATGGGACCTTGGTATATAGACCAATACTAGTCCTAATATCATTCCACCAATGGGGTTGATATGTTTTTGTTATGATATTCCTAATATACCATTATTATCCCACACATGGGTCCACTAATATTATGGTTGAAATTTGACCTATGTGGTACATTATTTTCTAATATACATATTATTGCCATTAAAACCCCCTCCCATTTAGTGGTGCTATGTAATACCAATAATTTATTTAAGGTTCCCATATTAGTTTTTTATTACATAATAACTTAAAAACCTATAGAGTTATTTGACATGTGAAATTAAGTGCAAAATTATATGTTATTAACATCACTATGTTGGTTGCATGCAATTGTTATAGGTGTGCTAGTGGCATATTGTATGGTTTTTTCATTATAATGGGAAAAGGGGAAAAACATGCATTGAAAAAATGTGGTTTAAAATTTGAAGATAGACTAGAATTTTTAAAAATTTATTATTCATGACATGGACTAGGATGAATTAGACAAACCAAAAATAAAAATGGTTAGTGGAAATTGAAACCAACATGGTGTGTAGATGACACATAAATGAGCCAAATTCACAAGACACACCATGGCTTGGATTTGAAAAAGAACCACCACCTCCGTTCCTATAATATATTTTGTGATTACTAATGGTGCTTCATTGAAGTGGCATGAAGGAGCCCAAAATTCACAATTCTACCAAATTATGAATCCTACAAATTTACAAGTTCAAATTTTCTACATATACATTCCAATTTATGAGCCCTCAAGGACAAAGTTACAATCCTTCAAAAAAGATTCAAATTCCATATCACATGTTCAATTTGGAGGTCATTTAATTCTTTTTTTTGGATTTTAATGGTTTGGAATCAAATTGCCAATTTAACTTTTATCCTTTTTTTTGCCATATTTTTTTGCTCAAAATTCCAAATGGAAAATACAAGTTGATTTTTGACATCTATGTTTTAGGCCTTTCAAATGGTATATCAAAGGCCCACTTTTGACCACAATTATTATTTGCATTTTTGTTATAAAAATGAAGATTCCAACTTTTGAAAGGGGAAACTATTTAAAAATATCGAATTTCATTCTTACATGTTTGAGGGAATGTTTGAATTTCAAAACAATCTCTTGGCCCATTTTTCATTTTCATGCCTTAATTTTGGTCATAACCCAAAGCTAGAGTTGCAATTATTGAATTAGACTTTATTCACATCAAGGTGGTCACAACTTTTGAACATTTGTTTAAACGTTAATGTTGTTTAACGTCACGTTGGAATAAGGTCAATGTAGGTCATAGCCCAAATTTGAGGTAGAATGTTGGGTGATCAAAACTCACACTAGCAAGTTGCCCTAAACCATGTGGCAACCAAAATGTCATGTGGTCACCATAGTGTGTTGGCAACAAAATTTATTTTGGTTGGTATAATCTATTAGCAACTAAACCTATTTTGATTGTTGAAGATTTCAATCACCACATAATGTGATTGAACTATGGCAATGAAAAAAAACTAGCATGGCTTAAAAATTTTGGGGTGAATTTTCATTTTTTTAATCAAAAGAATTAGGAAAATTCAAGATTTTTTTTGGGTTTCAAGTGTAAATTTAACCAAATTTCCTATATATTTTGCTAAATTTCATAAAAAAATTGACACTATCTACACATCAAAAGAATTGCTTCAATGAATATCTATTGATTTTATTCCATTATTTGATGTCTATGACCTTTTATCAAAACATTTTGTATGTTAACATCAACACATTGTTTTCTAACATGTAAAAATATTGGCAAGGAAATAGTTTGGGGACTTGAAATGATTGGATGTATGTTATTACTTATGCCCTTGACATGTGCATAAGGAAAATCACAATATCAACGCAAGAGAATCAAAATTTGTGAAATTTTGATCATGTTCAATGAAAAGTTGATTACTATTCAAATTGCAAAGATGACACATGACATCATGATTCCTTGAGAAAATTTGATTTTATTAAATCAACAAGTCCAAAACACATCATTTTTGACAATTCATACAAATTACACCAAAATTCATATGCACCAATTACAAACAATTTATGATGCTTTTAACTTAACATTTTTTAGGTGGAGTTTAGTTGTATGGAGGTTCCATCAATGTGTGCAACACATGTTGGACGATTCTTTGCACTTCTAGATTCACATTATACATATCATGAATCACCTTGATAAATGACATTTTGGTTGAATTGTTTAGGGAATATTTTGTGTCCCAATTTTCATCCCATATGACATTTGCAATATTTCCCACCAAATATGCTTCAAACCTTAAAATTTTATGGTGTCATTTCACCATACATTGAGGGGAATTCATATTTCTTGACTTGCCATGAACAAAAAAAGTTATGGGGCCACCCACCAACAAACTTTTGTTAAATTATTCCTTGGCAAAAAATACAAAGTTGGAGTCACTTATTGCATGTGTCTAACTTCACCCCAATCACACATGCCAATGTACACAACATCTAATTTGTTGGGTGGAAAATGCAACATGATGTCATCATTTGATAAATCATTGTGCAAAACCCATTATGGTGTACTACATTCATGATGTTCACAAATGCCCATGCCATTTTCACATTTTTTGCCTAAAGGTGACAAGTTGTTTTTGCCTTTCCATATTAGGCCCCCCTTGTTACAATAACATTTAATTATCCATAATGGGGAGTATTTCATGTTATAATCCAACATTTTTCAAAACATGCACCCATTCCACCATAATGTGTAAGCCTCCATGGTTTCTAAATGGATGGCAAGGAACTTGATGACACCTAAATGTTTGCATGGGCAATCTAATGCTTTTATTGAATGTTACTTGTTCGCTACCCATTTATCATTTTTTTTAGATGTATTCCATGCCAAGTCAAAGTGCTTAGATGTGATTGAACCTTTCAATTTGTACATTATAGACCACACCATAATTGTTTACTAGTTTACATTATGTATATTTAAGACCGATTTTTTTGGAATTAGTCTAACTGCCTCCACCGTTTTTTATTTCTTTCTTTGAGTTATTTAAGCTCTGTCCTTTTGTAGACCCTACATGAAAATATTTTCTGAAGTAAAATTATTTTTTCCTACCATACTTTTGTACATAGAGTTTTATGTGTAGATTTTTCCTTTGTATGTTTGGAATATCCTGACTTTTTGTATGCAAGTATTTTTCCTTGCATGTTTATTTCAAGTTTGTTTTTGTCAAAAGGTTTTGAAGCTACCCTATTAAGATTGGACAATCCCCTTTGTGTTGAAGCTTTTTGCTTACCTAAAGAGAATAATAAATTTTTTCTTCTACTCCCTTATTGTATTTCTTTCAAAACCCAGTAGTTCATCATGTGGCCTTAACATTTGGCGACCATACCACAGATACTGAATCCAAAATGTTTAGTTCATTATTATTCTTATTTGGACAAATATTGGTTAAAATTATTTGAATCTACTAAAACAAATCACAAATTAATTATTGTTTTTGTTTGACAAATAAAAATAAAAAACCAAAATAATCCGTAGATTACAACTTTTTTGTAATCATTTATAATATGCTAATAGTGCTAACAAAAATATGAAGAAAATAATGGAGCTCAAGTTTTGCAAGAAAGTGCTAAAATAGGCCACATAAGTAACCCAAAATGATTATAATAGCCTAAGATTGACCCAAAGGAGGCTATGACCTTTCACATTGGGGAGCAAAACGAATTGGAGGACGTTACCAAAAATACCGAACCAAAAACTATACAACCTATTAGAAATTATCCACCAGAATTGCAACGCATCAAGATCAAATTAAAAATTCCACGAGAACCAATATGGGACCCTATCGGAAAAACTCTTTTTGCTGCCATGAAATCATTGTGACAAGTCCACATGCTAGAGAAAACGAAATTGATTAATTATAAAGGCAAATTAATGAATTAAGTTAGTTATAAGGGAAGGAGCCTTTTTATGAAGTATGAAGTATGAAATGTGTAGTCCTTAAGGATGAACATTTAAGGTAAAAAAGAATTCCATCAAGAAATTTTAGTAACCCTTGTTTTTAACATTTGTATTTATTTTCATGCGTTTTCAGCTTGTCTTTTTTGTTTAAGTTTGAATCACCAGACTGATAATTGTCTTTATCGATCTAGTAATGTTTTGCTTGCTCACATAGTATTAATAGATCATAGACCGTATTCAATATCTTTACTTGTTCAAAGTCCAATTTCAAATATCCAAAATTTGATTTATCCTTTAGCACTACCAAATGTAGCTTGTAGAAAGCCAATTATTCCACATGTCTTTACTCCATTTATTGGAAATGTCATGGAACAAAATCTAGTAGGTTTTCCAAATTCAATGTATCCTCATGTTGGACCTTATACACCATATTTTGGTTTTGGTTATAAGGGCATAAGGGGTGTTCCTACAATGTAGCCTCCTATGTCCGATCCTTTAACTAACCCCACAACATCACCAAAACCAATTTTGGCAATTGTATAAACTAGGATTGTAACAAATTGCAAGGAACCTTCAGATGAAGATGAGGATTATTTAAAAAAAAAACACAACCCCATGATGCCACAAATCACTCTTACCGAAAAAATGTGCCATGACTGAAGGGAAGACCATCCCCGATTGGAGATGCTAGTAGACCATTAAATGGTGGATGGATTATACTTATTAGCAATGGCGGTGGTGGACCTTTTAGTGGAGGTGGTAATGGGCCCCCAAGAGGTGGTGGTAATGTCCTCAAGGAGGTGGTAGTAGCAGTCCTCCAAGAGGTGGTAGTAGTGATCCTCCAAGAGGTGGTAGTAACGATCCTCTGAGAGGTGGTAGTAGTGACATTCAAGAAACCAAAATCCAAAATCATACACTGTAAAACCAATAGGACCGTGGATAGGGCCTACTTGGAATTCATGGTACCCTTCATGGTATCCTATCCAACTCCCTATAACATTAAATCCTCCACTAAATAATAAATTCTTACCCTACCCCATTTACAAATCTAGATGTTCATGTACATGTTTTTTGCAAGGCCATTCAAACCAATGGAGAAAAGAATTATGTTGACATCATTAATAGATTTTATTTTACACTTTGTGATGCCATATCCAAGTGGGGAAATTTTTTTATGAGAGCCCATTTAGTTTGCAAATTTGAAAAGTTGGAGACTAGGTTTTGTAAGCATTACTGAAAAGTACAAACAAATGAACAAGTGTACATGCCATTATGAATGATAAAGCAAGGTGGAGACGAGAAGGGGGGAAATATACTATGAACATATGTTGAAACTAACAAATTACCTTCAACATTAAACAAATAACAATCTATTAACAACTTTCTTTTGAACATGTTTATAACCATATCTCTAGATAGCCACAATAGGATGAAGAAGGACACCTTGTTCAAACATAAAGAAGTTGTAATCACTTGTGAAGAAAATATGGGAAATGCCAATGAATATTGGAAATTGTTGGAACCACTAACTAAACAAGAGAAGGTTAGCAAAGGAAGGAAAACATATGTGATATGTGTTAACACATAGGAGATCTATTCAAGTGCAAACATAAATCTTTATTGAAGGGAAACTAAAACATGATGTTCATAACACGAAACATAACATCAAGAACTCCTCAAGGTTCTTGTCACATGAAATACATAAACTTGTGCAATGAAGAAAAGAGAGCCAAACCATCAACACCAAGGTATTTAACTAAAAGACCAAACCATAAGTAACCAAACTAAAATAAATAAATAAAGTAATTCAACCTTGTGAAAGTAACTTAATTACTTTCCTACTCCAATAACTAATGAAACCTAACTAGTTGAGCTTGAATTCTCAACACCCCCCCCTCAGGCTCAAATCCATTTTTAATACACCAAATATTTTTTTAAACCTCTTTAGTTTGTCTATACCTAAAGCCTTTGTGAAAATGTTAGCAATTTGATTTTCAATACTAACATGAATAAGGTCAAATTTTTTTGCTAAATATTTTTCTCTAATAAAGTGGTAATGCACCTCAATGTGCTTTGTCTCAGCATGATAAACCGGGTTGTTAGCAAGTAATATGCTACTGCTGTTATCACAATAGATGACAATATGAGCATCCATTGACTGTCCAAAATCTGAGAGTAATTTTTGTAACCAAACTACTTCACATGCAACAATTGTTGCACCTCTGTATTATGCTTCCGTGCTTGATAATGTAATTGTTGGTTGTTTTTTACTGTTCCAACTAACAACACCATTTCCACAAAAAAAATGAAACCATTAGTCGATTTTCTATCTGAAACATTGCCAGCCCAATGAACATCCATGTACCCATGTACTTGTAATTGACTCTTGGCTTCCTAAAAAAATCCACACTGTAAAGTATGTTTTATGTATTTCAGTATGTGCCTCACTATATCCAAATGTGGCTTTTGTGGTGTTTGCATGAATTGATTTTCCACTCCAACTACATAATTCAAATCTGGCCTTGTGATGGTCATGTAAATCAAACTCCCCACTATGCGTCTATACATAGTGGTATCCTCCACAAGGTCTCCTTCATATGCACTTAACTTCACATTTTGCTCCAATGGAATTGAAATGGGTTTGAAACTCGTCATATTGCAAATTAACTTGGAATAAAAAATAACTAAAGAGGGATGAATGCAAGTACCTATCCCACAATTAAAATCCATAACTGCAGAGTCTAGTGGCGAGCAAACATTGATGAGAGCCTGCAATGTGATCACCTATAAAATGACGGATTGCCCTATTGGGCTCATCCCATTCTAGGGTGGAACAGGCCATACTAGGCCCATCCATCATATAGACCTCCCGTTCCCAATTCTTAGTTGGTACTTCCAATTTCTATTAGGATTTGAATTATTAGCCATTGGCAGTTGGAGTAGATAGAACAACAAATATTAGTTAGTGGTTATCAAGACTACCACATGAGATATCCCATGGGTAATAGGTGAAATTTTACAAGTTACAAGGTTCTCATCCTGATCACATTTTGCATACCCAACTTTTGAGAGAATTAGACGAAAACCCCAAACACACATTTCTAACTTAGTTCATACGCAAATGAGTCCCTTTTCTATTTCTATGTGTATTTTGAGGGATCTCCCCCAGCAGAAGAAATCTAGGCCATTATGCTGCAGGAGCTCCCCCAATTTTATATGTTCCCGTGTTCCCATGGAAATATTTCTTTTCTACGAAATGGGAAAGAAGCAAGGAAATAAAAACAGAGTTGTTTACATAAGGGGAGGTTCTCGTACTCATGTGTTCTCTTGAGGTCAGGAACACACTTGGGCTCACGCCCTTGGGTGCCCATCCCTCAGGAGAACGCACTCGTATGAGAACCTCCCTTCCAACATTATACTATATAGCCAAGACTTGGTTCTTAGATCCATCTTAAGAAGGTCCGTCCATCAGACAGACTTTTCTTTTTCCTCTTTGTGTGTCCAGTGCACAACTATAGCCTACTCGCAAATTCAAAAACACAGCAAGAAATCCTTCAGTCAAATAACCCTCTGACAACTGTTGCCGATCCGGAATCCGTGATATTATTAAATGTTACTTAGTGCACCAAGTTGTACACAAGAATGGCAAAGTCAAGTGGTTCAGAGCAATCATGCAGGGGGTACTCCTTAAGTAAAATTCCATGTCTGAAAGGGAAGAAAAGAAAAAACAAGTATGCATTTAGTAGAAAAACACTAAACATTGATTACCACTGCAACAAGTTCAGCAACCCAATATTTCCATATTTGAAGGGAGGAAAAAATAAAATGCAATTAGTACCCTTAAACAAGATGAATAAATAAATAAATAAATAAAGGAAGAACACCCGCCCAGGGAACAAGAGAAGAAAAAAGCAAGGACCAAAGTCCAAAGAAAAGACAACATCGAAAGCTCAAAATGCACAATGGGGATTAGTACACTAAAACAAGGGATTGCCATTGCAAAAAGTTCCATTACCTACCCAATTGTCAGATTTTTGTCTTAAAAGCTCTCACTATCATAGTCCCTTGATAGTTTTGACACATGCCTGTTGAATAATTAATTAATTTTGACAGTTGATTTCCACACTTAAAACATTCTTGAAGATTCCATATTTTCCTTCACACAAAAAAATTAATTAAAAAAATTTGGATGAAAATTTCAACATTTCTGAAAATAATATAATTAGTGTTGAAGCTGAAAACTAGTGGGTATTTAAAAGCACAGAATTGGACTCAAAACAGAATGCAGAATTAAAAAAAAAAATGCTGGCTAAATTTCTACCTTCAAAACAAAAGGAGAATATTCTTCATGTTTCTTAAGAACACAGTTTTTAGGCTTTGGTGCAGTTTTTGCCAATTTTTTCTTATGGTTTTGACAGTTTTTAAAAAACCTGAATCAAATGCTAAATCCTTTTTGGGATGCTGACTAATGTTTTATATCAGAAAAATGAGAAAAGAAAGTCATTTAAAATTTTTAATTTCTCTATATCTTTGCCACATTATATGTGATTTATAAAGAAATGTCCGCATCTGAGGCAAACAGGGGTTTTTTTCTTTCCATTTTGTGAGATCAAAAATTTGTGGAGTCCCACCCACCAAAAAAGAAAAATTAGTCAAATTTACACTAGAAGAACATAATCTTCCCTAATTTTCCCAAAATTTTGTTCCAAAAAAGTGACAAAATTGGTCTAAAAGAAATTCACTGGAGGCAAGCTACGCAAATCAATGGTTCACTCATCAAAACCTATATTACAATTTGTGAAGAAAAGAAAAGGAAAAAGAAAAGAAAAGAAAAGAAAAGAAAAAAGACTGATCATTTCATCCAAGCTTCCAGGCCAGTGTTGGGCAGTTATTAGACATAGGAACATAGACCCGGCGGTTATGAAAGCGCAATTTTCATGAACTTACGGTTTTCATGTACAATTTTCTTAGAATCATAGTTGTGAATTTAGGACTGTACATGAAAACTGCAGTTTCTTTAAGGTTTTTGAATTAACTGGGACCGACAATTCTTTGATTCTGATTATTTTTTCAAAGTATAGCAACCTGATGGTTCTCTGATTCTAAAATATTTGTTGAAAGCCCAAACCGGGCGGTTCTTTGAAAATTCAAATGACCGCACAACACTCTTCCAGACCTCTAGGGCCTCTGTGTGGTTGTAACCAAACGCTTAGCAACCTATGAACGGTCAACGGTGGTAAGAATCTGAAGACGGTAAACCACCTACTGCAAGGACGCGGAGCAGAGAGGCAGGCAGACAGGGCGGTGCCGTCGCGCGCTCGCTCGTTTCATTGCGTCGTGCGCTTTGTTCTGCGCATTTTGCGGTTTTTCTTGTAGCAGCTTGTTTTTTCGCAGGCTTTTGTGTGTTTGTGTTGATTGTTCTTTTGTTTCGGATGTGTGTTTGATAAGAAGCTGCTTCAAAAGATCTTTCTGGCAATGTATTTTTGAGTGCGCATTGTGCCTTTTTGCAGGTGCTTTGCAGTGGTTTTAGCAGGTCTGTTGTCTGTTGATCCGACGTTTTCAGTTGCTAGTAGTTTGCCTTTCTTGTAGGTTCTCTGAAGAGAAGAAGGAAAAAATGGCGTACTACGATGATCAGAGCGAAGATTACCTCTTCAAGGTCGTACTCATCGGTGACTCTGCGGTGGGGAAATCAAATCTGCTCTCTAGATACGCGCGCAACGAGTTCAACAACAACTCCAAGGCTACCATCGGCGTGGAGTTTCAGACGCAGAGCATGGAGATTGAAGGAAAGGAAGTCAAGGCGCAGATCTGGGATACGGCAGGTCAAGAGAGGTTCCGTGCTGTGACTTCCGCGTATTACAGAGGCGCGGTCGGAGCTCTTATCGTGTATGACATCAGCCGGCGAGGTACATTCGAGAACGTAGGTCGCTGGCTCGAAGAACTCAAAGGTATATTTCATCTCTCTCTCTCTCTCTCTCTCTCTCTCTCATATCGTCTCTTCCTGCGGTCGTAAGGATTATCTTTGCGGCTGCACCGAGCGCATCGCATTCCTGTATTCTACAAGGAAGAGCGATCTCTCATCTCCACAAATATTCCACTTGCATTTCCATCTCTACTAGAGACAAGGTTCCACTGGATGGAACCTAGTAGCAGAGCCTAAACATGCTTGGATTCTGCAAACAAAGCCGAACTTTGTGTCTCCAAGCAGAGGTGGCGACATTGTGTTCCTACACAAAGATTTTCCTGTTCATCTTTGGTCTAAAGCAAAGCTGGAGTGCTGATGCTCACTGTGCTCGTTGTTTTTTCAGTATGGGCAACTAACTTGTGCTGAAGTGATTCTAGAAGATCTTGCTACAATTGCAAGATTTCATCTTTGATTAAAGCAAAACTGTAATGCTGCTGCTCACTATGCTCATTGTTTTTCTGTGTGGATGACTAACTTTTGCTGAAGAGATTCTGCTGGAAGATCTTGCTACAATTGCAATATTTCTTTCATCAATGGAAGCTTGCATACCTAGTTTTTGGACACAAAATCTCAGTGGAATGTTGACACTCTTGTGACATCAATTGAAAATGTTCAATGCATCTCATAAGATCACAATGTGTCTGGCTGAATCAATTGATGAGAATTCACAGGGAAGATTGGTTCAGAGTCTCAAGTACAAAGTCAGGAGACCTGGATGAGTAATCAGCCCTTTAGTTCTTGTCTCACTGAACTAAAAGCGTGAACACATATTCTCTTTGTTCATCATCATCCAGCCAAGTTGGTGTGAAGACCAATCTGTTTGAGATGTAGGAGGAAATTCAAGTCTGGAAAGAATGTTTAAGTAAGGCTCCATAGAGGAGATGATGAGGGATTTTGGAGCTTATAGAGAGTTGAAACAGAGGGATGCATTTGTACAAGAAGACTAATATGATGATTGACCTCCAGTTGTGACATCAGTGAAAGGATGTTCAACTTCATGTTTTGAAACACTAGCATTGCATCAGGAAACCTTAAGAAAGTGAGGGGACGCAGGAAGAATTATCATTGGATTCTTGTTCAGATGATTGCTGATGAGAGAGTACCTGAGGCAAGAAAAAGTCCTGATCACTTTACACTTAATTCTGTTGAGTTCTTGTGGCTCAGTAACCTGTCCAATTTTGTGACTAGCTCTTCAGCAAGGGGATCATCATGCCAATGATGGTGACTGAGGAAAATGCATCCAAGGAAACAGACTTGAGCCTCTGTCTTCTGAGATCAGGAAATTGTTTCCATTAAACTCTTGTACAAGCATACTGAAAAATTCCTTTCCTGTTGGTTTTGCAGTGCATTCAGACTCAAGTGTGGTTGTAATGCTTGTGGGAAACAAGAGCGACCTTGCTCATGTCAGGGAGGTTACAGTTGAAGAGGGTACAGCTCTTGCAGAGCAACATAATATGTCATTTATAGAGACATCAGCGCTGGAGTCTGTGAATGTGATCAATGCTTTCCAAACAGTACTAAGGGAGATCCACAAAATTGTTAGTCGAAAGGCTCTTGCACCAGATGCCACTAAGGATAATACAGTATTGAGTAGTGGACACAAACTGGCTGGAAGTGATGAGATGACACCAAGGCGAGGTGGATGCTGCTCCATGGTCTAAATCAAGGCCTCCACATAAGGTTTCTTTAGCAATGCCCTTGTTTCTGCATCACCAAAATTGCTGTTTAGAGTCTTACTGAATTCAACATGAAGGCATTCACATTTCAGAAGTAGTCATCAGGCTGGCATCACAGCCTTAATACACACATATTTATTTGTACAAAGGTACTTAACCAGGCCAGCCTTTGGTGTGTTTATCTAGTTTTTGCATTAGAGCTTAGCACACTTTCAGTTTGGTTCTACAGATTGAATACAGTTTGGGTACAGAGTAGATTATCATGGTTTTCTCCTACTGTGGGAATGAGCAACAGATGGACTCTTTTGGTTCAACAAAAATTTGTTTCTCAGAGAATTCTCAGATGCAATGGTTAGAACTGTCTGACCATTCTTCCAACTGTCATCTCTCTTGAGTGAACCTTGGCAGCAGATGACAAATATGTCACATTGCTTAGTGCTTTGTTCATGAAGTGCCTCCTCAATTTCAACAAGTTGATATCAAAGATGATAAGCAGTTCCTCTTGAAGTGATATCACTGGATATGCTGGGAGTGAAATATTAGCTTGTATTTGTACCTGCCAAACTCTCACCTCATGAGCACAATTGATATGAAGGAAATCAGCACTGTTGACAGAGGTTCAAGGTGAGGGACTGGACCCCAAGGTCAGGTTCCTGCTTTTCACCTCAAGTCTTGAGCAGCCTCGGAAAAATCATATCTCATACTGGTGTGATTCTGGACCTATCTTTCTTCAGTTTCCGCTGCATGATGCCAAATTTGTCAGTATAGATCTCTTCAGTAGTTCATGCAATCAAATTTTCCTTACTCCACATTGGAGCAGGGAAGAGATATGTGACATACTTTTCTCAAAAATGGGTAGTTGCTAAATATTTTTCTCCAAAATGAGTAGGTGCTAAATGGGTGCACTTTTCCTTCCAATTTTTGTGTGTTGCGATACTTTTTCTCACCCCTGGACATTCTTTCATTTAACCTTAGTCACAGAGTGAAGTTTTAGTTCTTCCCTGTCTATGGTAAAAGTACAAGAAGGTGCAGCAAAGAGTTTCTGCTTAGTTGGACATGCTGTTGTGGTGAATCATTGGTCAATGTTATTTCGAAATATGATGTACCCAGGAAGTAGGAGTGCATAAAAAGCCACTCATGTATAAACTACAAGAAGTTTGCTAACCAATCTGTGTACTGTTGTGGCAGTGTTGTGGTACACGCAGAAGAAAAACATAAATAACACAATCCCTGCATGCACCAAAACACAGATGCAACAGTACACACTAAGATTGGTGAGAAATTTTTCTTAATCTATCTTCACCAGCTCATCCATCTGACAGAGTCCAGCAGAAGAAAATGCTCTGGGTGAGTTATCAGAGTTCATTAGTAAAGGTCTCACAAGAAACAAGAGACTTACCTGACACAACTCTACAGTGTCCCATTTTGCACTAATTTCAGGGGCATGGCACTCCTGACATCATAACATTTTTGACAGAATTCTGGATTTGCATTCAATAAAAGTTTCCTGAGTGCTGCCCTACAAAGAGGTTGAAGAATACCAACAAAGTCAGAGCTGTAAGCTGCTTTCTACAGAATGGTATTCTTGATTACCTTCAATGATCAAGGAAAACAGAAAATTCTATGACCTCCATCTGATGATGCTCATATGCAATCAAGGTCTTTTAAGCCTTTTTGTGACAGGTGGGGTGATTGAAGGTTAAGCAGACTCAAAGACATGTGCCTGAACTTGTACCCATTGATGAACCAAAGGAATGAAATTGTCAACACAATTCTTGACAGCCTTTGGACTGGCTCTGTCATAACAACTCAGGGATCTGCAAAAAAAACTCATCAATCATACAGCCCCACCCAGGAGTGTAAATAACAAGAGGTTCTGCAGAATGTTCTGATATCTTTTCCAACTCAGACTACCACCTCTGCTACTGGATTCTCAAACTTATTTGTAAAAGATATAGGAAGATTTCAAATAGGGTGTTTGAGAGAAGGGGCACATACATTAATTGGCATCTCATCAATCACAACACCACAACCCTCCTCAAGCTTGCACAATGTAGCCACTTCAGCGCCTACAACAACATTTATGACAATTCCCCCTAAAAAAACACAAATATAGAGATGATGAGCCACACATGGTCATGAATAAATAAGCCCTATAGTGAAACAATGGACCAGGCAATATTTTCCTTGGTATATACCATTTTTCATGAGGCAGAGAATGGACAATTCCAGACAGATTGGTAAGATAAAAACTGGGCATTGAATTATTGTTGTAGAACCAAGACGCAAAATGGCCTCACCCCAAACACCACCAACATGTGCACCTCCATTAGTTCCACTGCCACTAGACAACCCTGGCTGAGATATTGTGCTTGTCCCTACAGTAGCCCTCCCTGCTGTCATCCCCATGACAGGTGCAGCAGCTAAACATGCTGCCATCCTTCTCATGTAAGCTTCCTGCCATACCAATTACTTGATCACTACACATATCTGTAGCTGTAGCACCTCAGATCAGAGGAACCCACCAATAAGCATTTCTTTCCTGTACACAGAGGCAAGACAGATGTGGGGTACAAATTCCCAAATTCTTGATAGCCAAGAACCATCTGAAACATTTAACATTATACAATGAAGGATGAACCATGCGGAGCAGAAGAAGTAATTCACCTTCTTGGCAGGCAGGTCATAGTGGATAAGGACTCGAGCACCAAGAGGTGCTTCCCCAAGGGCTGCAGATGGAAGGCATGCATCAGTGGTCATGAGGAGACCTGATTGCCGCTGCTGTCTATCATCCACACAGTTGCTTCCTGATGGGAGGGTATTGCCTTCACAAGAACCACGAGTCCAGTCTGCAACCACCTGGCGGAAGTTGTCAAGTGCTGCTATCCGCTCACTCTGTGCCTGATCACTATGCTACCATCCCACGTCATATACCTGTTAAAAAGGGTGCCAGATATCTTGCTGCAATCTCCCTCTATACAGTCTGGAAATTGACATGATGATGAACTGATCTCTGCTAATCTTTTCAGAGCAATATGTTTGTGCTGCTGGCCAGATATATACAGTAGCATGCAAGCTTGTAATCAACAGAAAAAGAACCATCTCTGCAGTATCAGTTGAAGTAATTGTGAGAGGAACAATGACAACACAACACCAGCTCCCAACAGTACCCTGCATAGATGTTGTATACAAGTGATAGCAACAAGCAAGATTGAGAAATTGTCTGCAGATGAATATGCAAATAGCACTTCTTCCTCACTCCAATAGGAACTTTCTTCAAACACATTATGTCCTCCAAACTCATCCCACAGCTGACCGTAATAAAGGGTCAGGTTCACTGGGTAGTGGGAGAGAAAAGACTCTGGGTTTAGTGTTTATGGGTATATACCAGAACAGAGAGGGAGAGAAAGACCCTAGGTTTAGGTTTATGGGTTGTATTACCAGAACAGAGAGGGAGAGAAAGACTCTGGTTTTAGGTTTATGGGTTGTATTACCAGAACAGAGAGGGAGAGAAAGACTCTGGATCTAGGGTTTATGGGTTGTATTACCAGAACGAAGAGGGAGAGAAAGACTCTGGGTTTAGGGTTTATGGGATGTATTACCAGAACAGAGAGAGAGAACTCCTGGGAGGCCGAGACAGTCGACCAAACTGCGTCTAAGCTGTCCCGCGAACTGCAGCAAACTGCTACCGGTAAGCTAGCTCTGCGACCCAACATTGTCAACAAGTCCACCAAAGTTCCCTGCCATAGCCAAAAACTTTTTTCATCAGCGAGGCAAGGCTACTCCCACCCAATTGCACTTCAATACATAGCATTCCGAGTGTTTACACAGCAGGTGCTGAAAAGTTAGAAAACTCAGAATCGCTCAAGAAAATGAGTAGAAACTGCAGGAAAATATATGCAGAAGATGGAGAAAGGTCGATTTGGTGAGGGAAATGAAGACGGGAACCATTTTGAAATGCTGACGATCCACTGCAATGTAATATTGTCGCAATGCCTCCTCTTCATGATGCCTAAGTGAACAAAAAAAACTCAATACAGATGAGACAAAACAGAGCTCGAGACGCAATTCCTCCGAGAAATCGGTGAAGGGATTGACCACGCCTCAGTACAACTAAGAAAACTAAAGCCACAATAACATCTGCGAGTCAACAAAGAAAAACACAGAAAAAAGGGGCTTTTGAAGTTGTGTTTTGCAAGACCTGCTGCTTGTGGCGCCGGGCATTTCAGCTGGAGCAGCGGCAGCAATGGCATAAGGTGCATCCCCTGTGACGGTGCCCGTGCCCATATCCAAATTCTAAGCTCGGACTTCGTCGAGATTCTGGTGGAATCTGTCGAGATTCTGGTGGAATCTGTCGAGATCCCTTGGTGGATGCCGATATTTTACAGCACCATCGATGGGTACCACGAGCATATGTCGAAGACACAGAAATTGCTACAGATTTTGCAACAGATTTCCCTATACTTTCTTAAATGCCAGAGTCTGCAGTAAGTAGGATTTAGGGTTCACGGTGTAGGGTTCAAGGTACAGTGTGTAGTGTTTATGGTTTAAGGTATAGGGTTTAACATACAGTGGTAGCGTTTAAGGTACCGTGTGTAGAGTTTAGGGCTTAAGGTTCAGGGTTCTAACCTACATTGTGTAGGGTTTAAGGTACAGTTGTAGAGTGCCTAGAGTTTAGGTTGAACCTGTAAAGTTCCCCAGTAGTGTGTAGGATTTAAGGTCCAGTCTTCCGGGTTCAGGGTTTGTGGTACAAGATGTCAATCATCCTACCAGGCTTCAATTTTAGCGCTATGGAGGATTTTGTTATTTTTTCATTGGCTCTGGTCCTTAATGGAGAGACTATGTTGTAGTTTTCATTTGGACCCATGTTTTGAGGAATGTTCATTGTGTTACTGTGAATAGTGAATTCAATTTTTTGGGAACTTTTGATGGGAACATTTTCTATTTTAACTATTGTTGCCAGTTTAATCTTCCCACACAAGGGGTAGAGTCAATATGGTCCATTTGATTATATCACAATCTCAATCCTGTGACAAGATTTTGCACAACCAGACTTTATTGTTCAAAATTTCCGTCCTAATGCAATTAGGACACATGATAATATGACAATCAAGAACCCCAATTTGTCATAATAGAAAGGTAATAAATGTTAAAAATTGATGGGATCCACACCATAATTCATCCATTTGTAAGTGGGAATCTTTTAAGAACTCTAATTTAAAAAAGAACTTAGGAAACACTTAAAGATAACAAGAAATATTTTAGGGCTCCAAGTTGCCCTTGCGAGTAACTTCACTAATTCTATGTGGTATATGTTGTTCTTGCTTCCAGCTTGTACTATTGCGCATGGTTGTTGGTGCTTCTGGCACTAAGGTGAGAAGGCTTCATTGTGGTTGCATTTATTTCATCGATTTCATTTCAATGAATGTTTTATGGGTGATTTTGCTTCACGATTATTCTTTTAATAAAATGATCTTCATGTATATTTCAACACTATGGAAGCAAGTAGCAAACAAAAAGGACTAATTTGATAGTGGAGGAGAATAAAGAATTATTCTCAATTTGTAAGGCTCATCCTTCATGGACCTAACAAGCTATTGCTAATTAGTTCAAATAAATATTTTGCTAACAACTAAGAACAAATATTGATTATCAAATCCTTGACAATTATAAATAAAAATAAAAATAACAACCAATTGGTTGCAAAAGTAGTTTTAAGAGTCAAGGAAGCATAATTCCCATAGCTTGACACTATTTTCCTGACATGGTTCAAGCAAGTACATTATTAAAATTTTGATATTTGATTTGATAAAATTCAACATGATTATTACATAAGGTTTTATTATTTATAAATTATTAGGCCAATATAAATTTTCATAAAAAATTTAATTTCAAAATTTGAAATAATAGCCATGAAAAGGACTAATATTTTGAGATTAATTTGACCTTTTGATTGATGTAATCAATGTGATCGCTAGATTTTGTTTGAAAAATCAATTGTTAGTTATCTTTTGCTACCTTGAGGAATTTGATCATGGTTTAGATTTTTGCCCTAATTTCATTTTTGCATTTTTTGTAACTTTCAATGCAATGGACCAACCAAACTATCTTAAACTATCTTTTTTATTTTTTGTTTCAATGTTCCCAATATGTATGGAATAAGAATAGGGCTTTGACAAATGAGATGTTAATGAGAAAAGCCATAGTCCTTCATGGATTATTTTTTATCAACTTGCAAATGATCCCAACAAAGTTTTAAAATACAAGAGTTTGAAGATCTCAAATGGTTGCTTGGACAAATTTAAAAAGAGATACAAGATTGGAAGGTATAGCACTTGCTACATTTGTTTTCATTATATATTTTTTATGATGATGATTTCATCTCACTTTGTGATAATTTTTATGAATCATATTTTTGTCTTTACATATTAAAGTTGAAAGTCTATTTACATGATGAAAGTGAAGATGCTTATGGTAGTGGAGTTTTCAAAGATTATCTATCACTAATTGGAAGTAATCAATCAACTTCCAATATTTGTGAGAGTTACTAACCTAATGATATTTACAATATGGATTAGATAGGTTTGTTTTATATAACACAACCAAGTAAAACTTTTGAGCAAGGGAGGGTAAAGGATTAAAATATCCAAAAATATAGGTTCACTTTGACTCTTATTATGAATACCATTAGGTCTAAACAAACTCAAGTTACTTACTTAAATGGTGTACAAATTTAAAAAACAATGTTGTTTTGAAAAATGACAACTAAATGAATATGTTTGGTGATATTCAAATGTTACATACATTGATAAAGGAGGACACATTTCTAAATATTGGATTATTTGACTTAACAATCACTTTAAGAGACAAAATAAAAAGATAATCATTATTATGGTCAACACATCTTCACATAATATTTAGTTAGTCCCATAATTCCACAATGTCATATATCTTTGAACAACATCCCATTGCTTTCCTTTCCACCTAATGTGACAAGTATTGTACAACTTTTAGATTAAAACATCATTTAAGATGTAGTACAAACATTAAGTTTTAGAGTAGGTTTTATCATAGCATGAAGAAAATGTTCTTTTGGATTTAAATAAAATTGTGCCCAACATCAAGTAAGAAATTTTACGGTGCCACAAGGTGTGGCAAAAAAATGGATCTGTAGATTAAGGTATTTTAACGTAATTCCATGCCCTGTAAACCCCCCCCATTTTCATGATTTTTTACACATTATATGTGTAAACTTCAATGGCTTTTGATAAGCACTATATAATTATGAAAGATATTTACATTTAAATATAACAATTAGGTGTTAATTACGGATTATATATTTATTGGTGATTATATCGTACAAACTAAATGGCTAATTTATATTTTCCATCACACCATAACTTTATTTCAAGTCTTGATACCATAATACCAAGGTGGCTTTAACACATGTCTACCAAATAATTGATTAATTTTAAAAATTAAATTTCAAATAAGATATTCAAGTATATTCCAAAATATTTTTCATTTTCCTTAACATTTTCTTTGATAAATATAGTTTCTAAAAAATTCAACATTTAAAAAAATGATTTAATTTGTGATGAAGCACCCAAGGTATTATAATGTTAGAGAGAGGTGGTGGCATTACTAGGTGCCAAACTTTCTACAACATGTTCAACATCTATTGGTTGTACATTACATTAAGTTTGGAAATGTGAAATATTTAACTAAACATTTGTGCAACACAAGTTATTCATGTAAACAACTAAAATGGAAAATAAGTTTAACAAGTTTAGTTATTAGCATTAATCTACACATTAATCAATCCACAAGTTAGATCTAAAATAAAATGATTTACCATCAATGTTCAAGAACTCAAATTTAATTCAAAATAAATCCAAAAAATGAGTTGTAAAATGTAGATTGTTTATTGCGTTTTTATTTTTTGTACCATGTTATTTTTCATAATATTTTAAAGAAATTCTTAAGTAAAATATAAAGCATTCTTATCCACGTGGAAATAAGGTAGGATACTTTAGTTATAATACTTGGAGGATGTTGTAAATTTACCAAGTTAACATGGAAAGTAGACAAGTTTGCTATTGATGATGAAAGAGAACATAATAATATAGAAAGAATTAGACGAGCTTGCAAATTTAATTGAAAATTGAATCTTGGGGATGAAAAGATGGCAATAGCAAAATATAGATGCTTGAATGGTACAAGAAGAAATTTTAAAAC